>WNFX01004662.1_pt1 | contig 13404 bp, 12 predicted proteins | sample 5400111 | NCBI WGS metagenome assembly WNFX01 (sample SAMN13153363, study PRJNA577476) | soil metagenome | isolation source: 40 cm soil or saprolite under grassland replicate 1 | place: USA:California | collected 2016-06-15
CGTTCTGATCGGCGAGCAAATCCACCGAATAGTGACCACTCGCGTCCGCGGTCACGTACGACCCCGGGTTCAGCGGCGAGCTGAAGGTCAGCTGCGCATTCTGCTGATTGGTATACACATTCCCCTTGCTATCGCTGAACGTCCCGTTGATATGGACCACGGCGATGGGCTTCAGAATGACGGTCAGCGGCGGGGAATCGGTGCTCACCCCGGTGGCCAGATAGCTCTGCAAGCCTGAGCCTGATGGCGGGGTGAACCGGAGGTTGTAGGTACCGGGCGCGACGGTGACGGTGAAGTCTCCCTGTGCGTCGGTGGTGGTGCTGGTGACGGTCGAGGAGGTGGACGGATCCAGGACAGCTACGGCCACATTCGCCTGGGCCGTGCCGGAGCTGTCTACAACCGTGCCGGTGATGGTCGCCATGTCGGCTATCGCCGGCGCCGCGCCAGATACTGCGGCTAAGGACGTTGCCAGCACTGCGGCGGTTAAGACCAGTCCGTACCAGAAACGACAGGCCCGATGTCCCCTCATGATGTCCCACCCCTCGCGAATACGCCTAACTGCTGCGCGTTAGCCGTCCCAGGAAGCGAATTCCGCCTTAACCAGGCAAAAGCATTCCAACTGATCCGGTATCCATGATGTGCCTGAGCATGAAAGGTCTAGATCAGTACGGATTTCAGATCGTACTCCGGCTATCAGGCTCGCAACAGACCGGGACGCCAAGTTATCGAGACAACTTCGGCCAAGTCGATGGCATAAACCATAACTAACTGTGCAAATCGTAGCCACAGATCCTTTTTGCCTTGTTATTAGGGCGGCGTGCGCAGAACTTGCATGCCTGCGCGCTCTGAAGCCAGCCTTGCGCTCCTTGCACAGCCGCGCCAACTTTTTCCTGGCTGAAACGTCTTTATCAGGACGAGAATGTGCACACTTCACGAATGGAAAAGGCTGGGCAAATACCCCAGTTCGTCTCGACCCAAGATCGGTAGATGGAGCCACTTTCGACTGTGCGACCGGTCGGCCAGCAGCCGGCACTCGCCCGTCTCCGGGCCGCCCTCCGCCGGGGTGATCCCCCGCTCCGCGAGCTCGCCGCCAGCCTGCTCCCGCAGCCGGGCCGTCTCCCGGCAGCCCGGCGGGACCTGCGGCAGCGACCCGGTGAACGTCTTGCGGGCGCAGACCTCCCGCATGCACTTCCACCGCCGCTTCACCCCGCATACCGCCACCGGGCCCGCGCTGCCGCGGACCTCCTCCGGCCGGGCCGGCACCCGGTCATGCACCCGGGCGGCCGGGCGCTGACTGGCGCCGCGCGAAGTGTGTGCCCGCTGTGCCTTCCCTCCAGGCCGGCCGGCGGCCCACAATGGGGCGGTGAACGCAAGCCAGGGAGCTGCGGCGTGCCCGCAGTGCGGCAGCGCGGCTGCCGTGCACTCGATTCAGGAGCTGGCCGCGATGGCCAGAGCCCGCCTGCAGGGGCTGCAGCAGACGTATCAGGCAGCGCCCCAGCCGGGATGGGCGGCAGAGCCGCAGCCTGGCCAGGTGCCGGGCTGGGCGATGGAGCCCCAGCCGGGGCCCGAGCGGCGGCCAGGTCAGCCGCCGCGCCGCGGCTTGCGCCCCACTCCCGGCTCCGGCGGCGGCAACTGGTCGCCTGGGGATGATCTGGCCGGGATGGCCATGAACGAGGCCGCACGGTTCATCGGCCGTGCGATCGGCCGCCGGGCACAGCGGACCTACGGCGAGCAGGTGCAGCCGGATCTGGCCGCGCGTGGCGAGGCCATGCTCCGCCAGCAGATCGCGATCGCCGAGCGCCATCCCGACGTATGCGCCTGCCTGAATGACGGGGTGATCTTCCTGATCGGCGGGAACCGGGTGCTGCCGATGCCGAACCTGGCAACGCTCACCGTCGATCAGGCCGACGCGCTGGTCGCCACGCTGCGCGCGGGCTGAGCTCGCGTCGCGCAGGTCCCCGCCAGGCCGCTCCGCCCGCGGGGCAGCCGCTGGCTGAGCGCCAGGGCGCCCCTGCGGCCCCGGCCGGATGACACGTCCTCACCGCCGCCCGGCGGCACCGTCACCGCCACCCCGGTCGTTCGCGTACTTCGGCTGACCAGGGCGGCTCGGCCCCGGCCCGGGTGCAGGTCACGGAGGCGACCTCGACGGCTGCCTGGAGCGCTTCGCGAACAGCGCCGGCCCGATGAAGATCGGATCTGGTGAGTTCCCTGCCTGACCACCAGGCGAGGAACGCTCCGCCGAACGCGTCCCCCGCGCCGATGGTGTCAGCAACCTGCACGGCAGGGACGCCGGCGCTGATCGCCTGCCCGGGCAGGAGAGCCAGGGCTGTGCGCGGACCGTCGGTGAGCAGCACGAGCCCTGGCCCCTGGTCGAGCAGGGCGGCGGCCGCACCGCGGGCCTGCTCGCCTGGGAAGAGGTAAGCGAGGTCTTCCATGCTGACCTTGACCACATCGGCCCTGCGCAAGATGCCGAAGAGCCTGGCACGGTACGCGCGGGAGTCGGTGATCGCTTCGGTGCGGCAGTTGGGATCTATCATCACCAGCGTGCCTGGCGGCACGTCATCTGTGATCAGGCGCTCGATGCCGGTGGCGATGGGCTCCATCGCCAGCGCCAGGCTGCCCGCGTGCACGGCGGTCACGTCGGCCGGGAGGGCAGCGCGGAGCACTGGATACGTCAGGTCGCAGGAGGAGGTGCCAGCCAGGTAGAAGCGGTAGCGGGGCGCGCCTCCCGCGTCGACGTCCACGGCGGCAAGGGTGGTGGGGACGTCCGCCGGTTCAGGCACCGCCAGCGTTACGCCGTCCTGCTGCAGGCGTGCCCGCAGCAGACGGCCGAAGCTGTCCTGCGCCAGGCGGCCAAGGAACGCGGGCGCGAGGCCCAGCCGGCCGATCGTCCTCGCGGTGTTGAACGGCCCGCCGCCTGGCTGCGCGCGCACGTGGCCGTCCTGATCGACAACGAGGTCGATCAGCGCCTCTCCGATGACGGCGATCATCCGCTGCCGCGAGCACGGCCCGTACTGGCCGCACCTGCCCTGGTCATGACGGCCGGATGTGCAACTTGATTCCCTGGCCTGCGCGTACTCGGTTCACCGCCTCGCCGAACCGGTCGAGCGCCAACGGCTGCGACAACATCAGGCGAGGGTCGACCGCCCCGCTGGCGAGCAGATCGACGGCCTGACCGAAGCTGCGCAGGACGGCCATCGATCCGACGATGGTGAGCTCATCGTTGTAGATGCGGAACGGCGAGATGCGGATCGCGGCCTCGGCCGGCGACACGCCGAAGACCAGCATTCGCCCGCCCCGGTCGAGTAGCCCGATCGCGGTCTCGATCGCGTCAGGTACGCCGGTCGCGTCGACGGCGACGTCGAAGGGCGGCCCGTCGAGCATGCTGGCGTCCGTGACGGCCTGGGCTGCACCCAGCTTTCTGGCGACATCGAGCCGTTCGGTGACCCTGTCCACGACGGCGATGGGACCCGCCCCGGCATGCAGCAGCAGTTGCAGCAGCAACAGGCCCATGGTGCCGGCCCCGATCACCACGACGGAGTCACCCGTCACCGCGCCGAGGCGCCGCAAGCCGTGCACCGCGCAGGACAGCGGTTCGGCCATCGCGCCGTACTGCGCGTCAATGTGTTCTGGCAGCCGGTAGGCGTTGACCGCGGGCACCGCCACGAACTCGGCGAATGCGCCGTTGACCGTATCGCCGATCGCCGCCCAGTTCTCGCAGAGGTTACCCCGCCCGGCCCGGCACCGCCTGCACCAGCCGCAGTACAGCGAGGGGTCCACCGCGACCCGGCTGCCCACCGGAAGGTCGGGTGCGATGTCGGCGCCACGGGCCACGACCTCTCCGGCAAACTCGTGGCCTGGCGTGATGGGGTAGGGAGTCGGCGGGAACTCCCCGGCCAGAATGTGCAGATCTGTGCCGCAGATCCCGCAGCATTCCACCCTGACAACGATCTGGCTGGCCAGCGGCACCGGGTCCGGCACGTCGGCCACCCGGAAGTTCCTTGGACTGTCTAGCACAAGCGCACGCATAGATCCTCCATCGATGCCGCAGCGGGACCCGGGGCGCGCGCCGGCCGGCCTGCCCGGCATGACCACGCCGGGGCCCAGGCTCAACCCGCAAGGCGGGCGCCCGTCGCCGGGTCGAACGCGAAGACGTCATCCGGCTGGACATGGAACGTCACTCCTTGTCCAGGGGCCAGCGGCTTCCGTCCTTCGGTGCGCGCCACGACCGGGTCGTCGCACCCGGCTAGGCGCACGTGCAGCAGGGCGTCGGCCCCAAGCTCTTCCACCAGTACCACGTCGCCGGTCAGTTCTCCAGATCCATTCGCCAGATGCAGGTGCTCTGGCCGGATGCCGATGACGAGCTCGCTCAGACCTGCCTGCCTGGCCGCGGTCCTTACCGCTGCCGGGAGCGGCAGCGTGGTGCCAGCCAGCCTGGCGCCGTCCTCGGTGAGCGCGGCGGTGAGCAGGTTCATCGCCGGCGAGCCGATGAACCCGGCGACGAACTGGTTCACTGGGTTGTCGTAGAGCTGGCGCGGCGTGGCGCACTGCTGTAGCCGCCCGTGCTGCAGCACCGCCACCCGGTGGCCCATGGTCATCGCCTCCACCTGGTCATGGGTGACGTAGACCGTGGTGATCCCGAGCCGGCGTTGCAGTTCAGCGATCTGGCTCCGGGTCTGGACGCGCAGCTTCGCGTCTAGGTTGGACAGCGGCTCGTCCATCAGGAAGACCTGTGGCTCGCGCACGATTGCCCGCCCCATCGCCACCCGCTGCCGCTGACCGCCGGACAGCTGCTTGGGCTTGCGATCGAGCAGCTGGTCGTCCAGGTCAAGCAGCCGGGCGGCTTCCCGCACCCTGCGGTCCCGGTCGGCGCGGGGAACGTGATGCATCTTCAGAGCGAAGCCCATGTTTTCCGCGACTGTCTTCTGCGGGTACAGGGCGTAGTTCTGGAACACCATCGCGATGTCACGGTCCTTGGCAGCGACGTTCGTGACGTCCCTGCCCCCGATCTCGACCCGCCCGCCGTCGAGCGGCTCAAGCCCGGCGAGCATGCGCAGCGCGGTGGTCTTGCCCGATCCAGACGGCCCGACCAGAACCATGAACTCGCCGTCCTGAACATCCAGGTCAAGCGCGTCCAGCGCGGGTGGCGTGCCCTTGCCGAATACCCGTGTCGCCGACACGTACTTCACATTGGCCATCGGGCACCTCCGCTGCCGACGAAGCCTGATCCACGTGGTCGATGGGCGGGGCCGCTCACTTGATGGCTCCCATGGACAGCCCGCGGACCAGCGAGCGCTGTGCTATCCAGCCAACGACGATCACCGGCACCGAGGCGATCGTTGCCGCCGCCGACAGGTGCGCGATGAACAGCCCTTCCGTGCTGATGCCGCCCACCAGGAACATCGGCACCGTCGGGGCACTGGTGGTGGTGAGGTTAATCGCGAGGAAGAGCTCGTTCCAGGCGAAGATCACGCAGATGAGCGCGGTCGACACCACCCCGGGCATGACGATGGGCAAGATCACGCTGCCGATCTCCTTGAGGCGGCCGGCGCCGTCCAGCCGCGCCGCCTCAAGCAGCTCGTTCGGCACCTCAAGCATGAAGGAACGGATCATCCAGATCGCCAGCGGCAGGTTCATCGCGGTGTAGAGGATGACCAGCAGCCAGAGGCTGTCGAGCAGGTGCGTGTGCAGGGCGATGATGTAGATCGGGCCGATCGCGGCCACGATGGGCAGCATCTTCGTGGAGATGAAGAAGAAGAGTCCGTCGCGCCAGCGCCTGACCGGATGCACGGACAGGGCGTAGGCGGCGGGGATCGCCAGCAGCAGCACCAGGATCGTCGAGCCGACCGTTGCGACCGCCGAGTGGGTCAGGTAGGGGCCGATGCTCGCGAAAGCCGAGCGGAATTCCGACATCGTCGGGCTGAAGGCGAACTTGGGCGGCCAGGTCTCGGCGGCGGATTCTGGCTTGAACGCCGTGATCACCATCCACAGCACCGGCAGGAAGAACGCGATCGCCACCACCCATCCGAGCACCGCCCAGCCCACGCGCCCTGGCCATTGCGAGAACCTGCGCGTGTCCGGCCGTACCGACAAGGCCGTCATCCCTGTGCCTCCTCGAACCGGAAGACCCTGGCGAACATTCGCAGGGCGAACGTGGCGACGATGATCGTAAGAACGACGGTGACCACGCCAGCGGCGGCCGCGCCGCCGATGTTGTATGCGTAGTCCACCTTCTGGTACAGGAAGAAGGGCAGGTTGGTGGTGGTCGTCCCTGGGCCGCCATTGGTCATCAATCTGACCGCGTCGAACGTGTTGACAAGGTAGATCGAGCCGAGCAGGATCCCGAGCTCGATGTAGGGCCGCAGATGCGGGATCGTGAGCTCGCGGAACGTGGCGAATGCCCCGGCGCCGTCCACCTTGGCGGCCTCTAGCGTGTCGGGCGGCTGGCTCTGCAGGCCGGCGAGCACGATCAGGGTCATGAAGGGCGTCCATTGCCAGATCATGACGACGATCACGGACGCCAGCGGATGCACGCTGAGCCAGGCCACGTGATTGACGCCGAACGGGGACAGCAGATAGTTCAGCAGCCCGTAGCTCGCGTCGAGCATCGGATACGCCCAGATCAGCGCCGCCGCGGCCGGCATGACAAGGAACGGGGTGATGATCAGCGTCCTGGCTATGCCACGGCCGGGGAACTTGCGGTCAAGCAGCAGCGCGAGCGCCACCCCGAGGATCATCGCCGCGATGACGGCGATTGCGGTCATCGCCACCGAGCGCACCAGCGAGCCACGGAAGCTCGCATCGGTGAAGACCGCGGAGTAGTTTCTCAGCCCGTTGAAGTGCGCGCCGCCGGGGATATCCCAGAAATAGCTCTGGAAGCTGTACCAGAGCGTCACCACGAACGGGATCTGGGTGACGACCACGACGTAGATCAGCGCGGGCAGCAGGGGCAGGCGGCGCAGCCACCGCTCGCGCCTGCGCGCGGCGCGCGGCCGGACGTCGACCTTGGGAGGTGGCGCCTCGACCCCTTCGATTACCGCCACAGGAAAGCCCTCCTCATGACGTATCGCGACCGATGGGGGCTCCGGGCCGGGTTCGCCCTCCCGGAGCCCATCAGCGTGTGCTGCTAGCCGTGTGCCAGCTCCGCCGGGGTGTACACGGAGGCGTCGGCCTGACTCGTTTTCAGCGCCTGGCTCACGGTCTCGGTGCCCGCGATCGCACCCGCGATCTGCTGGGCGACCTGCAAGCCGAGGCTTTCGAACTGCGGGATGTCGACGAACTGGATGCCGATGTAGGGGACCGGATGCAGGGTCGGGTGCAGCGGATCCACTGAGTCGATGGAGGCTAGGGTGATGCCGCCGAATGCCCTGGCGGCCTGCTGGTACTTCGGCGTGTTGTACAGCGAGGTCCTGGTGCCCGGCGGGACAGCGGCCCAGCCGTACTTCTGGCCGACCAGCTGGTCGTAGCCCTTCGATGTGGCCCAGGACACGAACTTCCAGGCGTTGGCCTGGTTGGCGGTGCCCTGCGGGATGCCGAGCGCCCACGTCCACAGCCATCCGGAGGACTTGGTGAGCTGCGTCGGCGCGAAGGCATAACCGGTCTTGGCGGCGATGGCCGGGTAGGAGCCCGCGATCGAGGTCGCCGCTACCGTCGCGTCGTACCACATCGCGCACTTGCCCTGCCCGTACAGCGTCAGCAACTCGTTGAAGCTGTCGTTGGAAGCGCCTGGCTCGCCGTACTTCCTGATCAGGTTGACGTAGAAATTGGTCGCGCTCTCGAACGCCGGCGAGGTGAGCTGGGGCTTCCAGTTCTTGTCGAACCACTGGCCACCGAAGGTATTGACGACCGTGTCGAGTGACGCCATGTTGTCGCCCCAGCCGGCCAGGCCGCGCAGGCAGACCCCGGACAGCTTGCCCGGCTGGTTGAGCTTGGCCGCGAAGGCCCGGATCTGCGTCCAGGTCGGGTGCAGCGGCATGGTGAGGCCGGCCTTCGCGAACAGGTCCTTGCGGTAGTACACCATCGAGGACTCGCCGTAGAACGGCACCGCGTATAGGCCGCCCCGGTAGGACAGGGACTTCGCGATGGGCGGGAGCAGATCACTGGCGTCATAACCGGGATCATGCGAGATGAACTGCGTGGACAGGTTGTCCAGCCAGCCGTTCCTCGCGAACAGCGGCGTCTCGTAGGGGCCGATCATGATGACGCTGAAGGCGTTGCTGTGCGTGCTGACATCTTTTTCGATCGCCGCCCGCAGATCGCCCTCGGTGTAGGTGGCGAACTTGACCGTGATTCCCGGGTACTTCTTCTCGAAGTAGGACTTGGTCAGCGGCTCCATCTGGCTGGTGATCAGCGGGTTGGCCACCACGGCCACGGTCACCACGCCGGAACCGCTGCCGGAACCGCCGCCGCCGCTCGAGCAGGCGGCTAGCGCCACCAGCATGGCGGTGACGCAGCCGACCGCGCCGAGCGCGCGGAGCCTGAACGGGTGATAGCTCATGAACGAACCTCCGCAACGGTGAGAAGGGAGTGGCTTAGGGAACGGCCCACCAGAGTGCGGCCGGGGGTACGGCCCGCCACGATGCGGCACGAGGGGACGCCCGCCCCGGTGCGGCACGAGGGGACGCCCGCCAGGCTGCGGCACGAGGGGACGCCGGCCAGGGTACGGCAGGGAGAAGGGCCCACCAGACCCGAGGAATGATCACCCAGACAGGGCATCGCAGTCCCCTTACCTTTTTGGTAACGTTACCGCGCTTGGGCCGAACGTACGCTCGGTGCGACTCCCTCGTCAACCCCTGAAGCCAAATCCGTGCGGCTATATGCTGACTACCTGGCCAGCAAGGAACGTCTGCGAACGGGGGCCCGCAGTTGGGTAACGATCCCAGTCCTGGTCGTACCGGCGGTGCCCATCCAACGATGCGCGATGTGGCGGCGCTGGCGGGAGTCGGCGTGATGACCGTCTCCCGTGTGGTCAACGGCCGGGGCGGTGTCAGCCAGGAGCTCGCCGCGCGGGTGTGGCTCGCCATCGAGAAGCTCGACTACCGCCATAACGTGACGGCTCGCCACCTGCGGCTCACCGGGCAGCCGACGGCGACCGTCGGAGTCCTGCTTGAGGACGTGGCTAACCCGTTCGCCGCGGAATTGCTGCGCGCGGTCGAGAACGTAATCAGCGAGCAGAACTGCCTCGTGCTGTGCGCGAGTTCCGATGGCGACGCCGCGCGGGAACGGGCCCTGCTTGGCGCGTTCTGCGCCCGGCGCATCGACGGGCTGATCATCGTGCCGTGCGATCCCGATCAGCGGTACCTGCTGCCGGAACTGCGCAGGGGGACCCAGGTGGTCTTCGCCGACCGTCCCGCGCCGACGGTTGCCGCGGATACGGTGATCAGCGATAACTTCGGCGGTGCCAAGCTCGCCGTGACCCACCTGCTGGACTTCGGTCACAGCCGGATCGGGTTCCTTGGCGATCTGCGGAGTATCTACACCGCCAACGAGCGCTACCGCGGATACCTGGCGGCGCTCCGAGCCCGCGGCATAGAGCCCGACGAACGGCTCATCCGCCGCGACATTCACTCCGAGCAGCTGGCCGAGCAGGCCACACACGAACTGCTCGGATCGCGCCATGGCCCGACAGCGATCTTCACGGCGCAGAACCTGCTGACCATCGGCGCCCGGATGGCGCTCCAATCCAGGGGGGCGGAGCGGACCATCGCGCACGTCGGGTTCGACGACATCCCGCTCGGCGTCCTGCTCGATCCAGGTATCACCGTGATCGCGCAGGACCCACCTGCCCTGGGAACCCTTGCGGCGCGGATGCTGCTACGCCGCATCCGCGACCGCGGCGGTGCGCCAGAAGTGGTAGAGGTACCCACCAGGCTGCTCACCCGTGGCTCCGGCGAGATCCGGCCCGGCGGCGCCGGCCAGCTGCCGCTGGCCACGCCGGGCGAGATCCCTGGTCCGGCGGCAGATACGGGAAGCCGACCGTGACCGATCCACCGCCGGCCGGCGAGCTGACTATCCGCAGGCCGTGCCTTCAGCTGATCGCTGATGGCGTCAAGACCGGGAGGTCCGGGTGGGATGCCCCCGGATGCGGAAGATCCGGCCGGGCCAGGAGCCGACATTCGTTTCCGGCGACCAGATGTCCAACAGTTCCTCCCGTGCGGGCGCGGGCCGGATGGGCCGTTCGCATGATGGGACGTCAGGCCAGCGGCCCGCGCCGCAGCGTGACAGGCGTTGGGTTGCGCTGGGCTGCGGTCACATTCTCTGCCGGGGATTGGTCATACTGGTGAGGGCCACCGGTCCTCGGTCATGGATCCGGGCTGAGCGCAGGAGCGGGACAATGGCACCCATCGTGCTCACGATCGACATCGCCTGCCCGCCGGGTGAGGTCTTCGGCTACGCCACCGACCCTGCGCATTTCGCCGACTGGCAGCCAGACGTCCTCAGCGTGCATGTCGCCGGCCCGCGGGATCGCGTGGGTACCAGGTTCACCACCACCCGCAGGATCGGCCGCGCCGAACGGACGATGACCCAGGAAATCATCGAGGTTACCCCGCCCCGTGCGTGGGCCGCCCGCGGCGTCAGCGGGCCGATCAGGCCGGACGTCAGCGTCACCGTCGAACCCCGCGGCGGCGGGGCAACATCGCTGGCCACCTTCACCTTCGACTACCGGGGCCACGGCATCGGCGAACTGCTCGTACCGATGGTGCGCCGGATGACCGCCACCCGTGCCCCGGCGAGCCTGCGCAACCTGAAGGAACGGCTGGAACAAGCCGGGCACCACTCGGCCCGCTGACTCCATACCGTCACCCGCTCAGGGCTGACCGCGGTCGCCGGGTCGTGCGGCGGCTGCCAGGGCGGCGATAAAGGGCTCTCGCGCCGCCGGGTCGCAGTAGCGGGCTTCGAGCGCCGCCTTGTCGGCTTCCGGGTCATCGCCGGCCGGGAAGTCGCGGCCGTCGCCGCAGGCCAAGCGCATCGACTGGTACCCGTCCCAGGGTGGGTCACCGGGGAAGGTGGCGTCGATGCGCAGGTCGCGGCCGTCCACGGTGATGATCAGGTACCGGTGCACGTCCAGCAGCCCGCCGGGCGGGACGGCACGGGCGGCATCGCCGCCGTGCCGGCTCCGCACCCAGGCGGGATCGACCAGGTACACCCGGTGCACCAACCGGGGCCGCAACTGCGGCCAGCGCTCGCTCAGCAAGCCGGCCAGCAGCGCATGCTTGGTCGAGCAGGTCCCTTTCCACGCAGCGATCACCCCCTGCGGCGACCGCGGCACTGGCCGACCGTACGGAATGGCCTGCACCGCGCCGATCACCGCCGGCGGCGACGCGTCATCAGGCAAGCCTGCCCGCGCGGCGAACCGGCAGAACAGCGGCATCCCGGCAGGTCCCACGACGACGAGCCTCCCGCCAGATCCGCGGCCGCGCAACGGCAGGCGGCAGCACGCTCCTGTCAGGCCGTCACGGGGCTTAATAGCGAACGGAGAAAATTGGCCTGGATTGCCGCGAGCCCTGTTACGAAGGGTAAGTGACTGCGCCTGAACAGGGCGAAGCTCGGCGCAGCACCCGCCCGGGGATACTTCTCCACGGAGAACGGGCCGTCGGCGCCGTCCTGGCAGCTTCCCGGCCTGTCCGCGCGCCGGCGTTCTGGTTCCGGGGTTAGCAGCCGGACGAAGTCTTTCGGGGGGGCTGGCAGCAGGGTGCGGCGCGGGAGTGGCAGCCGCGGTTTATCCGGTCAGGCGGAGCCAGCGAGCCGGGCAAAGGTGACCGCCCGGTGCTTGCCAGGGCGGACGCCGGTGGGCTAGCGGGCTTCGCCGGGCTGAGCCGTGGTTGCTTGAGGCCGCTCCCAGTTCACGTTTAGGTGGTCGCGTCTGCCGAACCTTTCGAGGTTCCTGGTGATGAGGGCTTGGATCCGCTGCAGGCTTTCCTCGTTGGCGGCTTCGGCGCGGACCGTCAGCGTGTCCGGGCCGGCTTGCATGGTGCACCGGCCCCAGCTGAAGGTGAGGGTCCCGGCTGTGTCGGACCATTCGACGTGCTGTATCTCCGGGCGTACCTGCGCTTTACCGGCGTGGGGGCGGAGGATCTTGTGGTTGATGCTGTTGGCGTGCCGGCAGAGCTGGATGAGGTATCGGCTCGGTTGCGTGGTCTTGATGTGGGCTTCGGCGATCAGCATGTGTCTTCTTCCTGGAGAGGGCGCTTGTGCCGGGGGTGGGCTGGTAGCCGGGTGGGGCCGGTTTCGGGGCTGGGGTGGAGGGGCGATGCGCAGGATGTGCGCGGCGGGGGCGGGGAGCCACCAGTTCCAGCGGCCGAGGACCCCGATCAGGGCGGGCAGCAGCAGCGAGCGGATGATCACGGCATCAAGGAGGATCCCGGCGCCCAGGGCGGTGGCCAGCATCTTGATGGCGGTCTCGGGAGTGGCCGACAGGGCGAGGAAGGCGAGGAACAGGATCAGCGCGGCGCTGGTCACCAGTCGCCCGGTCCGGCCGATGCCGGTCACGACGGCCTCGTCAGTCGAGCCGGTGGCGTCGTACTCCTCGCGGATGCGGGACAGGATGAATACCTCGTAGTCCATCGACAGCCCGAACAGGAAGGCGAAGGCCAGCAGGGGCACGTACACGGTGATCGACCCTGTTGCGGGGATGGACCACAGGGCGCGGCTGCCGTGACCTTCCTGCCACACCAGGACCATGACTCCGTAGGCGACGCCGAGTGAGGCCAGGTTGAAGATGACAGCCTTGGCGGCCAGCACCAGGGAGCGGAACGCCCGGGCCAGCAGGATCAGGGTGACCAGGGCGATCATGGCGAGCATCAGCGGGAAGCTGCCGTATACGGCGCTGGTGAAGTCGGCGTCGCTGGCGCCCTGACCGCCGACGCCGATGACCCCGGGCAGGGCGGCGAGGGCATGCTGGACGGCGTTGAGGGTGGCTGCCCCGGCGGTGGTGCCCGGCTCGGCGACGGGCAGGATCTCCACCAGCCCGGTGCCGCCCGGCGGCGGGATTGCGGCGGTGTTGAAGGCGGCATAAACCCCGGGGATGTGGCGGACCTGGCGGACTACGGCGCCGGCCCGGCCGACCGTGGTCAGCACGTCAATGGGACTGACGATCCCCCGTGGGATCCCGTGGCTTTCCAGGCGGGTGAGGGCTGCCTGTGCGGAGCTGCCCGGGGCCAGGGCCTTGCTGGCCGGCTCACCCAGGCGCAGGCTGAACAGCGGGATGACCAGTGCGGTCACCACAAGCAGCCCGGCGGCCAGGGCGGCGGCCGGGTGGCGCAGCACTAGATCGTTGACCGGTAATTCGGCGCAGGTCACGCGTGCCGCGACACGCCGTCGCTGATCCGTGACTCACAGGCGAAGAGTGTCCAAGATCGGCGTGTTCACACACGTCTGACCTTGGGAGTCATCGTGATCGCCGAC
>WNFX01015651.1_pt1 | contig 13402 bp, 10 predicted proteins | sample 5400111 | NCBI WGS metagenome assembly WNFX01 (sample SAMN13153363, study PRJNA577476) | soil metagenome | isolation source: 40 cm soil or saprolite under grassland replicate 1 | place: USA:California | collected 2016-06-15
CTCACTGCTTGTCGAAGTCGTGATGAGCTGGCCGGGGCTCGGCCCGCTTCTGCTCGAGGCCATCCTGGCCCGTGATTTGTACGTGGTCATTGGGGGCGTCCTCCTTTCGACAATTTTTCTGGTTGGCGGGAATTTTCTCGCGGACCTTCTGCTTTTATGGGCCGATCCAAGAATTCGTACCGAGGCGGGCGCAGAATGACGCGTCGGCGGCCTTTGACGAGATGGCTCATCGCCCTTCTTATCCTTCACGGGGTCATAGCCTGTGCCGGGTTTTTCGCACCATACGATCCGCTGGAGCAGGATCGTCAGCGACCCTACATGTCCCCCATGCGAATCCACATTGTTGATAAGCAGGGCCACTTCCATTTCCGGCCTTTTTTCTACGCGCTCCATTTGCGGGAAGGATCCTTCGATCAATTCGAGGCGGACACGAACACGACCGTTCCTATGCGATTTTTCGTGCGCGGCCCGCGTTATCATTTGCTGGGCCTCTTGCCGTGTAGTTTGCATCTGTTCGGCGCGGAAAACGGGCGGATAAACCTGCTGGGCAGCGATGCCTATGGCCGTGACCAGCTCTCGCGAATCCTTTATGGTGGGCAAGTTTCGCTCCTCGCCGGCTTGCTCGGCGCTGGGCTCACCCTGTTCCTTGGTTCTCTTGTTGGTACGACCGCCGGCTATTGCGGAGGCTGGAGAGATGAATTCTTGATGCGCGTGGCCGAGCTGTTTCTCGCGTTGCCCTGGCTGTACCTGCTTTTTGCGCTGAGGGCGTTTCTGCCTCTCGCGGTGAGCCCCCTTGAAGCATTTCTTTTAGTCGTGGTTGTCACCGGAACAGTTGGCTGGGCGCGCCCGGCGCGACTGGTCCGCGGAGTGGTCCTGAGCGTGAAGGAACGCGATTTTGTCCGCGCCGCGCGGGGATTCGGAGCGTCCAATGCCTACCTCCTTCGGCGTCACATCCTGCCAGAAACTGCCAGCGCACTCTCGACGCAAGCAGCAATTCTTGTTCCCCAATTCGTGCTGGCAGAAATGACGCTTTCGTTCCTCGGACTTGGCGTGCCCGAACCGGTCCCAAGCTGGGGGAACCTCCTGGCAAATCTTCAACAATACAGCGTACTGGTGTCCTACTGGTGGATGTATTTGCCCGCTCTGACAATAGTTCCTTTCTTTCTCGCATACCTGGGCCTTGCCAATGCGTTGCAGGAATACGCCGAACCGTACAAGATAGAGGGGAGGAGTGATGACAGTCCGACGTGAGAGCTGCTAAAGCGATTCCTCCCTTCCGCTGGTTTGGTTTGACCCTCCTTCTGGCTTGTTTTGCGTTCTTCGCTCAGTTCGCCGCCGGATTTCCGCCGCAAGCAAATTCCAGAGAAGAAGTACTCACCCTTCCAGGAGAAATCGGGCGGCCCGGCGGCCGGCTTGTCGTTTCGCTCCGCGCCGAGCCGAAGACCCTGAATCCGTTGACGGCCGCGGATACGCCGTCACGCGAGGTGATTGGCGCAATGCAGGCAGACCTGGTGCACATCAATCGCGCCACCCAGCTCACGGAACCCGCTCTGGCGAAGTCCTGGAAAATTTCTTCAGACGGCCTCCAATACACGCTCACTTTGAGAAAAGACTTGCGTTTCTCGGACGGACAGCCACTCGACGCGGACGATGTCCTGTTCACGTTTCGCGTTTACCTCGACGAGAGCGTCCACGCGCCGCAGCGCGATTTGTTGATTGTTGGCGGAAAACCGATTACGGTTCGCAAACTGGATGCGTGGACAGTCGTATTTCAACTGGCGAAGACTTACGGGGTGGGAGAAAGGCTCTTCGATGGGATGGCCATTTTGCCGCGGCACTTGCTCGAAAAAACTTACCAGGATGGAAAGCTCGGGCAGTTCTGGACGCTCTCCACGCCGCCGAATCAGTGGGCCGGACTGGGCCCCTTTCGCCTGAAAGAGTATGTGCCCGGACAGAGATTGGTTTTGGAACGCAATCCTTATTACTGGAAATCCGACGCGAAAGGAAATCGACTGCCTTACCTGGATGAGTTGGTCTTTCTTTTTGTGTCAAGTGCGGACGCGCAGGTGCTCAGGTTTCAATCGGGTGAGACGGACATCATCAGCCGGCTCGGCGCGGAAAATTTCTCCGTGCTGTTACGCGAGCAGCGCGGCTACACCATGACCGACGTCGGCCCCGGCCTCGAATACAACTTCCTTTTCTTCAATTTGAACGATCTTCGGAATAAATCCTCTCCCGAGATGGAGCAGAAGCAGAAATGGTTTCACGAAGTAAAGTTCCGGCAGGCGGTGTCCGCCGCCATCGATCGCGAAGCAATCGTTCGGCTCGTCTACCAAGGGCGTGGGGCAGCCCTTTGGGGGCCAGTCACACCCGGGAATCGCCGCTGGGTGAATGCGTCGATTTCCCGTCCCTCACGCTCGCTCGAGCGAGCGCGTTCGCTTCTGAAGGAGGCAGGATTCTCCTGGATGAACGGTCCGAACGGAGAATCGGAGCTCTTGGACTCCGACGGAAAACTGGTCGAATTCTCCATCCTCACGAGCTCTTCAAACGCCGACCGCACGAAAATGGCTACCCTGATTCAGGACGATTTGAAACAACTGGGAATGCACGTCCAGGTGGTGCCGCTCGAACTTCGATCTTTGATCGATCGCGTCACGCAAACAAAGGAATACGATGCCTGTGTCCTGGGGATCGCGAGCTTCGATGCTGACCCAAATTCCGATATCAACGTGTGGCTTTCGAGCGGGGGGATGCACCTTTGGAATCCCTCGCAGGCGCATCCCGCCACGACGTGGGAGACGGAGATCGACAACTTGATGGAGGAGCAGCTTGCGGCCCCCAATTACGAGCAACGCAAAAAACGCTACGACCGCGTGCAGCAGATCCTCGTCGAGAATCAGCCGATGATTTTTCTGGCCAGCCCTGACATTTTAGTGGGCGCAAAAAACGTGATCGGCAATTTCCATCCAGCTGTTCTGGAACCGTACGTCCTGTGGAATGTGGAGCAGCTCTATTTCCGGAACGGGCCGGAGAAATCCGCCCGATGACTCCCGTGATCACCGGCGCGTCGAAGAAGTCACCGGACGCCTGGGATGACGGGCGTTTGGTGAAGGAGTGTGTGTCGGGAAACGAAGAAGCCTGGTCTTTGCTGATCGAAAAGTACAAGGCGCTCATCTTCTCGATTCCCGTCAAGTATGGTCTGCCGCCGCACGAAGCAGCCGATGTCTTTCAGTCCACCTGCATCGAGCTTCTCACTCGGTTGCCGCAATTGCGGGAGCCGCGCGCGCTTCCGAAATGGCTGATGCAGGTGGCCCACCACCAGTGCTATCGCTGGAAGCGGCAACAGCGGCGGGTCGTGAGCCGCGATGCTGAACCAGACCTTCCCGTTCCCGAAACGCCAGCGATCGCGGAGAGCCTGGTCCAACAAACGCAGGAAGAGCAGATGCTGCGTGAGGCCATGGCGTTCCTCACACCGCAGTGTCGGCGTCTGGTGGAACTTCTCTTTTTTGAGGTCCCGCCGCGGCCCTATAGTGACGTTGCTGCGGAATTGGGTCTTGCCGTGGGCTCCATCGGGTTTACCCGGCAGAAATGCATCGAGCGGCTCCGGCGGCATCTCGATGAATTGGGATTCCACTGATGCCAGCCGCAGGCAAGAAACATTCCCGGGGAGAACTCCTCTCGAAACTGGCGCGGCTCCAAAGTGATTCTGACCGGCGAAAATTCCTTTCACGTCACACCACGCTCGTCCGGGCAGAAGTTGTAAAAAAATTGTCCGAGTTAGTGGTCGAGAAAATCCGCGTTGACACGCGGGAAGCCCTGCAGCTTGCGGACGCCGCTCTCTCGATCGCGCGCAAGCTGCGCCGCAAGGAAAATCTGGCGCTGGGGCTCTGGGCCAAAGCAAATGCTCTCTACGCCTGCGGAGACAATCGTGCCGCTGTCGAGCACCACGAACAGGCCCTCGAGCTGTATGAATCCCTGGGCCTCTGGAAGGAAGCCGCACGCACGCTAAGTAGCTCCATCCAGCCGCTCATCTTGCTTGGGGAATACGACCGTGCCTTCCAAGCCTCGGAACGTGCCCGGGAAATCTTCACGCGCCTCCGTGAGACCCGGCACATCGCACGTCTTGAGAACAACGTGGGAAACATCTTCCATCGTCAGGATCGATTCGAGGAGGCCCTGGCGCACTACGAACGCGCGTACAAGGCACTCTCCGAATACCAGGAGTGGGAGCGCGTCGCCATCGCCTTGCACAACATGGCCATGTGCCTCATCAGTTTGAATGACTTTTCGAGGTCACTGGACTGTTATCAAAAATCTCGCGAATTGTGCGAGCGCTACGGGATGCCGCTGCTGCGCGACCAGGCCGACTACAACATTGCCTATTTGTATTACTTCCGCGGCGAATACAGTCGCGCGATCGAGATGCTCTTTGCCACGCGGCGTTCCTGTGAAGTCACCGGCGACGCCTATCATCTCGCTCTTTGCCATCTCGACCTCTCGGACATTTATTTGGAGCTGAACTTGAGCGAAGAAGCGCGCGAAATGGCCCACGAAGGCTTTCTGCGCTTCGAAAAACTCGGCCTGGGTTACGAGGCCGCGAAGACACTCGCAAACGAAGCCATCGCCTACGGCCAGCAGGGAAAAACTGTGCAAGCCCTCGAACGGTTCACGAAGGCTCGCGAAATGTTCGCCCGCGAAAAGAATCTCGTCTGGCCGTGGCTCCTTGATTTGTACCAGGCACTCCTTCTCTTTCACGAAGGACGCTACTTCGAATCGCGTAGGCTCTGCGCGGGCGCCGCAATCTTTTTCGATCAGACCATGCTGGGCGGTAAGGCCGCGCTCTCGCATCTTCTCCTCGCACGCATTGCGTTACAGACCGGTGACCTGCCGGCCGCGCAGGCTGAGACAGACGCTGCCGTGGCCAAGCTCCAACGGCTTCAGGCGCCGGTCCTCTCCTACCAGGCCCATTTTCTCCGCGGCCAGCTCGCACAAAGCAGCGGCGACCGCGCTGCTGCCCTGTCTGCTTATCAGGAGGCCCGCAAATCCCTCGAAGCCCTGCGCAGCCGCCTGCATTCCGAAGAATTGAAAATCTCCTTCGTGAAAAACCGCTTGCAAGTTTACGAAGCTCTCGTGGACCTGCACTTGAATGGAGAACAAACCCCGGCCTCTGCCGCCGAGGCCTTTTCATGCATCGAAGCTGCAAAATCCCGCAGCATGACCGAAATGATTTTTCAGAGCGGCCAGAGCCTGCCTTTGGGAGAAGCAGGTCAAAGCGAGCTTGTGCGGCGGATTCGTGATTTGCGCGAGGAGCTGAATTGGTATTACCACCGCATCGAACTCGAGCAACTCCGTCCCGAAGAAAGCTCCTCCGGACGCCTGCAGCAACTGCAGGAAAAGGCTCTGTCCCACGAAAACGAGCTGCTGCGAACGCTGCGAGAACTCCCCGCACACGAGCGCGAGAACGCCACTCTGGAGGCCCCCGCCGATTTTTCACTGTCAAGATTACAGGCAACTCTCCCCGCGGACACGGCGCTGATCGAATACTATTCGACCGGGGACCGTCTGCTTGCGGCGGTCGTCACGCGTGACACGATCGAAATCACTCCCGTCACGGTCGTCTCCCGCGTTGTCCATTTTTTGCATCTGCTCAGGTTCCAGCTCTCAAAATTTCGAATGGGAGCGACGTACGCCCAGCGCTTTGAGCGACCCTTGCTGCGGGCCACCGAGGGCCATTTGGAAGCCCTCTACGCGGAACTCATTGCGCCGCTACGCCGGCGCCTCAGCGCCAAACACCTGGTCTTTGTGCCCCACGGGGCTCTGCACTTTCTTCCCTTTCATGCCCTCCGCGATGGTAACGGGTATCTCTGCGACATCCATACCATCTCGTACGCCCCCAGTGCGACCGTGTTCGCACTTTGTCAGGAAAAGCCAGCGTCTCAGACGCCCAACTCGCTCGTCATGGGCATCCCTGATGAACGCGCCCCACACATCCTGGCCGAGGTGCAGTCCGTCGCGGCACTCCTTCCACATCCTGAACTTTTTCTCGGTGCGCAGGCCACCGCGGATGTCCTTCGGCAGCGGGGATCGGCAAGCTCCCTCCTGCACGTCGCCACGCACGGGACCTACCGCCAAGACAACCCGATGTTTTCCGGCATCCGGCTGGGGGACGGCTACCTGAATCTTTACGATCTCTATCAGATGCGTCTGAGCGCGAAGCTCGTGACTCTGAGTGGCTGCGCCACCGGGATGAACTTCGTGTCCGCCGGCGACGAACTCCTTGGCCTGCAGCGCGGACTGTTCTGCGCTGGTGCAACCTCTTTGCTCCTATCCTTGTGGGACGTTCACGACCGCAGTACTGCGGAGCTCATGCAGATCTTCTACAAGAGCTACATCGAAACCAATGATATGGCTGCCTCCCTCCAATCCGCGATGCAGCAGCTACGCCAGGAGAGCACTCACCCTTATTTCTGGGCTCCCTTCGTACTTGTGGGCAAACTCACTGAAAAACAAAGAGTTAACTAATCCCTGCCGGATCTATATTTTTCTGCACCTGAATTCCCCTTATTCCACGGGTAACGTTGAATTGGCCCATCCGCTGGGGAGCGGAAAGAACGACAGGCAGGCGCGCGCTCCGCTGCCATGGGAATGAGACAGATGCTCTATCGAGCTGAGCCTTATCAGATCGATATCCAGATCGAAGCGCAGCCGGAGCGCAATCGCCTCGTCGTCACTGGACAGTTGTTGGACGTTAGCCATCCGGAGATCGTTGGCCGCGACGTGCAAGTTTCTTTATCAAATCGCCGGGGAAACGTTACCCACACGGTGACGAATCAGTTTGGCGAGTTTCGCGGCGATGTCGAAAACTCCGGGGACTTGGAGCTTTCCTTCCCTGGCCGCGGTGGAAAGCCGATCGTCATTTCGCTCCGAGATGCGTTGGACCAATTGCCGGGAGCGAAGGAATGACCGGCAATCGCCTTATCGAGTTTTCAGGTATTTCCTGGATGGTACGAGAGTACCAAAAGGAGATGGTTCCCCTGATTGACACAGAAAGCTCATGCGTACCATTGGCCCAACGGGAGAATTTCGAAAGACTATGTCCCTATCCCTTTGTGCCGATGGCTGAATAATTCACAACCAGGAAAACCCTGGAAGGGACAAACTCAATGAAACGCAGTTTATGCATCTTGCTGATCCTGATCGGCTTCATCCTCGTTGACGCGAAACCCGCCGCAGCGCAGAACCGCTACATCGTCCGCACAACCGGAGGCTTGTCCTCCGTTCTAAACCTCTGTTCACTCGTGGGATGCCAGGTTCAGGGCTCGTTGGACGGCAATATCAACCAGACTTTTCTTGTGACGTCTTCCACCAACATAGTCGTCAACCTGCTGAACTTCACGGTAAATCTCGTGGAATCGCTCTTGGGAATCCAGAGCATTGAGCCCGACAACCTGCTGCCGGTGCCGCAGACGCCGATCAACAGTATTTCTTCGGGGCTTTACGACACCAAGCTGGTGAATTATTACGGCACCCTCGTTACGCACGGTTATGCGGCCCAGCCTGCTGCTCAGATCATCCGCCTCTCGGATGCGCATAACGGCTTTAATGTTAGTGGCACCGGAATCGTTGCCGTCATTGACACAGGGGTAGATCCAAATCACCCCGTTCTCTCCCCCATGCTTCTGCAGGGTTACGACTTCACGAGGAACCAGCCGGGCGCCTCCGAATGGCTTGATCTGTCCTCGACCGGCATAAGCACCTCCACTTCGCAGAATGCCCAGCCTGTGATGGTGCAACAATCCAGCGCGGCTATACTCGATCAATCGTCGGCCGCGATTCTGGACGGTTCGCCTTATGTCGCATTCGGCCACGGCACGATGACTTCCGGACTCGTCCATCTGGTTGCGCCAAAGGCCAAGATCCTCCCGCTTAAGGCTTTCTCTTCGAATGGAACGGGAAACCTTTCCAACATCGTGGCTGCTCTGTACTATGCCGTCCAGAATAAAGCGAACGTCGTCAACATGAGCTTCGACCTCTCCTATCCTTCGCCAGCGCTCTCCCAGGCGATTTCCAACGCGAATAAGGCTGGCGTCGTGCTTGTGGCGGCCGCTGGCAACGAGAACACCAGCGCACGCGTGTATCCGGCGTCCATCTCGGGCTCCGTTGTGGGCATTGCTTCCACGACAAATTGGGATGCGCGCTCCTCCTTCTCCAACTATGGCTCGGCAGACGTTTGGATCGCCGCTCCTGGCGAATATGTGATCAGCACTTATCCTGGCGGAACCTACGGGAGTGAATCCGGCACCTCGTTTAGCTCCCCGCTCGTGGCCGGGACGATTGCTCTTATGCTCAGCGCAAAGCAGCCCATCAACCAATCCAAGGCTGCCAGCGCTCTGTCTCATGCGATTCAACTCACGCCCGATCTCCATTATGGCCGCCTCGACGCGTATCAGGCGATTTCCGCGTGGGTGAATAGCTCCAGCTCAACATCCGGCTCGTGCCTCTTGTTGTGCTGGTAATCACTGTGCCGTCCAGCCCAGCTTCGGTGCTCATCATGGACTCGATTCTTCACGGGACACCGGATTCGCTGCGCATCAAGCAAGTCGAGGAGCAGTTTTCTGCCCTGCGCAGCTCGGTGATCTGCGCTTTTAACCAACTGTTGGATCTGAAAGACCTCAATACCGGAGTGCACAGCACTCGCCTGGCGGAATGGGGCATGCGCGTGGGGCAGGAGCTTGGCCTCGAAGAACCAGAACTCCAAAACCTGGAAGTCGCTGCGCTTCTCCACGACATCGGCAAGGTTGGAATTCCGGACTCGATTCTGAAAAAGCCCGGACGCCTCGACGTAGACGAATATGCTCTGATGAAGAAACACCCGGAATACGGCTGGGCTGTCTTGCGCATGCTTCCGGGTTTCGAACGCGCCGCGCTACATATTCTTCACCATCATGAGAATTTTGACGGCAAGGGCTATCCTGCGGGTTTAAAAGAACAGGAGATTCCCCTCGTTTCTCGAATCGTGTCGGTGACCGACGCTTTCGATGCCATGGTTTCTTCGCGCCCCTATCGAAAAGGTCTTCCTCTGGAGGAAGCCATCCGCCGGCTCATCCTAGCCAGCGGCACGCAGTTTGACCCGGTCGTAGTGCAGTGCTTCCTCTCCTTCGCGCAAGCGGAGATGGCCACCGTTTTCGCCGCCGCCGGCACATCAGTCTCATCCGCTCTCTAGCAACCGCCCCTCGAAATCTCTTTCAGGTATTCGAGCTGTGGAGGGCGTCACAAACCGCGGCGGTGACCTCCCGCGTTGTCGCTTTCCCGCCTAGGTCGGGGGTAAGAAGACCTGAACCCGTCACGCGCTCCACTGCTTGCATTAACCGCAGGGCGGCATCCTTCTCTCCCAGATGTTCCAGCATCAACGCGGCGGTCCAAAACGCGCCGACAGGATTGGCAATTCCCTTCCCGGCGATGTCGAACGCCGAGCCGTGAATGGGTTCGAACATCGACGGAAAGCGCCGCTCCGGATCCACGTTGGCGGTGGGGGCGATCCCCAGACTGCCGGCCAAAGCCGCGGCCAAGTCGGACAGGATATCCGCGTGCAGATTGGTGGCTACAATCGTGTCGAGGCTGGAGGGTTTGCCCACCATACGCGTGGTCATGGCATCGACCAGCATTTTGTCGCACGTGACCTCGGGAAACTCCTTCGCCACTTCCGCGGCGATTTCGTCCCACAGCACCATGCCGTGCCGCTGCGCGTTGGACTTGGTTACGACCGTAAGCAGTTTGCGTGGCCGCGCCCGCGCAAGCCTGAATGCAAAGCGCATGATTCGCGTCACGCCTTGGCGTGTGAAGATCGCCGTCTCCGTGCCGACCTCCTCGGGAAAGCCTCGATGCGCGCGTCCTCCCAGGCCGGCATACTCGCCCTCGGTGTTCTCGCGCACGATCATCCAGTCCAGGTCGCCTTGCTTGCAACCGCGCAAAGGCGAAGGTACACCGGGCAGGATTTTCGTCGGCCGAAGATTTGCATATTGGTCGAAGCCCTGGCAAATCGCCAGACGCAACCCCCAGAGCGTCACGTGGTCAGGGATTCCGGGCGCGCCCACGGCGCCGAAGTAAATCGCATCAAATCGCCGCAACCGGTCCAGTGCGTCGGCCGGCATCATCGCGCCGTTTTTTCTGTAGTAGTCGGAGCCCCACGCGAACTCTTCTACCTTCAGGCGAAAGCCGCCCGTTCGCTTCTCAAGTGCCTGCAGAGCCTGAAGCCCCGCCGGTATGACCTCAGGCCCGATGCCGTCACCGGGGATTGCCGCAATCACGTGCTCTCGCATGTCGAGACTCCCAGTACGAACGCTCTCTCAAGATAGTTCTCCGAAGGAAGTCGTTCAGCAAAAACGAAGCTTCGGAAGTGAAACCCACTTATACGAAATCTGCAGCGTCGCGTCGAGAGCCGCTTCCGGCGTCCGGGGCCTTTCAGCGCTCTCTGCTTCATCCCCAGCGAGTTTCTTGTTGATGGCAGTCTCAACCGGTTTTTTCGCTATACTCTGCATCGCACATTTCGGATTGTGAAGACAAGAAATGGCGCGGGGTACGTCCGCCGGTCTCTGAGCTTCAACAAATCGAGGCAAAATGCTCCCTGAAGACCCTGTCCCGGACGTCGCCCAACGCGCCAGGCGCCGTATTGCGCGCCGTCTCCTGCCCTTTCTATTGCTCCTCTACATTATTGCGTTTCTGGATCGAATGAACGTCGGTGCCGCCGCCCTCCAGATGCCCGGCGATCTTGGTTTCAGCGATCGCGTGGTAGGTCTTGGCGCGGGCATTTTCTTCCTCGGTTATTTCTTGCTGGTTTGGTGGGCGCTGCTGAAGCGGGTTTCTTCCCTGCCGTCATTGTGTACCTGACACATTGGTTCCGGTATGCAGACCGGGCCAAGGCCGCGGCCTTCTTCTACGCTGCCATGCCTCTTTCTTATGTTATCGGATCCCCTCTCGCTGGTTGGCTGCTCGGGATGTCTTGGCTCGGTCTGAGAGGCTGGCGCTGGTTGTTCATACTCGAAGGGATTCCGGCAATGGTGTTCGGCGTGATCACCGTCTTCTATCTCACAGACTGGCCGCGGCAGGCGCGATGGCTCCGCGCAGACGAGCGCGACTGGATCACCGACGAGCTAAGCCGTGAAAAGCAAGCGAAACAGCGGGTTCGCTCTTACAGTATTTGGCAAGCCTTGCGACATCGCGACGTCATCCTGCTGACGTTATGTTACTTCTTCTCAACGACGGGAGGCTACGGCATAAATTTCTGGCTCCCAACGATTCTGAAGCGCCTCTCCGGCCAGAGCGACCTCAAGGTGACCTTGCTCGCGTCTCTGCCTTATCTTGCGGGCTTTGTGATGCAACAATGGAACGGTTGGCATTCCGATCGAACCGGCGAGCGCCGCTGGCATGCCGCAATCCCAACTCTTCTTTGTGGACTGGCCCTTTTCCTGGCTGTTGTTGTGGGCTCGAATCTGGCGCTCTCGGTCATGCTATTCACTCTTGTTGGCGCTTGTTATTTCGCATACCACCCTTGCTTTTGGGCCGTTCCAACAGTTTTTCTGAGTGAGTCGGCTGCCGCTGCGTCCATCGGTTTGATCAATTCGGTGGGTAATCTCGGAGGCTTTGTCGGACCGCTAATGATGGGCTATCTGGTGACCCGCACCCGGTCCTTCGCCCCCGGCCTGCTGTACTTGGTGGGGAGCCTCTTTCTCTCCGGCGTTCTGATGCTTACCGTAGGCGTGGGACGCCGTCACGCGGTTGTGGAACAGGTAAGCCAGGCCGTGGCCCGAAATCAATGAATCTCAGGTTCTGGGATAGGCGCAGTTCCTTCTAGAAAGTCGAAGTCACATCCCTCGTCAGCCTGTTTGATGTGCTGCATGAACAACTTCCCGTATCCACGGGGATAAATCCCCTCTTTCGGGCTCCAGGCGGCGCGACGCCGGGCAAGCTCATCTTCATTCACTCGCATGTTCAATTGACGCGCGGGCACGTCGAGTTCGATGATGTCTCCTTCCTTCAAAAGCGCAAGCGGCCCACCAATAAACGATTCCGGCGCAACATGAAGCACACAGGCGCCGTAACTTGTGCCGCTCATTCTTGCATCCGAAATGCGTACCATGTCGCGTATGCCATCCTTCAAAAGCTTCTGAGGAATGGGAAGGTTCCCCCATTCGGGCATTCCCGGCGCTCCTTTCGGTCCCGCGTTGCGCAACACTAAAACGCTGTTGGCGTCCACCTCCAGAGAGGGATCATCGATCCGCGCGTTCATTTCGTCGTAGCTGTCGAAAACGATGGCGCGTCCCGTGTGTTTCAAAAGCCGCGGCTCAATGGCCGAAGCTTTGATTACCGCGCCGTTGGGAGCGAGATTCCCGTGCAGAATCGCCAGCCCTCCGGATTCAAGCACCGGTTTATCCAACGTTCGAATCACATCTGTGTTGTAGATTTCCGCGTCAGAAATGTTTTCCCCCAGCGTTTTCCCGGTGATCGTTCGACAGGTGAGGTCCAATCGGGTTGCCAGCGCTTTCAGCAGCGCTGGCAACCCGCCTGCGTAATAGAAGTCTTCCATCAGGTATTTGCCGCTGGGGCGCAAATTCGCCAATAGAGGCGTCTTCTTGGAGAATTGGTCAAAACGGTCGAGTTCGAGCTTGATTCCCGCGCGCCCCGCCAGCGCGAGCATATGAATCACTGCGTTCGTCGAGCCTCCAAGCGCCAGCACAGCGGCAATCGCGTTGTCAAACGAAGCGTCAGTCAGGATGTCTCGCGGTTTCAGATTTTCCCACACCATTTCAACGATCCGGCGGCCGGATCGGTTGGCCATCTTGGCGTGATTCGAATCCACTGCAGGAATTGAGCTGGCGCCGGGAAGGGAGAAGCCCAGTACCTCCGCTACGCTGGTCATGGTCGATGCCGTGCCCATCGTCATGCAGGTTCCCGCCGACCGTGCAATGCCATCTTCAATCTGCATCCAGTCCCGCAAATCGATGTTGCCCGCGCGCCGCTCCGCCCAATATTTCGAGACGTCGGATCCACTGCCCAAAACCTCGCCGTGCCAATTCCCCCGCAGCATTGGTCCCGCCGGAACATAGATCGCGGGAAGATTCATGCTGATGGCGCCCATTAAAAGCGCCGGTGTCGTCTTGTCGCAACCCCCCAGCAGCACGCACCCATCGGCTGGGTAGGAGCGCAGCATTTCTTCTGCCTCCATCGCCAGCAGGTTGCGATACATCATCGTGGTGGGCTTTTGAAATGTTTCGCCGAGCGTGAACGCCGGCATCTCCACCGGGAAACCGCCGGCCTGCCACACGCCGCGCTTTACATCGTTCGCGCGTTCCCGCAGATGGCTGTGGCACGGATTGATGTCGCTCCAGGTGTTAAGGATTGCGAT
>WNFX01018295.1_pt1 | contig 13402 bp, 16 predicted proteins | sample 5400111 | NCBI WGS metagenome assembly WNFX01 (sample SAMN13153363, study PRJNA577476) | soil metagenome | isolation source: 40 cm soil or saprolite under grassland replicate 1 | place: USA:California | collected 2016-06-15
CGATCTGCCTTGTCTTTGAACCAGTAGATCTCTTCGCGGACGCCGGGGCCTGATTTTGCCTCCAGGGTCTCAAGGGTCTCTACCGGACTAGGCTCGAGGAGTTGGAATCCGTAGCTCCAGAGTACATGGCGAATCTTTTCTGCGAGCCAGATCCGTCTGACCATCTCGTCGGGTTCAATGTCTTTCATTCCGCGAGGGAGGGCGAATTGAGTCTCAGACACGAACCGGGTCCCTCAAGACTTTGGTCACTGGCCCTGGAAAGTTTCAGGGTTCAGCGTGTAGTAGACAATGTCAGTACGCCGGTCGATTACGGCTAGAACCAGATCCTTTCCTTCCTTGTTCGCCTTCGCTGAGAGCTTTGCGAGCTTCTCCAGCGTTGACTCTCCTCCTTCGAAGACGATAGAGACCAAGCGTCTCATCGCGCCTTTTCCGAAGGATTCAAAATCGTATCCTGCTTCGCCCTCGCGGACGAGGTATCCCCGATCTCTCAAGTCTCGGTACACGAGATACTTAGTCCATATCGTTGGTTTTCCGACAGAGAGCTTAGTCACTAGCTGCTGGAGGGATCTCGTCTGCTTCGACTTCTCGTCCAGGACGTTGATCCTTTTCTTTTCTACTAGGTAGAAAGTTTCGTATGGGTTGAGTGTGATTTTTTCGCCTGTTAGAGTGCCGAACGCCTTCTCGCGTAGGTCCATCAACTTGCCAGGATCTCGGAGAAACACCTCTCCCTTGGAGAGATACGCCTCAAGCATCTCAACTGCAGCATGAGCTTCTTGAGTTTCCGCTTCCAAGGGTCTCAGAAAATCTGAACGCGGCCCAGCGGCGTATAAAGCCATTCAAATAGAAAGACGATTCGAATACTGTCCGAATCCCGATGACCGGCAAGAGTCTAGAGCCAGTTCGATGGCGTAGTGGCGTGCTCGAAGCGATAGATCAGACCCTCCTTCCCTCGAAGCTGTCTCATATCCGATTGAGAAGTGTCGATCAAGTCTGTGACGCAATTCGGACAATGAAGGTCCGCGGCGCACCCTTGATCGGAGTGGTCGGAGCCTTTGGGCTCGTTTTGTCCCTCAAGAAGGTCAAATCCAGCGACATCATTGAAGCCAGGAAGCAACTGCGGAAGTTTGCTGACCTTCTCATCCAGACACGGCCCACCGGCGTCAATCTTCGATGGGCGGTAGAACGCGTCTTCGACGCAGGGTATCGATCGGATACAGTCGCTTCTCTCCAAGAGGATCTCGAGAGAGAGGCCATGGCCATTATGAATGCGGAGCTAGAATCCGCACGGAAGATCGGAGAATATGGTGCTCCCCTCCTCGAAGACGGAGACACGGTCCTTACTCACTGCAATGCTGGAGCCCTAGCGACAGTGGGCTACGGAACTGCTCTCGCAGTGGTAAGGACCGCAATTCAGCAAGGCAAAGAGATCAATGTGATCGCCACGGAGACCCGCCCATTGCTGCAGGGGTCAAGGCTCACGGCGTTTGAACTGGCTCACGACGGAGTTCCCGTAAAGATCGTCTGTGACAGCGCCGCGGCGCAAGTACTCTCGCGAGGTGTGGTTGACAAGATAGTAGTTGGTGCCGATCGCATTCTCAAGACCGGTCATGTAACCAACAAGATCGGAACACTTCCCATAGCCTTGTCGGCCAAGTTCTACGACGTCCCATTCTATACGGCAGCTCCGGTCTCCACTCTCGATATGAAGACGGACCCGTCGATGGTCGTGATAGAAGAGAGACCTCAACGAGAAGTATTATTCTTCAAGGGAATGCGGATTGGGCCAAGGAGAGTAGAGGCGTTGAACCCGGCTTTCGACGTGACTCCACCAGAGCTGGTTTCTGGCGTGATTACAGATAGGGGGGTAGCGAAGCCTCCACTTGAAGAGAGTCTCCGCTCCCTCACAGGGATAGTTTGATGGTTCTGCGATGATGTTTCTACTTTTTCTACGCTGAAAGGTACAGCCTAGGCGGGCATTTGACTACTCTTTCTTGATGAGGGTTGTTCCGATTTCGACTGGAATGTTGCCCATTGACTCTATACGTGGCTTCCAAGCGTCGCCAATCGCGACTAGAGCGTAGATTCCTATCACTTCCGCCTTTGCCTTGTGCGCGATCTTGATCATTGCCCGTTGTGTTTCGCCGCTGTCGATGATGTCGTCGGCTATGAGCACTCCCTCGCCTCTCTTGAAAGCCTCCTTTGACACGTAGAGGCTCTTCATCAAGGCGGGCGGCATTACGTAGACCTCCTCGATGAACTCTCGGACTCCGATCTCTCTGGCCTGTTTTGCGATGATGAGCCTCTTGCCGAGTCGTTGCGCCAGTAGGGTGGCTAGCGGTACTCCGTCAACCGCGGCTGTCATGACTTTGTTTATCCTCTTTCCAGCGAATGCACCGACCGCCTGCTGGACCGCTCTTTCTAGAAGCATCGTGTCGTTGATTATTTCGTTGTTGTCAAAGAAGCCCAGATCGTCGTACTTGATTCTCTTATGCAGTTCCTTTTCTAGTCCCATGTATTTTTGCAGTGTCTTGTTGATCTCTTCCGCTCGCTCTGCCGTCGGGAGTACATGACCCTTCACGTAGCGGCTCAACACTGTCTCTGGAAGATGTAGTATTCCGGAGAGTGCTCTGTATGTGTATTCTGTCTTCGCGAGATTCAGCAGCTCGATCGTCTGTAGTTTATACTTGAGATCCAGTATGCGCGAAGTGTCCTTCATCGCTTGTATTCCGCTTTAGCCACGGACACTATGTATAACGTTTTGCATATTTCTACGACTGACGATCTTCTTTCGTCGACTCTTGACGACGCCTCGACTGTTCTGGTATTTCCCAATGTATGTTTGCGAAGCGGGTGAGCCGAGTCTTAATAGAGAGAGCTGGATGAATCTCTCGCCTCTCCTTAGGCTGACCAATCTATCTCCAGCATTATAGAGACTGACCGTGAGCTGACCGTGAAAGCCCGGATCAACGAGGGCCAGGCTCGCGATGATGCCTTCTCGGGCGAGAGAAGATCGTATGTGAAGTATTCCAAGACAATTCTCTGGGAGTTCAATTCGCTCAATAGTTGCCGCGAGCATTTGCTGTTTTGGGTCGAGCTTCACATTCCGGTCTATTCTTAGATCTACACCTGCCGGGTTCAGTTTTGCAATCCTGGGATGGATCCTTATCTGTCCAGTTTTTATTGCACGGATTATCTCGCTATCAGAGAGGGCCATTCTAGTCGTTGCTTATCACGATAACTTGCGATAAAGCTTCGGGGTCAGTTAACCGTGAAGGACAGTAAGAAGACGGCTTCGATACCCTACAGAAGCCCGTCTGTGGGCTCTCTCGCGGACCCCAAAGTCTGGACGAAAGGAGTTCGATACCTCAAGCGAAAAGACTCTATACTTGCCAGAATAATCAGTTCGACCGAGCCTATCCGATTCAGGCTGGACGATGACCACTACGAAGCTATAGTTGGTTCGATAATATTCCAGCAACTGGCAGGGTCTGCTGCTAGAGCGATCCTCAACCGATTCAAAGAACTGTATGATGGAAGACTGCCGAGTCCGAAAGAGTACCTGTCGACGACTGACAATAGGCTTCGAAAGGCGGGATTGTCTCCACAGAAGATCTCCTACATAAGAGACCTCGCAGAGAGACTTCTGGATGGAAGGTTAGACTTGAAGAGCCTGGAGAAATTGTCAGATGAGGAGGCCACGAGAGAGCTGGACGCGGTTCGTGGAATCGGGCGTTGGACTGCAGAGATGTTTTTGATATTCAAGCTTGGAAGGACCGACGTCCTGCCGGTGGACGATCTGGGTTTGCGAAAGGCTGCGAAGCGAGCCTACAGACTCCGCAAGCTTCCATCTAGAAAAAAAATCGAACAGCTTGCAACCAATTGGCATCCATACTCTTCCATATCAACACTCTATCTATGGCGGAGCACTGAGAAGCCTGAGGCTGCAGCAAAATGGTAGCTTCGACCGAATCGATCTCTGTTTATTTCTGGCCGATCCAGCAAGCGTTCTTGTTTCTATCGTACCAAGAGTTGACGTATTCCCCAGTGCTGATTCGGTTACAAACAAAATTCGTGTCGCAGTAGTCGCAGAGTTCTTCGTTGCCAATGACCCATGCCTGGCGGCAGAAAGATGTTGTAAGCGCCGCTGCCTCCCAGGTTCGTAACTGTGCCGTCGCCAATCCAGCTGGTCAAGGCTTTTCCAATCTGGTCGTTCGAGAGCTGTGCAGGCGGGTCTTGTCCTATTGTGATGGGTCCGATCAACTTGCCGATTCCAACATTGTACTGCCGTAGCCCGCCTGAGTAGCTTGCGTCGGACTCGATGTGAGCAACTGCCAATTCGAGCCGACTAACCCACTGGGCCGATGAGGGTTTGGCATAGAATGTGCCCCAGTAAATGTTCTGCCAAGAGTAACCGTCCCGCCAAATCGGTCCGCCATTGTATTTCGCGATCGATGATGTTGCTAAGGGGCGGATTCGGTGATTACATGGTTGTGAGTAATGCCAGATTCCGGAAGGGTGCTGGTCATAGGTGATGTTGTAGTCGATGATCGGTATTCTAAGACGGCTCGTTGTTCCTCGGACACCGATGTGGCGGAAGCTGGTTGCACCAGTCCCGCAGACGGGACATGTCGAGATGGTTCTGCAGGACTCGCATCGGTTCATGTTGACTCAGATCGTGCGTGTGTGTCTCTTGAAAGATTTTACCCATAGAGTGTAACCGTTGAGGATGCTATCTGGTTCAGACGTTGACAAATATGATCCATTCCTCGTAAAGCTCTCAGAAGAACAATGTCCAAATCTGAATCTACCAGCTTTGTCTTCGCAAACGCCAAAGGCGAACTCGCACGAATCATCAACCAGCTCAAGAAAACCACCAACGTAGCATCAGTAACACCAGTCACCGGACGGTTCGACCTAGTGATCAAACTAAAGACCAACGAACCCATCAAAGCCTTCAACACAGTTGAAAAGATCCGCAGCATCAGCGGCATCACAGCCACCCAAACGGCCATCTCGATCGAGAGTGTCACCAATGCTAAGAACAAGGAGGAATCGAACGAACCACCGCTCGCTTTCGCTCTCGTAAAGGTCAAGGGCAAAATCCAGAGCGTACTTCAGAAGCTGAAGACGTTCCCGAACCTCGTCGAGGCGCACTTGATCCCTGGAGAGTTTGATGTCGTCGCCTCGTTCAACGGTTTCAGCCAAGACGAACTCATGGAGACCTCCGTTGAGAAGCTCAGCCGCATCAGCGGGATAACTGCCAGCGAGACACTGATCTCCTGGACACCCAGCAATCAGCCATAGATTCCATCGGAGAGCCCCAAGACAGCTCTCCAATCCACCTGTTTTCTATTTCATCACACGAAGACTTGGCGGGCCCGGTGAGATACAAACTCACGGTTCAAAACAAACGATTTAATCGGAGAACTTTTCTAGCTTTACGACCAGAGCGTACGATACAAGGATTCGGAGTGCGAGCCCATTGAAGAGAAGGGTTAGGGACCTACTGGCCAAAATCTACGGTGGTCGCGCTGACGTTCATCTCGATCTCTATCGACTTTCGAACCAACATAGGAAGAAGCATGGGCGGGGTTGCGACATGTATCCGAGCAGCCCGTTGCAGGCGCCTCTATGGTCAGCGGTCGCATCGTTGACACATGCACGGAGAATGTTAGAGGTTGGCTGTGGCCACGGTTACACATCTGCTGTGATGGCCTCATCGGGTGGACCAGACTGCCTAGTCGAGACGGTTGAGGCGGACCAAGTTCATGCAGACTTAGCTCAGGAAGCTTTTCTGCATCGAGGTCTCGCCAAGCGTGTGCATGTCCTCCGCGGACGAGGACAAACCATTCTGCCAAAGCTGAAAGGCAAATATGATGTTGTGTTTCTCGACGGTGATTGGCGCGAGTACCCCCGATATCTTCCTCAGCTTCGCCGTCTTACTCGTCCTGGAAGCATAGTAGTAACTGCAAATCTCTCTCCACTCTTCGGGGGATGGGGCGGGAGGTTGCCTGGGAAACGGGCGATTCAATCATATCTGTCGCGCCTCGTCGGAGATCCGAGCTTTCGCACTTACATCATTCCCAGTGATTGGCATGCGATTAGCGTGCGACTGTAGTCGCTTAGATGCACGAAGCGACGATCGAAAAGTTTGCTCTTAGGAGCCTCCCAGTTCAAGCGAGCGGCATCACGGCTAGGATTTGTTTAGACTGCCTTCCTTACCACTATGAATCGCTCCAGATTTCGGTGAACATGGAAGCCTGACCGAAGGAACATGTTCAGCGAACCTCTGAAACCTAAATTCAGTTTAGGAATATTGTAGGGGTTGTTGGTCGCCGCTTCTGGATTTCTCGGATAACCCTCTGCAATCGGAATCCTCCAACTCTTTATCAAGTCACACGCGGACTGAAGTAGCCTCGGAGCGACTCCCGACCCACGATGGCCAGCCGAGACCACGAAACACATTATTGACCCAACTCTCTCGCTCGAATCTTCTACAGCAGCCTTCAAGTTCCTAAGGTTGATGTAGTTGCTTCTCGGTGCTATATTGCACCAACCTATGACCTTACCTTCCTGGTAGGCTAGCAGACCTGACGCCTTTGCTTCCTCTATCATTCTCAGGCGTGCGGTCCTATTCGCAGACCTCTTGTCCTTGGATGAGTTGATTTCGTCTTCCTCACGGAGGTCGTCCCAAAAACTACAGTAGCATCCTCCCCACCAAGGATTGTCCTTAGAATTCAGCCAAGGATCATTGTCGTAGACGTCATCAAAGAAGTCGAAGTAGTCCGCAGCAAGGCTAGGCTTCAATTCTCTGATGACGATTCGGTCACTCGGCATTGCCGACGTACTGGAAACAATCTGCTTCCTTAATGAAGAGTTCGTAGATTTATCGGAGCGAGGGATTTTCTTGCGGGTTAGGTGTTTTACTTTGTTCCGATTCATTACACGCACTTGGCTTCGTAAAGCCGTAATAGCGTGATTCGTGTGTCTTCAACGCTTTCACAAAACTGAACAGGATCGAAAAAACAGGAAAGTTCGATACACAGTGTGTTTCTTCGAAACGAGGCAATTACTAGCTCGTTTCGCGAAATTGGGTTCGCGGGCCCGGTGGGATTCGAACCCACGATTTTGGGCTGGCTCCGAGCGCTCAATTCGAGATCTTGAGCAGTCACCGAAGGCCCACGTCTTGGTCCTGGCTCGACTACGGGCCCCTTGGGGCGGAGGAGAAGGCAGATTAGTTAATCATTCCCATGGATAACCGCAACGCGTGTGAGTTTTCCAGAACGAAGTTGTTTGGCAAGGATGACCATCCAAAGGACGACGAGCGCAAAGAATAGTCTCGGCTGAACGGCCGCAAGATACGTTCCGAAGACGAAAAAACCTCCAATATAGGTTATCATTGCAACAAGTCCCAGATTCCTTGATAATCGTCCGATAGCTAAGCGCCTTCCGTCTTGGCGAAAAGCTACAGCGAACAACAATATTCCGACCACGGCACAGATAGACCAGACATTTGCAGCTGAAGCATGAATGAGACCAGAGAGAGATGGAGCCGCCCCTGAAGCATCTGTGTTAAACGCGCCTACTATCACAAGCCCTGCACCAGCAATGGAAAGCACGACCATATCAACGCTGTAAAGGATAGTTGGTCTTGCGCTGCCCCTTAACCCGGCTACTAAGGAGAAAAACGCGAGACCGAGAACTACGAAACCAGTTCTCATCACGATGCCATAGGGTCCAAGAGAATACTGACTTAGAGGGCCGAAGTTCATTTCCGGCTCAACAATGTGTACGACTACCATAGTGATTGAGAACAGTATAGCGAACGCGAGAATGATGGTGCCTTGGCCCTTGACCCTTCCCTTAGAAGGCTCGCTCAACTCGCCAACCACCCAAAGCTACGCCCTGCACACTTAATCTTTGATAAACTCTACAATCCACAAGCCAAGAAGGATCTTGCCTGGCTCGACTACGGGCCCTGCGCCCGAATGATTCTGAGTGCTTTTACTGCCTTGGGCTCGGCAATTGCCGCCCATCAAAGAAGTCTCACACACACTTTAGACGCTCTAGGCCGGATGATGAGCCTGGGCTTCTTGAAAATTCAAGAAATGATTCGTATAACTGGAATATCTGCCGTGGCTTACTGAGTCGACCATAAGCATCTGCTAAGTGTCCGGTCTGCCGGCAAAGTGTCTCAGGAATCGTTGTATTTTACGCACGACCCCATGTGCTTCAGGTTTCGCCTGGTTGAATATCGAAACAAAGTCAGAATGGTACTGTTGAGCTAGTGCACTGTCCGACGCAAATGTAGCATTTTCGAAATTCTTGTATTCTGCGCGTTCGGTATAGTTGTAGCTTCCCCACTCCACCGTCTTCCCATCAACGATGATGTACTTGTCATGCATAATGCCCCCACTCGGCGAAATCAGCCGTATCTCAGAACCTGCACTTTCTAGTGTGTCGTGGACTTGTGCTTGTCTGCCTTGGGTCTCGGTCTTGTCCATGACTACCGCGACTTTGACTCCTCTTTTGATAGCCTCCAACAGAGCCTTTTCGATGTAGACATTCGTGATTTCGTATGCTGCCATCTCAATGCTCCCTATCGCACTATCAATCAATGAGACCACATGTCGCTCTACCCCTCCCGACGGGGAGAATAACGCGGTGACTCTTGGCGCTGATTGCTGGAGTGTTGTTTTCTCCGTCCTCACTGCAGGACTGTCAGTTTCGCCCAGTTTCGAACTGTCGGAGGGGGGAGGGGTCTCAATGCTCGTGGGTGGCACGAGGATTTGTCCGCGCTTCGAATAGGGCTTCAAAGTAATCTTGGCGCCGGTTTTTCCTTCTACTGACAGAAAGAGTTCGGTGCGGTTGCCAGATTTCCAGGCGCCCTCTATCCATAAGTCGATAGAGTCAACGTTCAGTCCTTTGAACCAGTCCAGAAGCTCATCAAGTTTCAGACGTAGGCTTTTGAATGGAGTAATTCCGGCTATCTGAGCCGCTGGGTTCTCAGGCGGACGGAATACCAGAACCACATCTTCGTTCTGCCGATTATCTCCCAGCAGGCTCATGTCCGCATTTTCCTCTCTAAAGGTTCACTGAATAATCGATTGAAACTCTACACTCACTCCCACAGTACATGTGAATATGCCTGAGAGGGATTCTCGCTGAAGGAATTCAGATTCGTGCTCTACGAATTGAGCTGGACCTAATTCTAGCTCGAATCATACGAACCTGAGATATTCTGTAGATTCGCACGAGCTCATTCTTGATTTCGCTGTGGTTGATGGAGCTCAGAAAGACAACTTCGGCCAGCGGGATCATCGCATATGGATAGAGAGCGGTGCTTATTCCCGTGTTGAAGACCATTCCAAGAAACGAGAATCCTACGCCTGGATAGACTAAGGCAAGGTTCGACAGTATGAGAGTTGCTGCTAATGCCTTGATAGCCGAAGAGGTCTTGGTTACATTAGATGCGAGAAATAACGGGATGGCAACGAGTGCGAACCTGGGATCGAAGAACGCGAATCCGAGCGAGACGCCTGACCAGACAGACCTTCCTTTCCTGCCAAGATAGAATGATGCCGTTAGGAATAGCGCCTCTAGGACCTTTGATTGGCCTTCCTTCCATTGCCAAAAGTAGCCCACTGAGAATCCCCACCCAGGTGCTGCAGCAGGCAATAGTAGAACCAGGACCTCGGCAATGACCGTTATTCCCCAATCTTGCTCTTTCGTAAGATCATAGACCAGTAGTCCAATCAAGGGTAGCGAAAAGAAGCGGGGAAATGATGAGCAGGAACGATGGCAGATACTTGTATTGTTCCGGCTGGGGATAGATGAAGGGCTCCCCATCACTCACGTAAGCATGAGCGTAGATCTGCGCGGGGTCATGAAAGAGCCGCCAGGCTCCAATAAAGAATGCAGAGAAATCCTTTGCGAGAGGATGGTCTGAGCAACAGCCAGAGTCAATGCTAGAGACTTGGGAGAAGGCCGGAAAGAATGTGGCTAGATTCAAGATGAGCAACCCGGAGACGAGAGCAAAGAGGGCGGTTCGGCTCAGTGCTCTCGCTCCCGCGTCATTCATCCCAAGTGGCTCCCTTATTCAGCTCGCGCTTACAGATCATGACAATGAATTCTTAAGATGCAATCTGAGAAGATGATTATTAGTTGGCGCTTCTGCCGATCAACAAGGTGCATTACATCGGCGACGGAAATGAATAGAGGTGGCGGTCCGGTTGGGTTCCTGTATTGAGGTCCAGTACGTCACAAAATCCTACGGAAAAACTGTCGCGCTCGACGATGTCTCCTTCTCGATCCCATGCGGTGAGAGGTACGCGCTTCTGGGTCCGAATGGAGCAGGCAAGTCAACCACTCTTCGACTCCTAGTAGGGCTATTGAAGCCTGACACTGGAACGATCAAGATCGACAATCATGAGCCTTTCAGTCCCGAGGCAAAGTCAGTCCTCGGATATCTGCCTCTCAATCGCCCTAGCTCTCGTGCACAATCCCAAGATCGTCCTGCTTGATGAGCCGTTGAATTATCTGGACATACCAACGCAAGAGAGAGTGTTCAAGATGCTGAAAGCATTGGACTCGACGCAGATCGTCTCGACCCATATCATGTCGATCGCCACCCGCCTTACGGAGAGGGTCTTGATGATCGCGAGGGGCAAGATTGTCTGGAACGGTACCATAGACGCGTTGAAGGCAATGGAAGTAGGCGACGAGCCAATAGAGAGTGTTGTTGCTAGGATGATGACAAGTGCTTCCTAAGCTCGTCAAGTTCGTCCTCCTTACACGATTCTCTAGGCCCCTCCTCGGCCTCGTCGCCTTCTTCCTGATCTACGACACTGTAATAAGAGCGCTCACAGCTGGAAACGCGCCAGAGTTTTCTGGCGGAATCTCGTACTACGCCATAGGCGCTTCAATATTCTTCATTGCGATGAGTCTGATGTTTGGAGGACTCTTCGTTCTGAAATCTGACAGGGACTATTTGTTGACACTTCCGCTGAAGCGGAGAGATCTCAGCCTCTCACTCTTTATCGCACAATTCGTCGGATCAGGAATCACGATCCTATTCCTCTACGGATTCTATGTCGCCGGCGCCGGGGATCTCGAAACTACCCTCGTGCTAGTGGCCAACCTCGTACTATTGGCCTGCGTCGTGACATCTCTTGGAGTCATCTCTAACATTCTTCAGACTTGGAGGAGAGCTGCTCTAGCGGTCGTCCTCGGACTCTGGTGCTTCTCCTCGATCCTCGGCTTCGCCTTCACACCAGTCTCTGCGTTTAGCGGAGAACTTGTCTACGGAAGTGTCGTCCTGTTCGCGCTAACAGCAATCGTCGTGCCAGTCGCGTTGAGAGAACTCGCATATCTGGAACTCGGCTCAATAAGGAGCCTGCTAAGAGCTACGAGCTCGGAATACAAGAAGAACATGAGCTTCTCAGGCAAGGGACCAATACGGGCGATATACTCCTACCACCTGTCATTCCTTGAACTGATGGGAAGAGTCAACATAGGCGGATCCACAAGCTACAGGACTGCTCGAATAAGAACGTCTACGGTCTTAGCTATTTCCACGGTAGCCGCAGTGGTCTACCTGTTTCTTGCAGGAATCTCGCCGTTTGGTGTCGTCGTTGGTGGTAGGTCTTTGAGAGCTGCTATCTTCGTTATTCCAGTGTTCATGGGAATCGTAACTCTAGTGCTGATGTCTCAGGGGACTTTCTCAAACGAGAGAGGGTGGTTGGCCTTTACCGCGATGGACCCTGCCACATACCTCCGGCATCTTCTCCTCTCAAGGGTAATTTCGGCTCTTGCGATAATAGGCCCGTTCGGCATCGCTAATCTCATCCTCGCTTTACTCGGGATACCATCAGGTCTCGAATCTGCTCTCGTGCTTCTGGTCACGGTTCCCTCGGCGTCAGTACTCGCGACCTATCTGGTCGCAAGACTGGGCGCTGTGCAACAAGTGAAAGAGGAGGGAATGATGCCGGGACAATTCGACCTCCGACAGTTCCTCGTCATCCTTCCAACATATCTCGTCATCGGCCTCATAGTCGTCTCTGAGATATCACGGATCGCATCGGTAGTCATAGCGACCCTCCTAACCGTCATTGCCACTTCACTGCTGATCAGTGCTGGGGTGTGGAGAGGGATAGCTTACCGTTTGACTGAAAGAGGATTCGTATGACTCAAACTGTCAATCCGTAAATTTGTAATGTCGATAACCTTGGGGAGTTACGTCTAGCAGAACGAACTCGTTTTCAGGCTCAGAAACGAACTTTCTCGCCTCTGGTAAGCTCGTCCCGTCATGAAGCGCCTCATACTCGGCAAGTGATATCGGCTTGCGGCGCTGAAGCTTCTCTGCATGACCGAACTTCTTGGCGACCGTTTTCCAATCTTCTTGGAGGACCCAGCTTGACGCTTTCGCTTTAGAACCGCTACCATAGTTGCCTGACCCGCCTCTCTTTCCGACAAGGTCAGCGTTCTTCTTCGACTTGGTCTCGAGGAGCATCGAGAGACAGCTCTTCTCAGAAGCTGAGTAGCTATTTCCGCTTTCACGCGCATGGGTAAGGCCGTCGGCCACTTTATCCTTGTACTCTGTCTGAAATCTAGATGTTTCCATGAAGTGTTTCATGTAGTCGGATTCGGCTTTCTCAAACTCCTCGCGGGTCTTGAATCCTAACTGTTTAGGCTCGATTCCTATCTCTTTGACAACTTCGTCCCAGCGGGACAGACCTCTCCAGAAATGTCGTAATAGGTAGGCGAACCCTTTCTCTGCCATCTTGGGATAAGGTACGTGAAATGACATGGGTCCAAACTGATCGACGAGAGATTCCCCGGGCGCGTTCTGTATGATACCGGAAGCTATGGCCTGTTCCGCCCAGTTATCAACGGCTCCCTCCATCGCTTTGAGATAGCATTTCTCAGAATGTTTCCCGTGGACCACTGCGGTGGTTGAAAATAAGGGCCTCCAGAAATCATCCTCGTCCTCCATGTAGGTACCGATCACACTGTCAAACGCCACGAGTCTCGGATTTTCTTTGACCAAGAGAGCTACTGCGCCGGCGCCTTGCGTGGGTTCTCCTGGACCATTCAATGGATACTTCGCAATGTCGGTTGCACAGACGATGCTGCATCTACCGTTGCTCCTTCCTGCCCATGCCCAGTCCAGCGAGCTCTCTAGAGCGTCGGCTGTGCTCACGCATGCGAACTTGTACTCTACCCCTGATGTTCTCTTGAAGGAACCTTTGCCAAACTTCTGCTCAAGCATTCCATGAACGTAAGCGGCAACTGGTTTCGACTCATCGACCCCGGTCTCAGTCGCGATATCGATTCTAGCAATGTCGATAGGCGAGAGCTTGTTTCGATCTATCAGTTCGTAGATCGCGTTCGCGGCAAGCAC
>WNFX01004665.1_pt1 | contig 13401 bp, 15 predicted proteins | sample 5400111 | NCBI WGS metagenome assembly WNFX01 (sample SAMN13153363, study PRJNA577476) | soil metagenome | isolation source: 40 cm soil or saprolite under grassland replicate 1 | place: USA:California | collected 2016-06-15
ACTCAGGTGAGTGCGGCACCCCGATAGTGGTCGGGGTGCCGCTGCCAGCCTTGATGGAGCTGGCGAGTGAGTGGAGCCCTACTCCTGTACCGGCACCGGGCGGCACCAGTGGCAGAATGGGTCGTCGCAGGCGTACCTTCCGCCCCGAAGGTGGAGCCTCCATTCGGCCAAGCGCCAAACGGAAGCGCCGTGCTCTGGGTGCTCCAGGAACGGCGCCAGGTCGCCGAACGAGACGGTCTCGCGACCGCCGAAGTCCTTGTCGAGGCCTGCCGGCCAGTAGCCGGTCGCCTTCGCGTCGGCGACCGTCACCTCGACATCCTCTAGCATGTCGAGGAACTCGCGCGGGGTACAGCTCAATATCTCGGACATGATTCCTCCTTGAGGATTCGCCGAGTGGGAAGTAAAGGTGCTGCCGTAAGCGCCCGTTAGACGCTATTGGCTCATGCTCCGGAGGAGTGAACTCTACCTCGACAGAACGTGTATAATTCTAGCATAGCAAGCAACATTTGTCAATTATTGGCGCCTGCATCTGGATAGGAAAAGGGGCCTCAGGTTGAGGCCCCTTGCGGTTTCCGCCCGAATGACCAGGCAGAACCTTACGTGGTGGCTCGGCGACCCCTGAGTCCCCGCGCCTTACTCAGCACCTCGGCCATGGTGTCACTCAGGCCGTCGAAGTCCTCGCGGCTGACCAGCAGGATCTTGGGCGTCTCTGACCCGGGTGCGGTGTATTCGAGCTGGACGAGATCATCCGTGGTCTGAAGGCCCGCCACCTCATCGGGCAACACGTCGAGCTGGACCGGGGCATCCAGCCCCGGGTACTTCCTGACCACCAAGCGGCCAAACGCCTCCCGGTCGCCCTGCTTTCCCGTAAGGTCCGACACCCTGACTTGTATGTCGGCCACCGTGGATCACCACCTTTGTGGTGCGGGGGATCATACGTCATGACCCGACACCCTCAATTTAGCATGACAAACAGTATAATTCAGGATGGAATTATGAGATAATAGCAAGCGAGAAACTAATAGGGAAGTGTATGGCCCGTGCCAAGACCAAGTTTGATTTAGATGCCTGGCTTAAAGCTTCGACCAAGGCCAGCGGGGTGCCGCTCTATGTTGAAGATCCAGGAGTTCTTCGCCGTGGATCAAAGCTGATGGCCTCGATCCTGCGTGGTCAGAACAACCACTCGACCAAGACCCGGCCCGGATCAAACTGAAAGCTCCGACCCGTTCGCTCGTGCGTCCAGAGTCCCCCGCCAGCGCGGACGGGCAGGATGATCACGCGCTTGACGATCATGCCAATGAGGGCGCGACGCTGGTGAAGATCAGCCTTGTCCCAGGCTTCGTAGATGCTCTGGCCGGACGGAATGGCGGCGAGAATCCGACCCGTTGAGAGCTGGTTCAGCTTAGCTTCAACCTTGCGGATCTCTTCGTCCAGGTCGAGCGTCAGCCGCAACATCCGGTCAATGCCCATACCCTCAGCCCCGGTTTTGTACGCGGCTTCGATCTCTTGCTTGCGCAGGCGGTAGCCTTCGGCCTCATCAAGCAGAGCGGCGGCCTGATCCTGTCCGGTCTCTTGGTAGGCTTGCTTGATAGCGGCGGCAAAGTTAGGTGAGCTGTAGCGCTTGAGAACCGCATCAGCCACGAACAGCTCGACGGGATCAGCGTAGCGGGAGATCTTGCCGCAACCGTACTCGGTGCCATAGACGTTCAGGCGGCGGCAGCGGTAGATCCGCTCCGTCTGCTTGCGGCGCTTGCCAGAGTTGGTGCCAGCGATGAGCGGCTTCTCGCAGGCTATGACCTGACCGTTTCTGGTGACTTCAGCTCCACAGTAGGCAAAGCCGGTCAGCAGATACCTACGGATGCCCTTGACCTGACGCCGGCTCTCCGCAGCCAAGATGAGCCGGGCTTGCTCCCAGTCGGCGCGATCAACCAAGGCTGGCCACTCCGCTGGGTACTCTTGATCGAGATGCCGGCGCACGCCCACAATCCGGGGACTGATGAGGATGCGCCTTAAGGCCGTGGGTTGCCAGGGCTGACCCTTGGCCGCTGGAATCCCCCGCTTGTTCAGGTCAAGGGCGATGGATCGTAGCGGCCAGCCCGCGAGAACGCGCGTGATTGACTCCCGGATGATCTCAGCTTCTTCCGCCACCACCGCCACGCCGATGCGACCAGAATTGGTGATGCGCCCATGCTCATCACGAATCGGCCCCTCGTAGCCATACGGGCGGGTGCCGCCGTTAAAGAGGCCCTCTTTCGCCATGCTGCGACGCACCCGTTTCTCGCGCTTGCTGGTCACATCAGACTCAAGGGCCGCCTTGTTGGTCTCGTTGATTAATTCGTAGCGGTCGTTAGGGTTGGCCAGATCGAACAGCCGGCCGTCCACGACCTTGATATAGCCGAGAGCCGTGATCTCACTGAGCTGGATTAGCTCAATGGCCTCAAGGACAATCCGAAACAGCCGGGACACCTCGTTGATAACGATCACGCGCGCTTCGTCGCCAAGCTTTGTCGCACGAATAACCTCAAGGAGTCGGAGGTAGTCTTTGCGCGGCTTGGAAGCGTGCCGTGAGGCGCTGAGGTCATTGTCTCGAAAGTCCTCACCCAGCAGCCAACCTTCATCCTCGATCTGCCGGATATTTGCCACATACTGGCGATCGACATTCTTGGTAATGCCGCTGCGCTCTTGACTGAGCCGTTCATAGGGATGTGCGATCATTGCTGCCCTCCTTATCGCGATTGTCCCTATTGTAGCATGGATCAGGTGTTTATGGAAGCCGTAGGCGCGACGGTCATCACCGACACCCTGGCGCTGGTGGTCCTCGCCGGGGTGGCCGGGTCGGCGACCGGGGAGACGCGCGGCCTCAGCCTGCTCCTTCACATCGTCCTTGGGATGTTGCTCCTGGCGGGCTGGTGCTTCGGGGTGCTGCCGCACGTTGGCCGCTGGTTCTTCGCGGTCGTCGGGGGCGCCGAGCAGCGCACGGTGCGGTTCGTGTTCGTGATGGGCTGTTTCCTGTCGGGAGCGGTGCTGGCCAGCGTAGTGGGGGTGGAGGGCATCGTCGGCGCCTTCTTCACTGGGCTGGCGCTCAACCGGCTGGTGACGGAGGACCGGCCGCTGCTGGAGGGCACCGCCTTCTTCGGCTCGGCGCTGCTGATCCCGCTGTTTCTCGTCTCAGTCGGACTGATCGTGGACCCGACGGTCATGGCCAGCCCGGCCACGATCGCTCTCGGCGCGGTATTCGTGGCGGCCTGTATCGGCGGCAAGGCGCTGGCGGCGGCCTTGACCAGGCCGCTGCTCCGCTTCACCGGGGCCGAGGTGGCCACCGTGTTCGGCCTGACGGTGGCGCAGGCGGCCGCGACGCTGGCCGCGACCAGGGTCGGCTTTGCGATCGGCCTGTTTGGCGACCGGGTGGTCAACGCGGTGCTCATCCTCATCGTGGTGTCGCTGCTGCTGGCGTCGGGGTTCGCGACCGCCGGCAGCCGCCGCGTGAAGCAGTCCGAAGCCGCCGCCGACTCCAGGGCGACCGTCGTTACGGCTGCCTGAGGGGTTGCCTGAGGGCGCCGAAACGACGTACTTGAGGACGCCATTCAAACGGCCTGGTTGCGTTGTGCAAGGCGTTCGATGAAAGGGCGGAGGGCGCGGAAAGCGCGACCGCGATGGGAGGCGGCGTCTTTGGTGGCCTGGTCCACCTCGGCGCTGGTGTGGTCCCAGCCGGTCGGGACGAAGATCGGGTCGTAGCCAAAGCCGCCGCTGCCTCGGGGGGCGTCGAGCAGGCGGCCCTCCCAGACGCCTTCGGTGTGCCAGCTCTCCCCGGTGGGGTCGGCGAGCACGGCGACGCAACGAAACCGGGCGCCGCGGCGCTCCGGCGGAACCCCCTTGAGGGCGCGCAGAAGCTTGTCGAGATTGGCCTGGTCGGTGGCGTCCGGGCCGCCGTAGCGGGCCGAGTGAACCCCTGGCGCGCCGCCGAGGGCGTCGACTTCCAGCCCGGAGTCGTCGGCGACCGCCGCCAGCCCTGACCAGGCCGCGTAGGCGCGTGCCTTGAGCAGGGCGTTGTCGAGAAAGGTGTGGCCGGTCTCGGCCACCTCGGGCGGGGCGCCGAGGCCGAGGTCGCCTCGCAGGTCGCCGAGGCTGAGCAGCACGACCGGCACCCCGGCGAGGATCGCCTGCAGCTCGCGGAGCTTGCCGGGGTTGCCGCTGCCAACCAGCAGCCGTGGCAAATCAGCGTCTGGCGGTTCCACCCCGGGTTAGCTCCTGGTGCCGGTGTGGCGCTGGCTCTGGCCGGTCAGGTCGAGCGGGGCCGGGCCGAGGGCGAGCCGCCGCAACGGGGGGATGGCAGCTTCTTCCAGGAGCACGCCAAGGGCGCGTTTCTGCGCGGCGACCAGCTCGCCGATGCCCTGGCCGGCGAGGTCGAGGAGGGTGTCGAGGTCGCCGCGGCTGAAGGGCTCCCGCTCGGCGGTGCCCTGGACCTCGACCAAGCCGCCGAGGCCGGTCATCACGACGTTCATGTCGACCTCGGCGCGCACGTCCTCTTCGTAGGGCAGGTCGAGGCAGGGGACGCCGTCGATCATGCCGACACTGACCGCGGCGACGTGATCGTGCAGCGGGAAGTTCGCCAGCCGTTTGTCCCGCATGAGCCGGTGGCAGGCGGCGAACAGCGCCACCCAGGCGCCGGTGATCGAGGCGCAACGAGTGCCGCCGTCGGCCTGGAGCACGTCGCAGTCGATCCACAGCGTCGACTCCCCCAGCGCCGCGCCGTCGGTGACCGACCGCAGCGCACGGCCGATCAGGCGCTGGATCTCCTGGGTGCGGCCGCTGAGGCGGCCCCTGGCGGCCTCACGGCCGTTGCGTTCGGTGGTGGAGCCGGGCAGCATCGAGTACTCGGCGGTCACCCAGCCTTTGCCGCTGCCGCGCATGAACTGCGGGGCGCGGTCCTCGCGGCTGACGGCGCAGAGCACCTTGGTGCGGCCGACCTCGACCAGCGCCGAGGCGTAGGCGGTCTCCTGCCAGCCAAGGGTGATCGTGATCGGGCGCAGCGTGGCAGGATCGCGGCCGTCTCGTCGGGTCGTCACTGATTGCCTCCGGATCCAAGTTGGAAGACGTCGCCCTCACGGGCCAGGTCGACCGCACCGCCGAAGGCGCTGCGGGCGCATTCGAGTGCGTCCTGGAGGTCGGCTTCTGGGCGCAGATGGGTGAGCACGAGCCGCTCGGCGCCGGCACGCTCGGCCCACTCGCCGGCGAGCCGGGCGGTCAGGTGAATGGCGGGGTGGCCGCCCTTGCGCTTTTCGGGCCAGGCGGCCTCGCAGACGAACAGGCCGGCAGCGGCGGCGAGCTGGCCGAGTGCCTCGCAGGGGCCGGTATCGGCCGAGTAGGCGAGCACCTGGCCATCAGCGGCTGCCCGCAGGGCGTAGGTCTCCACGCTGTGCACGGTGGCGACCGCGGTCAGCTCCAGCGGGCCGAGGTTGACCCGCTGGCCGTCGTGCAGCTCGTGGGTCTCGAATGCCTGCGCGATGGCGTCGTCGCGCAGCTCGAACGGGTCGTTGGAGCGGAGCTGGAGAAACGCGCGCATGTGCTCGGCCCAGCCGGAGGGCCCATAGACGGGGATCGGCGGCATCCCAGGGTTGCGGCTGCCGTAGCGGATCGCGTAGTTGGCGGCCAGCAGGTCGCTGGTGTGGTCGATGTGCATGTGGCTGAGCCAGATGGCGTCCAGCTCCGCCAGGCTGGTGTAGCGGAGCAGGTTGGCGAGCGTCCCCGACCCGGCGTCAACCCAGACGCGCAGGGTCTGTCCTGCCGCGGTCGCCTCCAGCAGGTAGCCGGAGCAGGCGCGCCCGGCGGCGGGATAGGTGCCGCAGGAGCCGAGGACGGTCAGCCGGATCATGGCGCCGTGGCCTCCGCAGGCTCCGGTGCGCTGGCCTCGGCCGCGGCGTGGCGCTGTTCGACGGCGCCCACCTCGGGCCCGAGGAAGCGGGCGCCGAGCCGCCGGAACTCGTCGGGGTCGCCAGAGGCCAGGAAGCGGTGGCGCGGCTGGTTGCCGTAGGGAGCGTGCAGGTCGGCCCTGGTCAGCTCGGCGAAGACGCCGCGGGCCACCCATTCAGCGGAGTTCACCAGGAACACGTCCGGCCCGGTGAGGTAGCCGATCACCCCGGTGAGCAGCGGATAGTGGGTGCAGCCGAGGATCAGGGTGTCGATCTCGGCGGCCAGCAGCGGCGCGAGGTAGTCGGTGGCGACGGTGAGGATCTCCGGGCCGGTGGTCTCACCCCGCTCGACGAACTCGACGAAGCGGGGGCAGGCGCACGCTTCGACGGCGACGTTCTCGTGGGTGTCGCGGACCGCCTCGGGGTAGCGGCCCGAGGCAATGGTGCCGCTGGTGCCGATCACCCCGACGCGGCGGTTGCGGGTGAGGCGGACCGCTGCCCGCACAGCCGGCTCGATCACGTCGACCACCGGCACCGGGGCGCTGTCGCGAAGCTGGTCCAGCGCGGCCGCCGAGGCGGTGTTGCAGGCCACTACGACCAGCTTCACCCCCTCGCCGAGCAGCAGCTCCAGGTCCTCCGCCGCGAAACGGCGCACCTCCGCCTGCGGCAGCGGGCCGTAGGGACCGCGGGCGGTATCACCGAAGTAGACCACCGATTCGTGCGGGAGCAGGTCGATGATGGCGCGGGCCACCGTCAGCCCGCCCACGCCAGCGTCAAAGATGCCAATCGGTCGCTCATCCATGCCACGGACGATACAGCAGCACGACCACGCGGAGCCCCCACCATCCACAGGGCCGCTGAAGCCACGGCTGGGGTGCAGTTACGCCCAGAGCTGGCCGCGCAGGCCGGCTTCGGCGGCGGCTTCGTCGGGGCCGTAGGCGCCGGTTGACAGGTACTTCCAGCCGCCGTCGGGGACCAGCACCACGACGTCGGCCTGGGACAGGCCAGCGGCCACCCGCAACGCGACGTGCAGGCTGGCGCCGCTGGAGATCCCCGCGAAGATCCCCTCCACCGCCGCCAGCTCCCTGGTGCGAGCCAGCGCGTCGTGGGAGTTCACCTTGACCCGGCGGTCCAGCAGCTCGGGGTCGAAGATCGGCGGCACGAACCCCTCGTCCAGATTGCGCAGCCCATAGACCAGGTCGCCGTATTCGGGCTCGGCAGCGACGATCTGCACCGCCGGGTTCTGCTCTTTGAGGTAGCGGCCCACCCCCATCAGCGTGCCCGTGGTGCCCAGCCCGGCGACGAAGTGGGTGACCTCCGGCAGGTCGCGCCAGAGCTCGGGGCCGGTGGTCTCGTAGTGGGCGGTGGCGTTGGCCGGGTTGCCGTACTGGTAGAGCATCACCCAGTCGGGGTTTGCCGCGGCCAGCTCCTCGGCACGGCGGATGGCGCCGTTGGAGCCGCCTTCCGCCACCGACAGGACCACCTCGGCGCCGTAGAGCCGCAGCAGCTGGCGGCGCTCCTCAGAGGTGTTCTCCGGCATGACCACCACCAAGCGGTAGCCGCGCAACCGCGCGACCAGCGCCAGCGCGATGCCGGTGTTGCCGCTGGAGGGCTCCAGCAGCGTCGCACCCGACCCCGGGGTCAGCCGGCCGGTCTTCTCGGCGTCGTCGACCATCGCCTTGGCGATGCGGTCTTTGACGCTGCCGGTGGGGTTCTGGCCTTCCAGCTTCGCCCACAGGCGCACCCCGGGCCGGGGCGACAGGCGCGGCAGCCCGACCAGCGGGGTGTTGCCGATCGCATCAACCAGGTCCTCGTAGCGCATGCCCGCTCCGCTCCTAGTTTGAGCCGCCCGCGACGGCGGGCAGGATCGCGACCACGTCGCCCTCGCCCAGGGGGGCGTCCAGCGCGCCGAGGAAGCGGACGTCCTCGTCGTTGACGTAGACATTGACGAACCGGTGCAGGCTGCCGTCCTCGGTGAGCAGCTGGGCGGAGATCCCCGGGTAGCGCCGGTCCAGGTCGGAGATCAGGCTGCGGACGGTGTCGCCTTCGGCCTGGACAGCCTTGGCGCCATCCGAATATTTCCGAAGGATCGTCGGGATACGGACTTCAACCGGCATTGTGGTAGGTCGACCTCCTGAACACTTTGAGATGAACGCGGGGCCGGCGGCGCTCAGACCAAGGTTCAGCTCAAGCACCGCCACTCAGCAGGCGCGACATCGCCCATAGCGGGCGGCCGGACCCTGGCGATGCCAGGTCGGCAGGGCGAGCCTGGAGGTGGGCCCGGAGGCGGGCCCGCTACGGACCCTCGTCGGGGATGGGTCGCTCGCCATCCCGCTCACCGCAACTCGCCACCCACCGCGGCCTCCACCAGGTTGATCGTCTCCTCGCTGACCTTGCCCTTGCGGATGCGGAAGGCACGCAGCACCGGCGCGTCGAGGTCGGCCAGGGACACGATCAGGTAGGCCGCGTCCTCGTAGGCGGCGAGCTGGATATCGGTCCGCGAGGGATAGGCCTCGGTAAAGGTGTGCGAGTGGAAGATCCCGACCAGGTCCAGACCCAGGTCATCCATCTCGTTCATGGCGTGGAGCTGGGCCTTCGGCTCGACCACGTAGAAGGTCGGGCTCGCCTCCGCGTTGGGCAGCGCATAGACCCGCTCGACCGTGTCATCCCGGCCAGCCAGCAGGGCGCACGCCTCGTTCGGGTACTCGGCGCGGGCATGCGCCACCAAGGCGTCATAGCTGTGCTGGTCAACGGTGAACATGAGACGAGCGTAGCATCGGCGGCTAGCCAGGTGGGAGGCGGCGCACCCGGATGCGTCCGGGCGGGCCGTCGAGCACCCGGCCGATCAGCGCGGGCGCGTAGCCGTTCGCGTCCCCGTCGTGGTCGCGCAGCGCCTCCAGCAGCGGCCGCAGCCGCTCCGGCGGGACCGCCAGCAGCAGCCCGCCGGAGGTCTGGGCGTCGAACAGCAGGGTCGCGACCACCGGCGGCAGAGCGGGCTCTAGCTCCACCTTGTCGGCCAGGAAGGCCTGGTTGTTGCGGGTCCCGCCGGAGACGAACCCCTCCGCGGCCAACTCCGCGGCGCCCGGCAGGAACGGCACCCGGGCGGCGTCGACCTCGGCCGCGACCCCGCTGGCACGCAGCAGCCGGTGCAGGTGGCCGAGCAGGCCGAAGCCGGTCACGTCGGTGGCGGCCCGTAGGCCAGCAGCCACAGCAGCCTCGGCGGCGGACCGGTTCAGGGTGGTCATCGAGGCGACCGCCGCCTCCACCACCGCTGGGTCCGGGCTGCCGCGCTTTATGGCGGTGGCGACCACGCCGGTGCCGAGCGGCTTGGTGAGCACCAGCTGGTCCCCCGGACGGGCTGCCTCGATGGTGAGCAGCCGTGCCGGGTCGGCCAGTCCCACCACGGCCATGCCGTACTTGGGCTCCGGGTCGTCGATGGAGTGGCCGCCGACCACCAGGCAGCCGGCCTCGGCGCAGATCTCGGCACCCCCTCGCAGCACCGTGGCGAGCAGCTCCAGCGGCAGGGTGCCGTTGGGCCAGGCGGTCAGGTTGAGCGCCAGCAGCGGCCGCCCGCCCATGGCATAGACGTCGGAGAGCGCGTTGGCGGCCGCGACCCTGCCCCAGTCCCGCGCGTCGTCCACGATCGGGGTGAAGAAATCGGTGGTGAGCACCAGCGCGCGCTGCTCGTCGAGCCGCAGCACCGCGGCGTCGTCGCCCTCGGCGGCGCCCACCAGCAGATCCCCGGCCGCCCCCCCAAAGCCCTCCCCGACCGTGCCCATCAGCTCCTCCAGCGCGGCCAGCGGCAGCTTGCAGGCGCACCCGGCACCATGCGACAGCGAGGTGAGGCGGACGGTGGCGGCGCTCTGGGTGGCGCTCTCGGTGCTCATCGAATCGAACGCTCCGGGTCAGCGGTGGCAGCTTCCCTTTAGGATAGGCTTCGCCGCTGCGGCCCGGCCCGGGTCCGGCCTGAGCCCCAGAGGAGCCCAGAGGAGCCCGTGTTCGCCGCGATCGTCCACGACGCCCGGCGCCAGTACCGCCGCCGGCCGCTTGCCGCCGTGATCTCGGTGGCGATCGGGGTCGGCCCGCTGGCGCTGCAACCTAAGGGCCAGACGCTCCAGTTGGTGCTGGTCGGGATGCTGCTGGTGCCGACGCTGCTGTCGGAGCTGTTCCTGTTCGCATGGCTGGCCGGCGCGCTGGCCCCGGTCCCGCTGCCGGTCTCCGGGGCGCTCGCCGCGATGCGGCGCTCGCTCCTGCCGGCGGCGCGGGCGTGGCTCCTCAAGCTCGGCTACCTGCTGCCCGCCTACCTCATCGGCATGTTGCTGCTTGGGGCACCCGACAACTCCACCCTCAGCAGCGCGCAGCAGGAACGGTTCTACCTGGGCCTGATCCCGCTGGTCGGCTTCGCGCTCGCTTTCCTGGTGGTGCTGATCCCGCGCATCGTCCTGGACGGCGAGCGGCGCGTGCTGGAAGGGCTCCCGGCCGCGCACCGGGTCGCGACCGCGAACTTCCCCATCTGCCTGCTGATCGGCTGCTACCAGGCCAGCGGCCTGCTGGCCCCGATGGTGGTCGGCGCCCGCGCCGCCTTCGCCCTGCTCGCGCTGGTGTTCGCCCTGGCGGATCCCTTCATGATGGGCATGACCAACGGCCTCTACCTGCGCACCCGCGTCCTCCAGGTGGCCGAGCCGCAGCCCCGCCCCAGCGACAACGACCAGCGGCCCTGACCTTCAGACGCTGATCTGTCAGATGCCAGCGCAGCTGAACGCGGGGGTGGCCGGGAAGGTCGCCACGGCGACGGCGGTGAGCAGCAGGCAGGCGAGGAACGGGACCGCCAGGGCGAGATCGCGCGCCTCCAGGCTCCCCGACCCGGGCCGGCGGCGGCCTGGATCCGTCGCGAACCGGGCTTCGGGTCGAGGGCGGACCGGGATCGTTTCGAACAGCGCCATCGCCGCCAGGCCGCCGAGGAACCCGCCGATGTGGGCGGAGTTGTCCACGTGGATGACGCGGAACCCGAGGTAGAGGTTGAAGATCAAGATGAACAGCAGGTTGCGGAACAGCGCCTGGATGCGGGGGTCGCGTCGCCGCCGGAAGGAGAAGGCCACCAGGGCGCCGAGCAGGCCGAAGATCGCCCCGGAGGCCCCTACGCCAAGGTCGGTGTGGGTGAACAGCAGGCTCGCCGCCGAGCCGACCAGCCCGGCGCCGACGTAGAGGGCGAGGAAGCGGACCCGCCCGAGCAGCCGTTCCAGCAGCGGGCCGAACAGGTACAGGGCCCAGCTGTTGAAGGCCCAGTGGATGATGCCGGCGTGCAGCACCATCACGGTCAGCAGCCGCCAGTACTGCCCCGACTGGACGATCGCCGCGGCGTTGAGCGCGCCGAGCTGGCACAGGGCCGGTGTCGACGGGCTCAGCAGCCCGCCGGCGCCATCATGGCTGAGGACGGTCTCCAGCAGCAGCATGGCGGTGTTGACGGCAAGCAGCGTGTAGGTGACCACCGGCACCGGGGTGGGGCGGACGCCAGCCGCCGCGCGCTGCGGCTCTGGTGGCGGCCCGGGTGGCTGCGGCGGCTGTGGCGGCGGCGCTGGTGGCGGCTGGTAGCTCATCGTCAGCGCGCCAGGAACCCGGGGATGGCGGGGATCTTCAGCTCCGGCGGAGCGGGCGGGTCGGCGTCGCCCCGGACGGCGTCGACGCTGGCCAGCAGGTGCTCGGCGAGCGCGTCCCACGACAGCGGCGCCACCGCGGCCTGGCGCAGCGAGCGCCGCCGCTCCCGGTCGCGTTTGAGGGCGCCCTGGATGGCGCGGGCGAACTCGGACGGGTCGCGGGCGATCCACACCAGCCGGCGCAGCTCCTCCGCTCCGGCCACCGCGGTGGTGACCACCGGCAGGCCGGCGGCGAGGTAGCCGAACAGCTTCTCCGGGACGACCGCGCGGGTCGCCGGGACGACCTGGTGCGGCGCGATCGCCACGTCGGCGGCGGCGAGGTAGTCGGGCAGCAGGGCGTAGGGCCGCGGGCCGATCACGTGGACGTTGCGGACGCCGGAGATCAGCGGGGCGAGGAAGTCGGCGGCCGGCCCGACGAACACGAAGCTGGCGTCGCCGAGCCGCTCGGCGGTGCCGCGGATCAGGCCGACGTTCAGGTGCGCGCGCATCGACCCGGCGTAGAGCACCAGCGGGCGCGGCAGGTCGGTCAGCTCGCGCGCGGGGCGCCCGCGGGCGAGGCCCGGGTCGGCGCCGACCGGCTGGCGCACGGTGCGGGGATTAAGCGCCTTGAATTCCTCGACCAGCTCCCGGGTGCCGGCCCAGACCAGGTCGGCGTCGGGGATCTCGGCCTTGTAGATGTCGTCGAGGGCGTGGCGCTCGTCGGCGTCGGGCGGGTAGGCCGCGCGGGCGTCGCGCCGCACCACCGCCACCCTGGTGACGCCGCGGCCGCCGAGGCGGCGGGCGATGTCTGAGGCGAACGGATGGGCCAGGGAGTGCAGCAGCACAAGCGGCTGGGCGAACGCCTGCTCGCGCTCGAGCCGCTCGATGGTGCCGTCCAGGGCCGCCTCGTGGCGGTCGGCGCGGGCGGTCGGGGCGAACAGCAGCACGCCGTCGTCCTCCAGGCCGCCGAGGCGGCGAAGCTGGCCCTCCATGTCCTGCTCCCAGCGCGGGTCGCGGAAGCGGGTGCGCAGCACGCTGGGGTCGATCGGGGGCTGCACGTGGAAGACCCGGCCGATGCGCGGATGGCGTGCCAGCGCCCGGCTGAGCAGCTCGTCACCGCGCCCGTACAAGCCCCAGTCGTCAAACGCCCAGGTCTTCAGCACGTTGTAGGTCGGCTGCGCGCGCCGCTCCTCGGTCAATCGGCCCTCCGCTCCGTCCCAGCTCTGGTCTACGGGTCTACGGTAGGGTGCCATTATGACCAGCGCTCCAGCACCCGGGCGTGACACGCCGCCGGCGCCGCCCCTCCCCCGCTACGGGCAGGCGTCGCTCGCCGACCTCACCAGCTCGCTGTTGAGCGCGCTGGACGTGCCCGGGTTCGCCAACCCGCTCGGGATCGAGCCGTTGCGGCGCGCCTGCCTGCTGGTCGTCGACGGGCTCGGGTGGGAGGCGCTGCGCGCCAGCCGTGCCGCCGCACCGCTGCTCTGGCAGGCCTCCGAGCATGGCATGGCGCTGACGGCGGGCTTCCCCTCCACCACGGCGACCAGCCTCGCCTCGATCGGCACCGCCCTGCCGCCGGCGCGGCACGGCCTGGTCGGCTACACCATTGCCCTGCCCGGTCTGGACCGGCCCCTCAACTGCCTGCGCTGGTCGTCCTACGGCTCCGGCAGCAAGGATCTGCGGGGCCAGTTCGTGCCGGAGCGGCTGCAGCCGGAGCCGACCGCGTTCGAGCGGGCGGCGGGCGACGGTGTCGAGGTCACCCTGCTTGGCAAGCGGGAGTACGCCAACTCCGGCTTCACCCGGGCGGCGTTGCGCGGCGGCCGCTACAGCGCCACCCACTCCGTCGGCGACGAGGCCGCCAG
>WNFX01010702.1_pt1 | contig 13401 bp, 18 predicted proteins | sample 5400111 | NCBI WGS metagenome assembly WNFX01 (sample SAMN13153363, study PRJNA577476) | soil metagenome | isolation source: 40 cm soil or saprolite under grassland replicate 1 | place: USA:California | collected 2016-06-15
CTTTTTTGCGCTCAATCAGAATATCACCCCTGCCATGAAGGAGGGAGAACCATGCCTCACATACGTCTAGACCCTCGTGCCCGGCTTCGCCTGAGAGAATCAGTGCATGGCACACTGATCTGCCCAGGCGATGAGGAGTCTCACTGTTGTTGGTAGAATAATTTGAAAGGGATACTTTTATGTCATCAATGGAAAGACAACAAAAACCTTGTTCGTCGTCTGTTTCAGGAGTTCTGGAATGGGAAGAATCTGGCCATTGCAGACGTCATCATTGCCGCCAGCTTTCTTGACCATGTGCCGGGTCGTCCTCCTGAGTTACCTGCTGGCCCGGAGGGCTTCAAGCTCTGGGGCTCGGCTCTCCACGCCGCCTACCCCGACACGCACTATACAATTGACGACATGCTCGCCGAAGGGGACAAGGTAGTGAGCCGCTGGACGGCTCACGGCACCCATCAAGGCGCCCTGATGGGGATTGCAGCGACAGGAAAGCACGTCACCGTCACGGGAATCACGATTGACCGGATCGCCCGCGACCAGGTCGTCGAGTCGTGGACCATCTTTGATGCGCTGGGAATGCTGCAACAGCTTGGGGTTGTCCCTCTGCCGGAAGAGCATGGAAAGAGGTGACTAACACCAGAATAATTTGGCTCTTACTGTCAATCCTCACAGGAAACGTTTCCTGTGAGGATTGACACCAGGTTCTCACAAACGGCCCAGTCTGTTGAAAAACCCTTCAATGGATGAGTTCGCCCCTTTATAAGTCCTTCACTCACGCTCAGATTTTTGCTAGCAGACGCGAGTTGACCGAGCTTTTCCCTTTTTTCAACAAGCTGGGCCGTTTGTTGAGACATATTGCTCTGCTTTTCTAGGTCGCGGCACACCGCCTCCACAAGCACACGATTCCCTCTTGACGAATCTCAAAAGCCATCTCATAATCAGAATCTCAAAAGGTCAGACGATTGACGGGAAACCTGAGACAAAAGGAGGAGGTCACACAGATTCCACCATCAGAATGTAGGGATTTACAGCCAGCGTGCCGATGTATCGGCCCCTGGGGACCCTACCATATACCCGAATGAATGAAGGCATACCCATGTTTTTTCTCCGCCCTCTAACCACCCCTGTTACCTACCCGCTCTTCCAACACCTCCTGGGTCATCCCTACAATCTCCACCGTCTTTCGCCTGCTGGTCGCGCCATGCACAATACGAATATCGCGTTTTGGCAGACCCAGGCGCTCGGCGAGCAGTGCAATCAACGCCTCGTTGGCGGCCCCATCCACCGGAGGAGCCGTCAGGCGCGCTTTGAGCACGCCCTGTTCCCACACTAAGCTGTTCTTACTGCTGCGTGGCAGGACCTGCACAGTAATGCGCATACAACCTACCAACCGGGAGGCAGCGCCTGCAGCAGCAGTACCGATATCGTGGACAGCATGAACCAGGCTACAAACCACGATACATCAATTATCCACACGGGGCGCACAAAGCGGCGTATGGGAGCGATAAACGGATCGGTAATACGCGCGAGAAAGCGTATGATAGCATAGCGCTCGTCGATGCGGAACCAGGAAGCGATTGCACGCACCAGCATCGCCAGGATGAGGAAGCCAATGCCGAACTGGACAACCCAGTGTACGATGGGTACAGGCAAAGGAAACATATGTTACTCCTGAACGGTACGTACCTCGACGACCGTGAATCCGAGAATTTTGCGGCGGAAAATCTCGGTAACACGTACACCCCGCAGGTCGGGCAGGGTCGTGAAGTGTTTCTGTACGAACTCACCGAGCGGCCGTGCCCCCATCAGCCCCGCGAGCGAGGCCACCGCTGCCGAGGCCAACCGCGTGCGCGTGCGGTTGGATGCCATACCGAGCATCGTACCGATAGTCATCAGCGAAACGCCGACTGCCAGGTTGGTCCCGCAGTTGGGGTGAATAGCCAGGCTCGCTTCGCCTGCTTGCAAGCGCCTCAGCGCCTCGTCAAGTGCGCGCCGTAACAGGCCGAGATCCACGTTGCCGAAGATGATGAACCCATTTGAACTGGAACGAGCGCTGATGCTCAGGTCTGGCACCATCCCGCTCAGGATAGTAATCGTTGCATGCTCCAGGGCATGATTTTGACGGATACGACGGCCGAACATTATGTCATCAAAATTCATTGGGGGTCCCCTTTTTTAACGCGCTCACCAAAAATTGCCCGCCCAATGCGGACAATGGTCGCTCCTTCTGCAATAGCTATACTATAATCATCGGTCATGCCCATCGAGAGATGCTGCCATGTACACTCGGGCAGTTCAGCGCGCAGCCGATCTCGCAGCACGCGCAAGTTGCGAAACACCGGGCGCACCTCCTCAGCGTTCTCTACCAGCGGCGCAATTGTCATCAGCCCCTGTACCTCGATGTGAGGTAGGGTGAGGAGCCGGCGAGCCAGTTCAGGCGCCTCGGCCAGAGATACCCCTTCTTTGCTTGCTTCGCCCGAAACATTGACCTGGAGCAGCACCGGGAGGCGTCTCCTGCGCGGGTCCGCGTGTCTGTCGAGAGCCTGGGCGATGTGCAGGCTATCCACGCTCTGCACGTAATCAAATGCCGCTATCACTTTGCCGGCTTTATTGCTCTGCAGGTGGCCGATCATATGCCAGTAGATACCTTCAGGATGAAACGTCTCGATTTTAGGCAATGCTTCCTGTACGCGATTCTCACCAAAATGGCTCACCCCCAAATTATACGCCATGCGTACAAGATTGACAGGCATCGTTTTTGAAACCGCAACCAGCGTCACTTCCTCTGGCTTCCGTCCCGCCTGCCGGGCCGCTTCCGCTATGTTGGAGCGTACTTGAGCAATATTGGCAGCCAGCTGCGCCTCATCCATAATACTATCTCCAGGAACCTTCACTTCTCCCTAAACGCCAGCAATGCTGGGAAGCGTCCCGTTTTCCCGAACTCGCCCCGGTACGAAAAGAAGCGATCTGTATTGCAGCTGGTACACACCTCGGGCAGCTCGATGTGCTCGGGTAGCAGCCCCGCCATCAACAACTGGTTGCGATTGGTCCGCCAGAGATCCAGGCGCAAAGAAGGACTGCCATCAGGTCGCTGCCGTATAGCAAATACGGACGACTCCCGTACCAGGTTGCGGTACCGCTCCGCCGTCGGCATCTCGGCGAATTGCGCCTTGCCCTCAAAGAGCTGCTGGACCTCACTGGAGACTTCGTAACAACAGGGTCCTATGGATGGGCCAATTCCTGCCCGCATATCTCCCGGCCTGGAACCGAACTGCTCACTCATCGCCTCTACCGTCGCGGCAGCGGTGCCCCGAGCAGTGCCACGCCAGCCTGCATGTGCCATCCCCAGCACATGTTGTACAGGATCGTAGAACAGGATGGACGGGCAATCGCCGAAGGACAGCGCCAGTGCAGCATCGCGCCTTTTAGTGATGATGGCATCGGCCTTGCGCCGGGGCTTAAAAGTCCATATCACTTCCTGCTGTTCTACGCAGAACGAACGATATGGCCAGTCTGAACGCCAGTCATCCCAGGTAGCGTCTGGGCCGAGCGTGGCCACATCCGCGCCGTGTACCAGCCACAGCGTCGCGCATGGATATGCCTTTAGTTGCAACGTCTGAAGCGTAAGCAAGCGATTACGGAATACATTATCAGGGTTATCTCCGCCGCTCATCGAGATATTGAGACCGCGATAGGGTTCCTGGCTGTAGCCGCCCGATCGCGTGAAGACACCGTGAGTTATCTCTGGAAACTGCGCAAGAAGGTTGAATTGCAGGTAAGACACATCACCTTGCCTCTGCTCTATCACAAAAGCTGCCCGCAGGCAGGAAAACCCTTCCCTTGTTGCCTATTGACAACTTTCTCAATACCTGCCTACAATGTAGGCATGAAACAAACGATGCTCTTGAAGCTTAAGCCAACTGAAGAACAGCAGCAAGCCTTGCTTGACACTATGCACGCCTTCAATGCAGCGTGCAACTATGTAGCCAGTGTGGCGTTTGCTGAAAAGATGGCAAACAAAGTTGAGTTGCAAAAGTTGGTGTATGGCGAACTGCGTACCACCTACAAACTTGCTGCTCAATTGGCAATCCGCGCTATTAGCAAGGCAGTCGAAGCCTATAAGCGGGATAAGAGCATCCAACCCACCTTCGCGCCTCTTGGGGCTATCGTCTACGATGAACGGGTCATGAGCTTTAAGGGCCTGCTGACTGTCTCTCTTTTGACGCTTGCGGGCCGTGCCCTGATTCCCTTCCAGGTGGGAGACTACCAGCAAGCTCGCATGGATGCCATCAAGGGACAGGCCGATCTCATCTACCGCCGTGGCACCTTCTATCTGGCTGTGACCCTGGACGTTCCTGAACCCATGCCAGATGAGGCTCTGGGCGGGACCCTGGGTGTAGACCTGGGCATCGTGAACTTGGCGACTGACAGTGAAGGGGAGTCCTTTAGTGGTGAGCAGGTTGAGAAGGTACGAAAACTTCATCATGGGCTTCGCCAACGTCTTCAGAAGTGTGGCACCAGGAGTGCGAAACGTCATCTCAAAAAGCTCTCCAGCAAAGAGCGCCGGTTCCACAAAAACGTCAATCATGTCATCTCCAAACGGATTGTTCAGAAAGCCAAAACCCATCGACAGGGAATAGCGATTGAAGACTTAAGGCACATCCGGAAACGCACGGACCGCACGGTTAAGAAGTCGCAGCGCAATCGTCATAGTTCCTGGGCATTTTGGCAACTCCGGTTTTTCCTCTCCTACAAGGCCGCTCTTGCTGGTGTTCCTCTGCATACGGTGAACCCTGCCTACACGTCGAAAACGTGCAGCGTGTGTGGACATTGTGCGAAAGCGAACCGCAAGAGCCAGGCCTGCTTTGTCTGCAAAAAGTGTGGCTTTGCCGATAACGCTGATCGGAATGCCGCCGTGAATATCTCCAGGGCTGCTGTCAAACAGCCTATTGTAGCAGGACGCGCCTAGTTACAAGCCCATCCCCTAGAAGGGGATGGAGTATTTGACTTGATCTCCTTATAACTATAGATTTGCCTGTTGCATAGTCAAGAGGTCATCTTTTGACACTAGTGCTCTGTCAACCTTGACGTGATGAGGGGAAATGTAGGGGCGACCCTTGCAGTCGCCCTGCCATGCCTCACCAATCACTTGTACTTTGATAGTCTATCAGTAATTGTACAGTATTTAGGAATATTGTATCATAGAAACCCATCTTAACCCGGCCCGGTCACATTGCAACTCTGCGTATCTCCCAGGCCAAAAATGCGGTTCATCACCGGCTGGATCACAGCGCAATTCGGTATGATCACATCCTGGTTCGCTCCCGCCGTCGGATCATAGATCGTCGCGTAATTAATCTCCTGCTCGCTCAAATCCGTGTAGACCTGGCCTTTCAAATCCGCAATCAATTGTGGCAGGTTGGTTAAGACACTTGTCACATTGAGCTTTTTCTTGAGCGCTTCCAGTACCTGCTGCTGTCTCTGTGTGCGGCCAATATCGCCTACCAGGTCGGCATGACGCGAGCGCACGTACTCTAGCGCCTGCAACCCATTCAGGTGTTGTGGACCCGGTGCCAGGTAGAGACGTTTCAGCGCGTAGAGATCATTTGGGTGGTTGGTACGCGTATCGTCCGGGTACCTATCGTCAACGACGGGGTGTGTCAGGTCGATATCGATGCCTCCCAGGGTGTCTATGACCCTGGCAAACCCACTTAGCCCCACCCACGCGTAGCGATCAATCGTAATACCGTAATCCTTCTCGACCGTCAGGCGAGCCTCGCGCACGCCGTCATCAAAGCTGCCATGCTGGTTGGCCCCGATTTCAAAAGCCTGGTCGATCTTGTGCATGCTGCCTCTACCCGGTACGTACACCCACGAATCTCGCGGGATAGAAACCATGTAAACGCTGTTGTTGACCGTGTCGACATGCACAATCATCATCACCTGTGTGAGCACTGAAGGAAAATTATATTTCCCATCGTCATCGCTCCCCAACAGCAAAATGTTCCACGATCGTCCTGTAATGCTGCCCGTATCCGGCGCGACATTACTATTGGGTTCATCCCCGCTGCGACTGACCGGGTGGATAATCTTTGCCAGCGGCGCCTGTATATTAGTATTAAAGTAATAGTACCCATACGCCGCAGCGCCACCTCCGAGTAAGAGCAGCAGCAGGCAGATCGTCAATACGACGAGTGGCCACCTCGGCCTGCGCTTCGATGGCGGCTTCACCGGACCCGTTCCAGGCACAGTCACCATCGTGCCCGCCCCGGGCTCACCTGTCTTCGTCGCTAGAGTGGAGTTGGGTGGAGGCCCTTGTGGAATCCTATCCGGGGGATAGGTATGCCCGCCTGGCTCACCTGTGCGATTGACATATCCCGTGCGCCACGGCGGTAATTTATTCGTCTTCTCGTTCATGATCCCTGTTCTGGCAAAATATCAACGTACCTTAAGGCACAGTATTAGTATAGCAGGTTGAGATAAAGAAATGTAGGGGCCATACCTGCGCAGCGAACATGATACAATAGCAGCAGATAATCCATATTCCAAAAGGGGAAGTCCAATGAATCTAGAGCATCTTCAGCAAGCTCTTCGCGCCGAAGGCCTGGACGGCTGGCTCTTCTACGACTTTCGCCGCTCCAATCCCGTCGCACACCGCGTCCTATCACTGCCCGACGACGAAATGTATACGCGGCGCTGGTTCTATTTTGTCCCTACCGAAGGAACGCCCGGCGCCCTGGTAAGCGCCGTCGAGTCTCATGTCCTGCGCTCATTACCGGGAGAGCGTCATATCTTTCAAACCTGGCAGGAGATCCATGCACGCCTGGGTAATATCCTGCGCCGTGGCATGCGTATAGCCATGGAATACTCACCCATGAACGCCATCCCCTACATGTCGCGTGTAGATGCCGGCACGATAGAACTGGTGCGTTCATATGGCGTGGAGGTTGTCAGCTCGGCCAACCTGGCCCAACGCTTCGTCGCCCAACTCAGCGACGAGCAGATGGAGAGCCATCGCGAGGCCGGCCGGCGTCTCATCGCAGCGAAAGATACCCTCTTCGCTGCCCTGGCCAGTGACCTGCGCGCTGGTGCAGCCCTCGACGAATACAGCGTGCAGCAGCGATTCACTGCCCTCCTGGAGCAGGCCGGGTTAGTCCTGCCTGACCCACCGCACGTGGCCGTCAACGCCAACGCCAGCAACCCTCACTATGTGTCAACGGACAGCATCCATGCTCCCATCCGGCAGGGTGATCTTATCCTGTTCGACTTCTTGGCTAACCTGCCCGCGCCCGGCTCGATCATCGCGGACTACACCTGGATGGCCTTCGCGGGCACCCGCGACGAAATCCCTGAGCGCCAGCGGGAAATCTTCGCCATCGTGCGCCAGGCGCGCGATACCGGTATCTCCTTCATACGCGAGCGACTCGCCGCGGGCCAGCGCGTCGAAGGCCGCGAGGTCGACGATACCGTGCGAGCCGTCATCGCCAGAGCTGGCTATGGCAAGTATTTCATCCATCGCACAGGCCACAGCATCACCACCGTCGTTCACGGTGATGGCGCCAACAACGATAACTTCGAGACGCAGGATGATCGCGCCCTGCTGCCCCATACCTGCTGCTCGATGGAGCCGGGCATCTACCTCCCTGAATTCGGTGTGCGCAGCGAAGTAGATCTCCTGGTCCTGGAACGTGACGTCGAAGTAACCGGCGTTCCCATACAGCAAGAAATCGTAGCCCTGTTATCATGAAGTCTCTACAACCCTGCTCGCTCCTCAGCGTATATATTGCAAACTGATACATAGTTTATACTAGAACTCATGGAGGCCCAACAATGGCTGATGAAAGGGAAGGCGGCCCCGAAGCCGAAAGCAATCAACCTCATCAGGATGACATAGACAAACGCATAGAAGATATCAGGCGCGTCGTAGTTCAAGGCGCGAGCGAAGCGCAGCAGCGCATCAAGCGCGTTGTAGATAAAGCCAACGAATACTGGCAGCAGACCCAGGCACCACCGCCGGCACCGCGCCAATCGTCGAGCATCGAAGAGCAGCGACTCCGTCAACTTACCAACACCTGGAGCGCCGGAAACTGGCGTGTTGCGCGCGACCTTGGCACCTATATGGATATCGTCTCCTGGACCAGCGACGAAGTGTGGGAAGTCACGCTGCAGACCCGCTGGGAGACGCGCGGCATGGAGATCGTAAGCGAACCCTATGCTGGTCGCCCCCTGGACAAATTACAGCCCGTACTGCCCGTCTGGGACTACCAACTGCCTGCCGTAACCGGCCTCAAAGCACCAACAACCCGCACCCGCCTTGAAGGACTGGACGAGGTCCTATCCTGTACCGTCTGTAATGGTATGGGGCGTGCCCTATGTGCTACCTGTACCGGGCGCGGCTGGGTTGTCTGCCCCGACTGCAAAGGCCGCACCAAGAAACGCTGCTCCACCTGTCGCGGGCGCGGCTACGTCGCCGATTGGGGGCAGCGTGAGAAGAAGCCTTTCTTCCAGAAGCAGGCCGAGAATCTCGCCACCTCCGTCAATGAAAAGGTCGCAGATGTCTTCGAGGGTATTCGACAGCAGGGCGTACCCATCCCCAACCCGGCCGATGCAGACCCGGCTGCCAAAGGACAGACCGTCCCTTGTCCCGATTGCGTCAATGGCGAAGTGGATTGCACCTGTGGCAACGGCAAGCGCGTCTGTGCCACCTGCCAGGGAGGAAAAACCGCCCTCTGCGCCAACTGCGGCGGCACCGGCAAGATCGTACGCCATCGCGAGATCGTACGCCGCTTCGACCTGCGCGTGCAGACCCAGATCGTGGGTAACAAGGCCATTCCTGAGCAGAACCTTGTCAAGGCCAATGGCGAATTGATCTACAATGCCGAGGTCAACGAAACGCTGCATCCCGCTGCCCCACCGGAGAGAGTGCCGATGGACGTGTGGCAGGTTGCCGCGGGCCTGGTAAGATCTGCTACCACGGGCCAGGAAAAGTTCAGTCCTGATCCCCAGGCGAGTTCTCGTGCCAGCTTGCAGGTGCTGGAACTGACACGTATCCCCTACACCAAAGTCGATTACCGCTTTGAGAACCAGGACTACGTCTTCTATGTCTACGACAGCGAGGGCAAAGAGAAGTTCTACGCGGACCGCTACCCTGCTCGCTGGGATCGCATTGAGCGCCTCGTTCGCTCCATCAGCAACGACCTGATGACGCCCGCGCCTGCATCCTCCCAGCCCAACAACCCGAATCCCGGCTATCGCGTACCCATCGAAGTCCCACCGTACACCATCACCGAAGAGGACGAGGAACCACACAATAGCTAGACCTGCCCTTGAGCCCAGTCCTGTCGGAGGATGCAAGGGGCACAGCCCTTTGCCGGGGGACCCTGTCTGGGGGACAGGTAACGGGGTGTCCCCGAAAAACCTCTTTCTCTCTTTTTGTTCGCCTCCGAAGGAGGCGAATTATGAGTTGATGTGAGTCTGGTCACCTTGTAGAATCCTGTCTGGGGGACGGGTAGGCCCCAGACCCATGATGCATCCAGGAGGAACAGGCGATGCACGCCACTGACTTGCTCCAACAGCAATTTCAAGGGATCAACGACTATTTACATGCCATCGCTGACGACCTGACCGGCGCCGAATGGACCAGCCGCGCTCTGCCCGGGGCGAACCTCCCTGGCTTCACCCTGTGGCATATCCTGCGTACGCAAGATTGCGCGGTGCAAACCCTTATTCGAGGAGTGCCCAGCGTGGCCGCCCAGGAACCATGGGTGAGCCGGGGCGGGCTTGCCACAGCCGGAATAGGCACAACCTTCTCGCTCGCACAAGCCGATCATCTGTCACATTCGGTCTCGCGCACCGATGTGATCGCTTACGCTGATGCCGTTCACCACAGCATCCTGAGTTGGCTCAGCCCGTTGACCGATGACGACCTGGACGCTATCCCTGACCTGTCAACCCACTATCAATGCGCATCCTTCCCAGACCGCGATCCCATTTTGGAACGGGGGACCATCGCTATGGCAGGACGGCCAATCTGGCAAATACTGGTAGGCCCTTGTATTAACCACGCCAGGGAGCATCTAGCCGAGCTTGATCTGTTCAAACGATTGCTTCGCGGCGATATTCGTGGAGACCACTGATACCATTTTTCTTACACCTGTAGGGCTGCGAGCAGTTCGGTGATCTTGAAGGGCTTGCGGAAGGCTTTGACGTCTGGCACGTCTTCCAGCGCGGCATCAATCTGTGTCTGGCTGTCGGCTGAAATGATGAGGATGGGCAGTTCAACATGGGCCATCCGTAGGTAGTGGATGACTTGCAGTCCAGAAGGCTGCTCAGACAGGACCAAATCGATAATGAAGGCATCGAAGGGGGCAGGTGTTATCGACACACTCCCGGGGACGGCCGCGGCTAAGAACGTGGTGGACTGCGTGTAGACGGAGACATGATGCCCCGCAAGCTCGAGCGTCGCCTGGAGCATATCACAGATCATCACATTGTCTTCGAGTATTCCGATTCTCATTTTCCTGTCTCCGCTATCTTGCAAACTTCCGGTTAGTATAGCGAAAAAGTTCAAAGAAGTCTAGAGGATTCAAATGGAGAAATTTATCTGGCTACCTCATATTCCTGCTGGAGAGGAGAGCCGGATAAGAACGCCTCTCAGTGAGGTTGCGGATGAGCCATAACATGACGTGAATCTCTAGGATGTTGTATAATAACATCAAGGAGGTATTGAATTATGGAATTGGTTCGCAAGCAGACCTATATTACGCCAGCGCAGGACAGAGCAGTGAAGCTACTGGCCCAACGACAAGGAACAACGGAAGCAGAGATCCTGCGCCAGGCGATAGACCAGTTTCTTATCAGGCATGGTATCGGCGAAACTCAGGACCCCTTTGCCGACTTGATTGGTATGTTTGAAGGACCCTCTGAGGCAGATCATAATGACATCTATCGCTGATATCCAGCGTGTGTTCGTTGATTCGTCTGCCTGGATTGATCTCATGAATAGAAATGAACGTCACCATGCTGCTGCCGTTGCCTTCCATCAGAGTCTCGCTCCCATGACTCTTCATATCACTACCTGGGGCATTGTGTCTGAGACATTCACCTGGATTCGCTATCACGTTGGGAGTCGCGAAGCTATGAAGTGGCTTGTTTTGAAGGAAACACTCGAACATCAGGGCTTGCTCCAGGTAGTATTCCCGGATGCCCAGATGGAAGTTGGAGTACGAAAAGTCATCGACCGTTTTCATGATCAAAATTTGTCCTATGTGGATGCTTTCTCTATTGCATTGATCATGTCACGGCCTGACATCGATGCGGTCTTAGCATTCGACCGCCACATGGCTCTTGCTGGCCTCCCCGTGTTACCCGGGGTTCTCGATTGAATTGCTTATATCTTTTAGTATTTCTTTACGCGACACTGAGATACTGCACACTGAACAACTGCCGCGTGTCGGTCCACACTCGCTCGACGGTAAATCCTGCTGCCCGCGCCAGTCGTGCAAACTCCTCTACCGTATACTTGTACGAACTCTCCGTCCAGATGCTCTCGCCCAGCTTGAAGGCAATCTTGACCTTCCCAATGCGAACTACCTGGTCGGAAAGGCTGACCAGGTGCATCTCGATACGGCTCTGCCCCGGATTATAGAAGGCATAGTGCCCAAATTGGTCCAACTGGAAATTAGCGTCTAGCTCCTGGTTGATGCGCTCAAGCAGGTGCAGGTTGAACCGCGCTGTCACTCCCCGTGAATCGTTATAGGCACGGTGCAAGATGTTGAAGTCCTTCTTCAAATCCACCCCGATCAACAGGCCGCCTCCCATGCATACCTTCGCAATCTGTTGCAGAAAGCGTTTAGCTGGCTCACGGTCAAAGTTGCCAATGGTTGATCCGGGAAAGTAGGCGATTCTTCGTGAGACGAGCTTTGTAGGTGAGGGCAGTGCGAAGTCACTCGTGTAATCAGCACACACTGGCAGCACTTCCAGTGCCGGATAGGCCGGGGTCAGTGCTGCTACGGAGCGCAGTAACTGCTCTTTCGCAATGTCGATAGGCACGTAGCCAGCCGGGTCTTGCAGGGCATCCAGCAGCATGCGGATCTTCGTGCTGCTGCCGCTGCCATACTCGATGAGTAAGCAATTCGGCCCAAGTAGGGCGACTATCTCGTCCATCCACTCTCGCATAATGCTGAGCTCGGTACGTGTGGGGTAGTACTCGTCCAATGCACAGATTTGCTCGAACAGGCACGATCCGGCGTCATCATAAAAGTACTTACTGGGCAGTTCTTTTCGCGCGTCTTGCAACCCCTGCAGCACCTCGTCGCGAAAGGTGTTGCGCTGCGGTTCAAAGTCATAGAGCTCGAGTGGGCTCTGCCTATGCTGGTGTATATTACACCTCCCTTGCGAGTCGGATACCCATGAATTGCCATTGGGCGTTGGCAGGAAAGAAGTTGCGGTAAGTGGACCGCATATGTGAGAGAGAGGTAGCGCAGGAGCCGCCGCGCAGGACGTACTGGTTGCACATGAACTTTCCATTGTATTCCCCGATCGCCCCCGGACCTGGCTTGAAGTTCGGATAGGGCGCGTAGGAGCTTTGGGTCCATTCCCACACGTCGCCATACATCTGCGCGAGACGCCCACTGCCGGTAGAAGTGTTAAGTGGAGCAGGGTGGTACAGGCCACCCTCAACAAAATTCCCTTCCACGGGAACATTTTGTGCTGCCACCTCCCACTCAGCTTCAGTTGGGAGGCGTACACCTGCCCAGCGAGCATAGGCATCGGCTTCATAATAGCTGACGTGACAGACAGGCTCAGCTTTTTCTACCTCGCGCAGCCCGGAGAGGGTCGTCATCCACCAACGACCATCACGCTTTTCCCAGTACAGCGGCGCCTTCCACTCTTGCGCACGCACCGTGTTCCAGCCTTCTGAGAGCCACAGGAGGGGGTTTTCATAGCCTCCATCTTCCATAAACTCCAGGTATTCACCATTCGTGACCGGGCGTGATGCCAGTTGGAACGACTGCACGAATTGCCGGTGCCGGGGTCCCTCGTTGTCAAAGGCAAACCCATCGCCCTCGTGTCCAATCCAGTGGATACCTTCAGGGAAGGACACCCACTCCATAGGTGGGACGCTCGCAGCACTCACCGGTTCTCGTGTTCGATAGATCGGGCAGAGGGGATTGCAGGAGAGTACATGTTTGATGTCGGTGACGATCAGTTCCTGGTGCTGCTGTTCATGATGGAGGCCAAGCGTAATGATGGGCGCGAACTCTGCCAACTGCCTCTCATTGAGCTTTTCCAGGAGCTCAAGGACACGCCCATCGACATATCTGCGGTAGGCATACGTCTCCTCGACGGTGGGCCGGGAGATCAGCCCGCGTTTGGGCCGGCAATGCCGTTCTCCCAGCGTAT
>WNFX01009033.1_pt1 | contig 13392 bp, 12 predicted proteins | sample 5400111 | NCBI WGS metagenome assembly WNFX01 (sample SAMN13153363, study PRJNA577476) | soil metagenome | isolation source: 40 cm soil or saprolite under grassland replicate 1 | place: USA:California | collected 2016-06-15
GTCACATTGCCATTACCGATCTCGCGAGCGGCAAAGTCACAGTCCTCAAAGACATTCCAAGCGACAATTGCTTTGGCCCGGTCTGGTCGCCGGACGGAAACAAAATCGCGTTCTCTATTATGGCCGAGAAAGAATGGCATCTCGGGATTGTTAACGCCGACGGATCCGGTTTTCGGTTCGTGAAAAATGCGGAACTAAAGAGCGAGGCATTCGGTGCGCCAACTTGGGCGCGCGATGGCAAATCAATCTTCTGCCACGACCTCGACAATCTTTATCATATTGATCTCGACGGAAATGTTCTCAAAAAGTGGGCGCTATCTAAACTGCTGACCGAGGCGGGCATGAGCGGCAACGATCGATTGAGCGTCTCGCCTGACGGTAAGACGCTATTGATGAATGTCGATCTTGTCGCCGAACACGAGCGCAAGAACTGGGACGGACCGCAGCCTGCGATTTACGCGTTCAATTTCGACACGGAAAAGGTCACCCGCGTCACGGCGAAGGATGATTTCGTTTGGGATCCGTGTTGGCTGACTAATGACGAGTTTCTTTGCGTAATCCAGAAGGAGCGCGAAAAGCCAACGTCAGGCCCACCGCCTTGAGCGCTTTCTGGACGGCCACCGCCTTTGCCGCCCACGATTGACGCAATTTTCTGAATAATGTCGTTCGCCTGAAATTTCGAGGTCAGTTTTTTTGGAACTGCAGCAATCAAAGCGACGCGGCCGTCCGCTGCTCCCGCAAGGACGATCGGGCCGTTGAATTTCGTCTTGAGGGCGTCAACCACAGCGCCCAGTAACTTGCTGTCGGCATTTGGAACCTCGGACACGCACGAATCTTTTCCTGCCTGCGACGCCGCAAGTTCGTTCGCGATTGTAGCGGCGCGACTTTGCAACTGCGCCTCACTCGCTTTTGCTCGTTTCTTTTCCCACTCGTAAACGTCGGCATCTATCTTTTCCAGATGCGCAGCGCGAGCATCAATCTGTTCTAGCATTTCGGCGGTCTCAGCATCCTTGAAAAGCGCAGGCAACGCGGCAACACCCGATTTCTTTCGCACGAGCGCTTCAAATTTCTCCTGTTGCCGCGCTGCTTCATGTATCGCCCACTCGCGCGCGGCTTCACCCGCGACCGCTTCAATTCGGCGAACACCCGCGGCGATCGCGGACTCACTCACGATGCGAAATGGTCCGATGTCACTTGTCGATCTTACATGTGTGCCGCCGCAGAGCTCCATCGAGTAACCATTGAGCGCTTTCGGTTCGCCACCGATTTGCAAAACGCGGACAGTATCGCCGTATTTTTCGCCAAAAAACTGCTGAATGTCGGAATGTTTTTTCGCCTCGGTGTAAGGAACTTCTGTCCAGGAAACTGGCGCATTCTCAGCGATTTTTTCGTTCACCAACCTTTCTACATCGCGCACTTGCTGCTTCGTCAAGGCGGCGCTGGAAAAATCAAAGGTCAGTTTGTCCGGTCCAACATAGCTTCCCTTCTGCGTCGCATCACGCGAGACAACTTCGTGTAGCGCCCAATGCAAGAGATGCGTCACAGTGTGATGTCCTTGAATCGATTTGCGTCGATCGACATCGACCGATACACGCACTGCCTCTCCCGGTTCGGGCGCGCGGCCTTCCACGAGCTTCGAAAATCGTATCCGAGAAATTTCGTCGGCGCAGCTCGCAACTCTCCATCTTCGACACTGATCTCTTCTTTTTTCTGTGCCTTTCTCGCGCGGTCGCGTTGCTTCTCCATCAATTTCTCGAATCCGACAACATCGACAGTCAGCCCGCGCTCCCGCGCCATCAGTTCGGTCAGATCCAGCGGAAAGCCGTAGGTGTCGTAGAGTTTGAAAGCAAAATCGCCGGGCAGGATGACCCACCCTCCTAGCGGGGCGACCTTCCTTGCGTCCTGCTCGACAGACAGCATTCGCGCTTCAAAAAGCTCAATCCCCTTATCGAGCGTTTTGTTAAATGCTTCTTCTTCGCGGCAAATGGTTTCTTTGATCGATTTTTTCTTCGCACGGACTTCGGGGAAGACATCGCCTATGGTTTTCGCGACAACATCGACAAGTTTGAAGAAGAACGGTTCGTGGAAATCGAGGGTTCGGCCGTAGCGAATAGCGCGGCGCAGCACGCGGCGCAAAACGTAACCGCGACCTTCGTTTGAGGGAATGATTCCATCCGCAATCGCGAATGAGAGCGTACGGATGTGATCGGCGATCACGCGGAAGGCGACATCAATTGCGGATTGGTCCGAGCCGGACTGGCGTTCATTGCGAATTGCGGAGAGTTCTGAGCCAGGAAGCGTGCTCGCGTATTTTTTGCCGCTCAGTTTTTCAAGCTCGTCGAAGATCGGACGGAAAACATCGGTCTCGTAATTCGAGATTATGCTGGAAAAATCAGTGAGACCTCTTGTGCCTTGAATGATCGCGGCGACTCGCTCGAAACCCATCCCGGTATCGACATGTCGCTGCGGTAAAGGCGAGAAAGTGCCGTCGGGGTTCGCGTTGAATTGGATGAAGACCAAATTCCAAATCTCGATGCAGCGCGGGTCTTCTTTATTCACTAGGGCGCCACGCGTGTCGCCATCCGGCGTAAGATCGACATGTATCTCTGAGCAGGGACCGCACGGGCCGGTATCGCCCATCATCCAGAAATTGTCCGCCTTTCCGGCGGTGAGGACGTGAATCTTTGGCTCGAGATCGGCATCTTGAAACAGTCTCGCCCAGTGATCGTGTGCTTCCTGGTCGAAGTCGCTCGGCTCGCCAGGGCCAGGTTTGTAAACCGTGGCGTAAAGTCGTTGCGCCGGAAATTTCCAGCGATCGACCACAAGCTCCCACGCCCAGTCGATCGCTTCCTTTTTGAAATAATCGCCAAAGCTCCAGTTGCCGAGCATTTCGAAAAAGGTGTGGTGATAGGTATCGAGCCCGACATCTTCGAGGTCGTTATGTTTGCCTCCGGCGCGGATGCATTTCTGCGTGTCAGCAACGCGCGGCGGATTCCACGCCGGTTTCTCCTGGCCGAGAAAGATCGGCACGAACTGGTTCATGCCGGCGTTCGTGAAAAGCAGATTCGGTGCGTCGGGCAGTAGCGAGGACGAGGGCACAATCGTGTGCTGTTTCTCGCGAAAGAAATCGAGAAACGATTGCCGAATCTGTGCCGAGTTCATGATGTCGATCTAAGAATGTCAGATCAAATTGCTGGAGAGATCGCCGATTTCCAAATGGAAATCTCGTGCCTCGCTGTCATGTTCCCGCTGACAAGATTATGAATACGATCAAAGGCGGGCAGCTTCTCGCGCAACTGAACTGGCGCTACGCGACGCAGCAGTTCGATCCGGCACGCAAAATATCTCCGGAGGACTGGGCCGCGATGGAAGAGGCGCTCATCCTTTCGCCCTCGTCCTACGGGCTGCAACCATGGACCTTTGTCGTGATCACCGATCAAAAAATGCGGGAAAGACTTTTCCCTTCGACATGGAACCAACGCCAGATTCTCGATTGCTCGCATTTCGTGGTCTTCACTGCGAGAACCAAAATAACCAAAGAGGATATCGATCGTCATGTTGCAAGAACGGCTGAATTACGTGGCGGAACGGTTGAGGCCTTGAAGCGATTTCGCGAGGCCATGGCCGGCGACCTCGTAACTGGAGTGCGCGCGGCCCAAGGCCATGAGTGGGCGACGCGGCAGGCTTATATCGCGCTTGGAAACTTTATGACCAGCGCAGCTTTGCTCGGCATCGATACGTGTCCGATGGAAGGGTTCAAGCCAGAGGAGTACGATGAGATCCTCGATCTTACGGCGAAACGACTGGCCTCAGTCGTTTGTTGTGCGGCGGGCTATCGTTCCGCCGAAGATAAAAGCGCCGGCCAGAAAAAAGTGCGCTTCGCTCGCACCGATGTGATTCACATCGTCTGACTCTACCTTTTGTCTTCGTCGAGCTTTGCTTTGACCGCCGCCTCGATTTCTTCGTAGAGCGCCCGATCGTTCTTCAGCGCTTCCTTCGCCGCATCGCGGCCCTGCGCGAGCTGGGTGCCTTTGTAATTCAGCCACGAACCGCGCTTCTCGATGATTTGCTTTTCCAACGCAAGATCGAGAAGTGCGCCGGTCGATGAAATTCCCTCGTTGTACATGATGTCGAATTCCGCTTCAGTAAACGGCGGCGCAACTTTGTTTTTCACTATCTTGACTCGCGTGCGGTTTCCCGTGACAACGCCGTCTGTTTGCTTGATCGCGCCGATGCGGCGAATATCGACACGCACGCTGGCGTAGAATTTCAACGCCCTGCCACCTGGCGTCGTTTCTGGGTTGCCGAACATGACGCCGATTTTTTCACGAATTTGGTTCGTGAACACACAGCAGGTTCGCGCTTTTGAAATCAGCGAAGTGAGTTTACGTAAAGCGGCGCTCATGAGTCGTGCCTGTGCCCCTACGGTTGTGTCGCCGATCTCACCTTCCAATTCTGCTTTTGTCACAAGCGCGGCCACGGAATCGACGACGATCACATCGAGCGCATTGGAGCGAACGAGAGTTTCACAAATCCGGAGCGCTTCCTCGCCAGAGCCGGGCTGGGACACGAGTAGATCATCAAGATCGACACCGAGTCTTTTGGCGTATGCCGGATCAAGAGCGTGTTCGACGTCGATGAAAGCGGCGAGGCCACCGCGCTTTTGAGCTTGAGCGATGACGGTCAGCGTGAGCGTTGTTTTGCCAGACGATTCCGGTCCAAAAACTTCTACCACACGTCCCCGCGGAAAACCGCCGACTCCAAGCGCGCGATCGATCAGAATGTTGCCGGTGGGGATGACATCGATATCGACGATCTTCTCGTCGCCAAGTCGCATGATCGCGCCATCGCCGTAGTCCTTTGCGATTTGCTGAATCGCCAGATCGAGATTTTTATTTCGCGCGGCGGTCAGTTTGTCTGCGCCGGTTTTCTCTTCGGTTTTCGTCGCCATATGCGGATGGACTCTAATTACTTCTCTGCTGGCAATTCGCCAAGCGGAAAAGCTTCGCCCGGGAAATCAAAAGGCCGCGAACTTGGAGGTTCGCGGCCTTCGATTTCAGAAAACTGGATCTCAAGATACAGCGATTTTGCGCGGTTTGACGTGTTCTGCCTTCGGCAGAGTCAAAGTCACTACGCCCTGATCGATCTTTGCGGTGATCTTGTCTGCATCGATCGATGGATCGAGCTCGAACGCGCGCCGATAATGTTCTGAGCGTGATTCCCGATGAATCAACTTGCCTTCCATGCTTGGACGAGAACGGCGCCCGACAATTGTTAGCTCGTTGTTCTCGACCGAAATCTCGAGGCCTTCTTTGGTGACCCCGGGCATCTCCACTTCGAGCGTATAGCCGTCTTCAGCCTCGACCACGCTGGCAGACGGCGTAATGAACTGTTCGCTCTGCCCGCGCTCAGTATCGCGATTTTCACGGACCAATGTGTTCATAATTAATTCCTTTCGCTTTTCAGAAATTTCCAGCGGTTCCTACACGCGCCGGAGATTGATTACTTGACCTCAATTTGCTTCGGCTTCGCTTCCTCGGCCTTCGGTAGTGTCACGGTGAGGATTCCGTCCCGGTAAGTTGCGCTAATCTTGTTTGCGTCCACGCGGTTCGGAAGCGCGATGCTTCGCCGGAATCTGCCAATATAACGCTCGGTGCGCTCCGCCTTTTCACCGTTCGAAGTCTGGCTCTTTCGCTCGCCACTGATTGTCAACGCTCCGTCGTGCAGAGAAATTTCTATATCTTCCTTCCGCATTCCGGGTAGTTCGACAACAGCAACGATGTTGTCCTTGTCTTGGTAGAGATCGAGCGCCGGCGACCAGCCACCAAAGAGCTGCCCCTGCCGCGCAAAGCTCGACCAAAACGGCAATTCGAACAACGAGTTGAGATCATCTCTCAGGTTGCTCCAACGTTCCACCGATGGCCATGACATCGGTTCTAGGGGTTGATAACGTATTAGACTCATAATTTATGTTTCCTTTCTAAAGCTTCTATTGTTCTGCGCGTATCTTACAAGCTGCCAGCATGCCATGCGAAAAGCGCCTGAAAACGCCTTTTGTAAGTTACGCTATTCAAACGACTTATTCATAACCAATACCTTTGATTTCAAGTGTAATGTGTGTTGATTTGGCGCGGCAGCTTTCACATCTCATCAAGGAAATGTGTGACATGTTTGCACAAGCCTAAGCGTGCGAAAAATTTTGCCGGAACGCATGGGCACAACTATTCGTCTTTTGATGGCGAGCTCACAACGAGACGACCGATTTATGCGGGCAGCTTTAAACGAAGCGAAAAAGGCAGCAGGACAGACGAGTCCCAATCCCGCTGTCGGTGCGGTTCTTGTGATTGATAATCGGATTGTGGCAAGAGGCCACCATCGAGGAGCAGGCCATGACCACGCTGAGATCGAATGCCTTCGCAACTTCACCGACGGCGTGCCTGCTCGCGCTACGCTTTACGTTACTCTGGAGCCCTGTTCCACGGTTGGTCGCACGGCTCCCTGCACGACTGCGATCATTAAAGCCGGCGTAAAGAACATCGTTGTCGGGACGACAGACGTAAATCCTCGTCACTTTGGGAGAGGCATGACGCAGCTACGAAATGCGGGCGTCAAAGTCCGTGATGGCATTTTGGCCGAGGAGTGTGCGGGCCTTAACGAAGGTTTCAATAAATGGATTGTTACCGGACGACCGTTTGTGATCGCAAAATGCGGCATGAGTCTCGATGGTCGATTGACGCGCCACCCAGGTGAGCCTCGTTGGATTACGGGCTTTGGTGCCCGTCGTGACGCGCACCAGCTTCGCTCTTACGTAGACGCAGTTCTTGTTGGTGCGGAAACGGTTCGGCGGGATAATCCACGGCTGACGGTGCGTGGTATGCGGCACGCCAAACAGCCTTGGCGGGTCGTGCTAACCCGCTCAGGCAATCTGCCGCCGAAAGCTCGTTTATTTTCAGATCGACGAGCCGCACAAACTTTGGTGTACAAGCGCAAGGACCTGGCTGTTGTGTTAGAAGATTTAGGAAAAAGAAATGTGACAAGTGTATTGATCGAGGGCGGTGGTGAAGTTCTTGGCCAAGCATTGGATGCGCATTTGATTGATAAGGTTCAACTTTACCTGGGTCCAATTTTGACTGGAGGGCCCATAATTGCATTTTCAGGCCGCGGAGTCAGCGCCACACAAAATGCGATCCATTTAGATCGGGTCTCGTACCGACGAATCGGGCAAACTATCTGTATCACGGCTTACCCAAACACCATATCTCCCGAATAAACCGGGCAACTTCTCGTCGTACCGCCTGTTTAATCGGTGGGAGGTAAATTATATGAATTGGAAAAAACTTCTCTTAATTGGGTTGGTGGCAAGCGGATTCGCTTTTGCGGCGGCACCGCGCTCTGACGCAGGTGTGTCGGTCGGGATCGGATTTGGGTTCCCGGGGTACTACAGCTATGGCTACCCCGGCTATGGATATGGGTATTATCCGTATGGATATTATCGGCCCTATCCGTATTACGGCTACTACGCAGGACCTTCGTTCTATTGGTCCGGCGGCCATCGAGTCTACTACCGTCACCGTCACCATTACTACCGTCGGTACTAAGCTGACGTAGAAGAGTAAAATCCGCTGAGCTGGCCCGGATTCCGGGCCAGCTCATTTTTTTTGCGGCAAGAGCAGGCTTTTAGCCGGGATATAGTGTTCCCTTATCGATCCTTCGGCGGCGATTCCTTTCTCGGTGACTCGGTGGGTTTCGCTGTAGCGGTGCCGTTCGATTGCGGAGGTTGGAATTCTTTTTTTAGCTGTTGAATCAAAGCTGGCAGTTGCTGCTGTCGCTCAGCCTCAATCTGCTGGCGGAGTGCTTGTTCCATCTTCCGGCGCTCCTGCATATAACGTGACTCAAACAAATCGCGCCTTTGTTGATCCAGCAGGAGGCCGGAATCGCGGACAGCTGCCTCAGTTTCTCGCCTGATTCGTTCGTAGCGCAAAGTCTCGCGCTGACGCATGATCTGGCGCTCCTGTGGGCTCATTCGCATCCAACGCTCTGCATTTCGCCGGAAAATTTGCCGATCCGCCGGCGGAAGCGAAAACCACCGCTCACGCACACTCTGTACCGGCGGATGCCGGCCAGGTCCAGCCCCAGGGCCTGGACCTGTCCTTCGCCCGTTATTCCGCTGCGGCTGCGCTTGTGCCAAAGCGCAGGACGAGGCGAAAATCGATAAGATAATGATTATCTTTACAAACTTGGCTTTTCGTCCCACAGGCTGTTTTCATCCAAAGCGATCAATTCATCAAGATCAGCGACAACTTCGTAATCTTGTGGATCGATTTTTGCCACCACATCCGGCTCTCCCTCGGAGCTCTTCTGTGACACAGGATGATAAATGGCGATTGCCGTCGCCATCAGGGCAATTGCCACGGCAGATACCGGGATGAGTCCGCGCAAGCCAAGCCATTTTCGCATCCGCTGAGAGCGGCTTCCGTCTTGCCGGACTTGTCTCGCAATATTGCGGGCGAAAAATGGAGAAAGCTCGGGCTCGGCCGGGCGACCGAGAAGGTCCCATAATTCCTGGTCATCTTCAGGGTTCATAATTCTCTACTTAAATTGAACTGATTGCAGCTCTGAAAGTTGCGCTCGGAAAGAATTCCGAGAGTGATATTACAGCTCAGGCGCCTCAAGGAAACCTTCAAGCTGCCGGATACGGGTCGGATGGCGCATTTTTCGCAACGCTTTCGCTTCGATTTGGCGAATGCGCTCCCGCGTGACCTGAAACTGCCGGCCTACTTCCTCGAGTGTTCGGCTGTAACCATCGACCAAGCCAAACCGTTGCTCGAGCACTTGTCGCTCGCGTTCAGTGAGAGTCTCGAGCACATCCTTGATTTTCTCCTTCAACAAAACGATGGCAGTCATATCGCTCGGGTTTTCGGCGCCTTTGTCCTCGATAAAGTCGCCAAAATTGGTTTCTTCGCTCTCGCCCACGGGCGATTGGAGCGAGATCGGCTGCTGTGCCATCTTCAAGACCGCCCGGACGCGATCCACCGGTAATAGTACCTCTTCCGCTACCTCGTCCGGCGTAGGCTCGCGACCGTATTCCTGCACGAGTTGTTTTTGCACACGCATCAACTTGTTGATCGTCTCAATCATGTGAACGGGAATCCGAATGGTGCGCGCCTGATCGGCGATCGATCGTGTGATCGCCTGGCGGATCCACCATGTCGCGTAGGTGGAAAACTTGTAGCCGCGCCGATACTCGAACTTCTCGACCGCCTTCATCAGCCCCATGTTTCCTTCCTGAATTAAATCGAGAAACGAGAGACCGCGGTTAGTGTATTTTTTTGCGATCGAAATAACAAGGCGCAAGTTGGCTTCCACCATTTCAGTTTTGGCTCGCAATGCCTGGCGCATCCAACCTTTGAGCGCCTGGTACTGCTCGGCATATTCCCCAAGCGACAGCCACAAGTTCTTTTCCAACTCGCGTACTCTGTTCCCGAGTTGTAGACGTTTTTTCTTCTCGCGCGGACGTTTCGCTAACTCGGTCTGAAGATAGAGCGATGTGTGGTAGGCCTCATCCGCTAGGTGAACAAATTCTTCTGTGACTTTTTGTTTGAAATAGAAATGGGGGTAAAACCTTTGCAGCGAAGCCATCGCTCTTTGCAGAGATCTGAGCTGCTTAGATCGTTTTTTCAAAGAGTTGCGTGAGAGTTGGCAGTATTGTTGAGTAATCGAGGCGCTCAATTGTTCCACTTGTTTGCACAAGCGCGGAAGCTTCTTCATGTAGCGTTCCCGGCTCTCGATTTTTTTGTCGAGAATGACCCGATCAAATCTTTCGCGGCCTTCGGCGAGTTTCCTGGCTAGATCGAGGTGGGCCCGCGCAATAAAGCCGAACCGGTTGATGTGCTTTTGCACCATGTTTTCGGCTTCCTCGATGCGTTTGGAAATTTCCACTTCCTGCTCTCGGGTCAGCAGAGGGACTTGGCCCATCTGCTTGAGATACATCCGCACCGGATCGTCGAGAATATCGAGTTTGGCTTCGGGTTTCTCTTCCTCTTCTTCCTCTTCCTCTGCGTCTTTTTTCCCGTCCTTATAGCGATCCACCTCCGAAGCTTCGATTATGTCAATCTCCATGCGACGCAGCCGCGTGAGAATCAGATCGAGCTCGTCGGCATCTGTGATCCCCTCAGGCAACGCCTCGTTCAGATCGTCAAACGTGAGATAGCCTTGCTCTTTCGCCAGTTTAATCAGTTCCCGAATGCGGGCTTGGATTTCAATCGTCGAATGCAGTTGCGCCACCGTAAATTCGCTCGGCGGCTTTGGCCGCGGTTTGCCATTGCGTCGCCGCCCTCGGACGAGAACGATAGACTTAGCCCTGAACGCGGCAATTTTTGGCTGTCTCTTCAGGCTGCGTCGGAGAGCGGAAGCCTTTGTTATTGAGCGACGGCGAAGCTGTTTTGTCTTAGGTCGTCGCGACGACGACCGTCGAATGCCTCCCTTTCGTTTCGAATGCCTGGCCAAGATTGTGCGGTTAAGGATTTGACTGAGACTTTCGATCTACCTCTGCAAATTCACTACGTCGCCGGTAGAAAGATTCGGCTGAGCGATCAGTGTTTCAGCCCTCTTGAGCTCCCGTCGTAGACCATCCATCTGCACGCTAGTCCACCATTCTTTGCCTACCCGCATAGTATCGATTTTTGGCTTAATCCAACCTTTTCGACCAGGTGCTTTTTCCGTAGAGAGTTTTTCAGTCAATAAATGAGAAAAGAAAGGCCGCTTTATCTCATCCACAGAATTCAAGAATGCTTCGATTGAGTCCGGCTTCGTAACGTCGAATTGTGCCTCTAAAATAGCTCCTAGCATTTCTCCCCATTCATGTTCAGCCAACACTCGCCGCCAATCTTGTGACAACAGGAATTCGCGAAAATCCGGATTTCTTAGAGCCAAGCGACACAACTGCTCAATTACTTGAGGAACACGAAGCGAAATTCGGTTATCGACCGGTAAGTCGATTTTCCGAGTTGAAATCGCCGGCAAAAATTTCCTTAGTTCCTCGCTCGACAGGGCCAACCGCGCCGCCGTTTTGTCGATAATTTTTCCCCGCAAAAGCGGATCAGGTACATGCGCGATCATTTCCGCCACATGCCGGCCGACGTTGGCCCTCTTAACGTACGATTCCGGATTCGTTGCCAGCGCTTCCACTTCAATGAGCCAATCAAAAAAATCGCGTGAGTCAGAAACGAGTTCCTCGAACTTGATTCTACCTTGTGTTCGGACAAGCGAATCCGGATCTTCACCCGCAGGCAGCTGTATAACGCGCATGTTTAAACCCGCACTGACGAGTGCATCGAGAGACCGCTCGGCTGCTTTTTTCCCAGCAGCGTCCGCATCGAAACAAAGAACCACTTCGTTCGCAAACCGCTTTAAGAGCCGCGCCTGGCTCTCCGTAAACGCGGTTCCCTGCGGCGCGACGACATTCGTGATTCCTGCTTCGAACAAGCTGATTAAATCAAGCTGGCCCTCGCACACGATAGCGGAGTTCGCCTCGATTAGCGCACGCTTCGTCTTGTCCAGACCGAAAAGAACGCTGCCTTTCCGAAAAAGCGGGGTTTCCGGTGAATTCAAATATTTCCCGGCTCCTTCCTCGTCTTTAAGAAGGCGGCCGCTAAAAGCGATCACTTCGCCGACATCATTGTGGATCGGAAACATGATCCGTCCGCGAAAACGATCGTAGGATGTTTTAGGTCTAAGGTTTGATCCGCCTGAGGCGGATTGATCTGACGAACCTTCGCTCTCGTCCTTCGTTTTAACGAGTCCGCTCGCGATCAGATCCCGCATCTCATAACCTCGTCCACGCGCCCAACTGCCGAATGCGTCCCACTCGTTGGGTGCATAGCCGAGCTGCCATCGTTTCGCGATCTCTGCCGTGATTCCGCGTTCTTTCAAATATTTTCGCGCCGGCTCCGCGAATTCCCTCTTAGTCAGATTCTCGTGAAACCATGCGGCAGCTTCCCCATGCAGCTGCAACAAGATGTGGCGGGCTTCGACTTGTTGATCGTCCATTCCGATTGGTCCCCGTTCTTCGATCACCGGGATGCCGACGCGCGCCGCGAGTTTGCGTACCGCTGAAGGAAAATCGACGTGCTCGTAATCCATCACAAAACGAAAGACGCTTCCGCCCACGCCGCATCCAAAGCAGTGGAAGGTTTGTCGCTGCGGACTCACATGGAACGATGGCGTTTTCTCCTGATGAAATGGGCAAAGCGCCTTAAAATTCGCTCCCGCTCGTTTGAGCGGAAAATAGGAACTGATCACCTCGACGATATCGTTCGCCGCAGCAATTTGTTCGATGGTTTCAGATGGGATTGTTCCCATGAGGTGTTGGATTTTTCGCTCGTTCGGGCTGGGAAGCGATGTCAAACTTACGCAGTGCGTGGTCGCTTTCCAAATATGAGAAAAATATTGTCGATCTTCGCATTGATTTGCTGCTTCAAGGCAGCGGCGACCACCGAGGCCCGCGAGGTCATTCATAAAGGCGACGTGGTCGTGGTCCCGCTGCGCGGTGAAGTTTCGCCCTCTCTCCTAATGTTTCTCCGTCGCGCCGAGAAGGCAGCCGAAAGTAGCGGCGCCTCGGCGATTATTTTTGAAATGGATACATACGGCGGACGACTCGATAGCGCGGCGGAAATAACGAGTGTGCTTAACCGCGCCACCATTCCTACCTACACGTTCATCAATTCAAACGCAGGGTCGGCTGGTTCGCTTATCGCGCTGGCTACGCAACGGATCTACATGGCGCCAGTGAGCGCGATTGGCGCAGCGGCGCCGGTTTTGCCGACCGGCGAAGACCTTCCAGCTACACAGCGGGATAAGACCATTTCCTACTGGTCGGCGCTGATCCGCGGCTCCGCCCTTCGCAATGGCCACAATCCCGATATTGGCGAAGCATTCATGAACAAAGACAAAGAAGTGAAAATCGGGGAGCGTGTGATCCATCCGAAGGGAACGCTGCTGACCCTCAACGCGCAGGAGGCAACAGAGCGAATCAACGGCAAACCGCTCCTGGCTGATGGCATCGCTGATTCGATTGCCGATCTAAGGCAAAAGGCCAGACTCAAAGGCAACATCACTTCGCTTAACCCCAGTGGCTTTGAGCAACTCGCCCTTTGGATCACGGCGCTCGCACCATTGCTTTTGCTGGGAGGAATCATCGGCGCCTATCTCGAATTCAAAATTCCCGGGGCAAGTTTGCCGGGAATTATTTCAGCCATTTGTTTTGCGCTATTTTTTCTCGGTCATTATCTGGCTGGCCTGGCCGGCTGGGAAGTAATTGGGCTCTTCGTTTTGGGCGTAGTGCTCGTCTTAATCGAAATCCTCTTTTTCGCCCATAGCACGATCGTCTTTGGC
>WNFX01010665.1_pt1 | contig 13391 bp, 17 predicted proteins | sample 5400111 | NCBI WGS metagenome assembly WNFX01 (sample SAMN13153363, study PRJNA577476) | soil metagenome | isolation source: 40 cm soil or saprolite under grassland replicate 1 | place: USA:California | collected 2016-06-15
GGTTGGTCCAACCCGACGACATCGCAAACGCGGTCATCTGGCTCTGTTCGACAGGCGCCGAGATGGTGCGCGGCCAGACGCTGGTCGTCGACGGCGGATTCTCACTGCTCGCACGATAAGCTCGTGGAGCCGACGGACTACAACCGGCGAGCATGGGACGAGATCCACCGGCGGCGCGCCGACGCGATGGCCGATCAGCTCGGGATTCCGGAGGCGATCCGCGAACGGCTGCCGGACGTGAAGGGCAAGCACGTACTCCATCTTCAGTGCGCGACCGGAGAGTCGACAGCCGAGCTCGCGGAGCTCGGCGCCCTCGTCACCGCGGTCGACATCTCCGCGGAGGCAACGGCGGTCGCGCGCGAGCGCGTCCGGAATGCGGTCTTCCTCGAGGCCGACGTCCAGCAGCTCCCGCTGCAGCTGGAACGCGGCCGCTTCGATCTCGTCTACACCGGTGGTGGCATCTTCCATTGGCTGCACGACCTCGACGCCTGGGCTGGCGGGATCGCCTCCGCCCTGAAGCCCGGCGGCCTCCTGCTCGCCTACGACGACCACCCGGTCTCCGCCTGTGTCGACCAGGCCTCGCACTGGCGCGAGGACTATTTCGACGAGAGCCCGATCGTCGAAGTCGGCTGGAGGCACTTCGACCTGCCGGGGGAGCCGGCCAAGGAGCAGAAGTACGAGCGCTTCTGGCGCCTCGGCCAGATCGTCACCGCCGTCGCGAGCGCCGGGCTCACGATCCGGTCGCTGGAGGAGTTCTCGACCATCTACGAGACCTACTGGCGCGGCCTCGTCGAGCTCGGCGTCGGTGATCGTGAGCGGCGGCGTCGCCGAGATGAGCCGACCGCCCGGGCCGGCTGGGACAACGATCACGCCGCGTCGGCGCGCCTCGTCCGCGTCGCCTTCGCGCGCGCGCAAGAGACCCTTCCCGTGCCAGCCCTGCCGCTCGAACTGATCACCGGCTTCCTGGACGCGATCGAGCAGCTTCGGCACTTCGTCGAGCACGACGAGAGCGGCAGCGCACGCGAGCGGATTGCCAACGTGCGTATGTGTGTAGACGTCCTCGCTGCCGAGCTCCCAGACCTCCTCGAGCCCCTCGCGGTAGAAGAGCGCGGCCGAGATCGGCAAGCCGTGGCCGAGCGCCTTGCCGATCACCAACACGTCGGCGAACTCGGCTCCCGGCCAGAGCTCACCGGTGCGGCCGAGCCCCGCATAGATCGCATCCACGATGAGTAGCGCCCCGCGCGCGGTGCAACGGCGACGGAGAACGCGCAGGAAATCGGGCGGCGGCACCTGCGCCCCGCCTCGCCCCTGCACCGGCTCGACGATCACGCAGCCGCAACGGGCCGGCAACGGGCCGGGATCCTCACCGAACCGGCGGCGATAGACGGGACCGGGGAGCCAGGTGCGAAACGGCAGGCGAAAGGCGTCGATGGACGTAGCGGCGAGCGCGAGCAGGCCGGTCCCGTGGTAGGCGCCTTCGAAGGCGAGAATCCCCGGCTTGCCCGTCGCGAGCAGGGCGGTGCGGAGCGCGATCTCGACCGCGTCCTCGCCGGTCACCCCGAGCTTCGAAGGCCGGGGCAGACTCTTGCGGAGATTCACCGTCACCTCCGCGTCGGCCAGATCGCCGAGCGCGTGCACGACCGGCTGAGCGCGCCAGGCCTCGAGGATCTTCGGATTCCTGTGCCCGAGCACGGCGACCCCGAAGCCGCCGGAGAGGTCGAGGTACTCCCGGCCGTCGGCGTCGACGACGCGGCAGCCCTCAGCCTGAGCCCAGATCACGCGGAGCCGTTGCGGCGCGGCACCAGCCGCCCGAGCGTGTCCGCGGCGATGTAGCCGCCCTCGCGGACGAGCCGGTCGCCGAGTGGCTCGGCGACGCCGAGCAGCATCTGGAACTCGTACTCGTCCCGGCCGAGCCCCCGCCTGGCCACGATCCGCCGACCCTCCGAGACAAGCCATTCCTCGTGCGTCGCGATCCCGACGTAGCAGCCGGCGTCGAGCAGCGCCTCGAGCGCTCGCAGGAAGTTCGTCCGAACCTCCTCGTAGCCCTGATAGGCGAGCTCCGGCGGCTCGACGTAGATGCCCTTGCAGATCCTGACGCTCGGCTGCAGGTCGGCGAGCGAGCGGATGTCCTCGATCGTCCTCCGCAGGTACGCCTGGAGAACGATGCCGAGATTCTCGTGCCCGGCCTCGCGCAGTTCGCGGTAGAGCCGCAGCGTGTCGGAGGTCGTCGAGGAGTCCTCCATGTCGATCCGGACGAAGTTGTCCCGGCGTGCCGCCTCACGCACGACGGCCTCGAGGTTTTCCCGGCAAAGCTCGTAGTCGAGCTTCAGCCCCAGCGCGGTGAGCTTCACGCTCACGTTCGAGTCGAGCTCCCTGCGCTCGATCGTCTCGAAGACGTCGCGGTAGGCCTGCGCGATCGCCCGCGCCTCTTCGTCTCGGTTGATCTCCTCACCGAGGACGTCGATCGTCGCCAGCTTCCCGTAGCGGTTCGCCGCTTCGACCTCGCGGCAGGCGTCCTCGAGCGTGGGCCCGGCGATGTAGCGCTGCGCGAGCAGGTGCACGACCGGCTTCGGCACCGCCGGCAGCATCCGCGCGATCGTTCGATCCAGGATCACGAGCGCGGCGGATTGTAGTTGCGTGGTGCCCCTACGATCCCCGGATGAACGTTCTCCGCTTCGATGATCCGGCCGCTTTCCTCGAGGCCGCCTCGCCGCTTCTTCGTGCCGACGAAGCCCGGCACAACCTGATCTTCGGGATTGCTGGGACGCTGCGAGACCATCCTTCCCACTACCCGGAGTTCGGTCTCTGGCTGGCCGAGGATGGCTCGGAGCCGGTCGGTGCCGCCCTCCGAACGCCGCCGCACAACCTCGTCCTCGCCCGTCCGCGTGACGATTCCGCGCTCGAGGCGCTGGCCGCCGCGATCGACGACGAGCTTCCCGGCGTCGTCGCGGCGCAGCCCGAGGCCGAGGCCTTCGCCGCGGCTTGGTCGGCGAAGACCGGCACGACGCCACGCGCAAATCGCGGCCAAGGCGTCTTCGCGCTCGAGCGCGTCGAGCCGCCAGCGCCAACGTCCGGCCGGATGCGTGACGCTGGAGCCGGCGACCGCCCGCTCGTACTCGACTGGTTTCGGGCCTTCGCGGAGGAGGCGATCGGCGAGTCGCCCGACGACGAGTCCGTGGCCCACGCCGCCGACCACCGGCTCGAGGCCGAAGACGCGGGCGTCGCCCTCTGGGAAGACGGCCGCGCTGTTTCGCTGGCCTCGTTCGGAAACCCGACGCCGAACGGAATCCGGATCGGCCCCGTCTACACGCCGCCGGAGTACCGGCGTCGCGGGTACGCCTCTGCCCTGGTTGCCGAGCTCTCGGAGCGGCTGCTCGCCGAGCGGCGGTTCTGCTTCCTCTTCACGGATCTCGCGAACCCGACGGCGAACAAGATCTACGAGCAGATCGGCTACCGGCGAGTCTGCGAGGCGGCCGAGATCGTCTTCGAGCGATCGGAGGGTTAGCTCTCGCGCATGAACCCTTGACGCGCGGCACTTACAAGCGCCACGGCCTCGGGAAAAAGCACCCGCATCGCGTCGCGGAGCGCGATCGACTGCTCGTCGGCGCTGCCCTCGACGTGCACCTGTTGCAGCGCTGCGGAGGTCAGCTCGACGGCGGTGTTCAGCGTCAGAGTCGCGAACTGCTCGCGCTGAGCCTCCTGCACGGTCTCGGCCTGCTGCTCGGCGAATTCGCGCAGGCTGCGCATCAGATCCTCGGGATCGCCTCCGAATGGGAAGCCGCTGCCTTCCATGCTTCCACTTTAGCCACGCAAGGGCAGCTTGTAGCCGGCCTCCACGTCGCGGGTCAGCTGGTCGACCGTCGCGGTCGCCTCCTTCATCGCGACCGTGAATGGCGAGCCCTGCCCGCCGAGGACGCGCTCGAGCCTGAGCGTCGCGACGCCGATCTCGTCGAGCCGTTCCGGAGTTGCGACGCGCGGATCGCCACCGATCACGGCTTGCAGCGCAAGCGCGGCCTCCTCGGCCTCCTCGATCCCGGCCGGGTTCTCAGTCACCCGCAGCGCGACGAGCTGGGAGCGGAGCTCGTCGAGGTCGCCTCCGCCGGCCGTCTCCTCCGCAAGCTCGACGAGCGCGGCGATCGAGACGACCTCGCGGATCCGCGCGCGGTCTTCGACAGGCCGCCCTTCGTCGTCGAGCACGAGCCAGCTCGGCTCCTCGCTGTCGTCCCGGTAGGCGCAGAGGTAGGCCCGTGAGCCGGAGGACGGCTCGGCCGGGACGATGCCGACGACCTCCTCGCCCGGATCCGCGTAGCGAACCGCGGCCTCGGCGATCCGCCGCAGATCCTCGGTCAAGGCCACGCGGCGAGAATAGACTCACCGGGTGGCCGAGGCCGCCTCAGCCCGGACGCGCCGCGCCCTCGAGCTGTTCGCCCCGCTCGGCCCCACTTACGAGCGCAACGCGCGCGTGCTCTCGCTCGGGCAGGATCCTCGCTGGCGTCGTTTTCTCGTCTCCCGCGTCGAGGCCGGTCCGGGCGATCGCGTGCTCGACGTCGCGACAGGCACCGGTGCGGTCGCACAGGAGCTGCTCCGGCAAAAGGGTTGCGCCGTCGTGGGCGTCGACCAGAGCCCGGAGATGCTCTCGGTCGCGCGCGAGCACCTGCCCGCGGAGGTGGAGTTGGTCGAGGCAAGTGCTGAGAGCCTGCCTTTCGAGGACGACTCGTTCGACGGCCTCACCTTCACTTATCTGCTCCGCTACATGGACGACCCGGGCGCAACCCTGCGCGAGCTGGCGCGCGTGGTGCGGCCGGGCCGCTCGATCGCGAGCCTCGAGTTCGCCGTCCCCGAGGGAATCTGGCGGCCGCTCTGGCGCGCGTACGTCGGTGCCGTGCTCCCCGGCGCCGGGCGAATCGTCTCCCCAGCCTGGCACGAAGTCGGGCGCTTTCTCGGCGGCAGCATCCGCGAGTTCTGGCGCCGCTACCCGCTCGAGCGTCAGCTCGAGCTCTGGCGCGTAGCCGGCATCGAGGATGTGCGGTACCGGCGGCTGAGCCTCGGCGGCGGCATCGTCATCTGGGGACGGCTTGGCAACTAGGAGGGTTTGGCGGAATACCGCTCGTCGCCGGGGTGCGATGCTCGTTCCCTGGGGAGGACGCAGGGGGCGTCCATATCCGTAGATATGGGCGCGACTGAGGACGATGCCAGGGGGCGAGCAGCGCGGCCCGGCGGCACAGACTGCATTTCGTCAAACCCTCCTAAAACACGGAGCGAGCGGCCGGCGTTCTACGCGCTCGCCCCGGGCGGCTGGCGCGACTACGTGACCCTGCTGCACCTGCCTTACACGCTCTGGCACCTGAGCTATGTCGTCATCGGCGCCTGTCTCGCGCCGCACGTGCCGGCCGGGCGGCTCGCGCTCACCGTCCTCGCGTTCTTCCTCGGGCTCGGTGTCGGCGCGCACGCGCTCGACGAGCTGAACGGCCGCCCGCTGAACACGCGAATCCCGACCGGGGTACTGATCGCGCTCGCGGCGGGCTCGCTCGGTGCGGCAAGCGCGATCGGGATCGTGGTCGCCGTCACCCACGACCTCTGGCTCCTGCCCTTTGTCGCTTTCGGCGCCTTCATTGCCGTCGCGTACAACCTCGAGCTCTTCGGGGGCCGCTTCCACAACGGCTTCTGGCTCGCAGCCGCATGGGGAGCGTTCCCGGTGCTGACGGCGTATTTCGCGGTAGCCAACCGCATTACCGGCGAAGCCGCCCTGGCGGCCCTCTATGCGGCGCTGCTGATCCGAGCGCAGCAGGTGCTCTCGACGCCGGTCCGGGACGTGCGCCGCCGGACGGTTTCGGTCACCGGCACGATCGAGCGAACGGACGGCTCGAGCATCCCGATCGGGCCGGAGACCCTGACCGGCCCGCCCGAGACCGCGCTCCGCTTCATGTCGGCCGCGAGCATCTCCTTAGCCCTGGCGTTGCTCGTGCTTCGATTCGGCTGAACTACCATCTGTCGTCGTGACGGCCGAAACCATCGTTCAGATCGGCTTCGCCGCCGGAGTTCTCCTCGTTGGCGTCGCGATCGCGGCGGCGTTGTCCGAACGAGGCTCTCGTCGCCTGCTCGCAGGAATCGCCGGCCTGCTGGGCCTCGGAGCGGCGGCTGCTTGGGCCGTCTTCGCGTTCGACGTCGACCGAGGCACAGCCGTTGCCGCGGGCGGGCTGACCGTCTGCTTTGCCGCGGCGCTACTTACGATCCCGCTCCGCGCGGGACTCGCGCGGAGCCGGCGGATCGACGCTGAGCTGGAAGAGGCCGAGGCCAGGCTGCACGAGCTTGTCGAGAGTGAGACAGCGCAGCGGACCGAGGAGCTCGAGCGCACTCTCACGCGCGCACGCGCCGATTCGTCCTCGCGGATCGCCGAAGAGGAACGGAAGCTCGCGGACGCCCGTCGAAACGAGATGACTCAAAGGGAGCGGCGGGTCGCAAGCGAGCTCGGCGAGGCGCTCGGGCTCGTCGAGCGCCGCGTGGAGCAGCGGCTCACCGAGTGGTCGGGCGATCTCGACCGGATGCAGCAGGCGCTGACGACGCGTCTCGCCGAGCTGGCGCAGAGGCAGCGCAACGCCGTCGCCGAGGCACAGACGAGGTTGGAAGCTGACACCGAGCAGCTCAAGTCAGCGAGCGAGGAGCAGCGGACGATCCTGGCCAAGCTTCGGGAGGAGTTCGAACGCGCCGCGCAAGAGGCCGGGACGGCGGCCCGCCGCGAGGTCGAGGTGCACGAGGCCGAGCGCCGGCGCGCCCTGCACGAGGTCTCGGAGCGCCTACGCCAGCGAGAGCGCGAGCTCCGGGAGCGCATCGCCGCAGAGGAGACAGAAGCCGTACGCCGGATCCAGGCCGGCTTCTCCGACGTCGAACGACGGCAAATCGACCAGCTCAGCCGAATCGTCGACCGGACGGCGAACCGGCTTTCCGAGGCGTCGGTCGAGCAGTTCTCGGCCGCTGTCAAGGCGGCCCGTGAAGACGCGGCCAAGCGGCTCTCTCGCGAGCTCGACCGGGCGGTCGCCCAGTTCGCCCACGACGCGCAGTCCGTGCTCGCCGAGCGGCTCGCCCAGGTCTCGGACGCGGGCGCCGCGCGGATCGACCGGAAGCTGACCCAGATCGTCGGGCGGATCGAGCAGCGCCGGGACGAGTTCCTGACCGATTTCCAGCGCCGAATCTCGGATGCCGAGGCCGAGCTCAGATCGCAAATCCGGACAATCGGCGCCGACGCCGAGGCCGAGCGCGCCGTGCTCGAGGCCCGGGTGCTCGACCTGACGCGCCGCCTGGAGAGTGCAGTGACAGCGGCCGAATCGAGCCTCGAAGGCGCGTTTCGCACGGAGTAGCCTCGGGGCACAAACTTCAACCGGCAGGGTTCGTCTAGAAGAGGACGAAACGAGGCACTTCATGGCCCAGATCACCGAGACACCACAGGACGAGCGAACGAAGGTCGAAAGCTGGCGGCTCCATGTGCTGATGGAGGCCGGTTTTCCCCTCCCGCTGGCCGAGAAGCTTGCCCACAGCGAGGCAGACCTGCACCGCGCAGTCGAGATGGTTCTGAGCGGCTGCGACCACGAGACCGCGGCGCGGATTCTGCTCTAGGAGGGTTTGCAAAGCCCGCTGCGCCGGTTCTCAGGACGTCCTGAGCGCTGCCGGATCCTGAGCGGTTGCCGTGGCGGTTCGGTCGGACAGCGTGGGAGGATGCGCGCATGGCGCGCCTGTTCGCTGGCCGGGAGGTCCTTCGCGAGACCCTGATCACGAAGCTCGACGTCGCTCCCGATGGGTCCTCGGTGGTGTACGCCAGGAGGACGATCGAGGGGAACGAGTACCGCTCGAGGCTCTGGCGCGTGCCGACGGATCGCGGCCGACCGGAGCAGATCACGAACGGCGACGTGGACAAACGGCCTCGGTTCTCTCCGGACGGCCGGACCCTCCTCTTTCTCTCGACGCGCTCGGGCAAGTCGCAGCCCTGGCTCCTCCCTCTCGCGGGCGGGGAGCCGACTCAGCTCGCGGAGTTCGTGGGCCAGGTCGGCGCCGCGGACTGGTCACCGGACCGGCGGAACGTCGCGGTCCTTGCCGAGAGCGGTGAGGAACGCTTCCGGATCGGCGATCCCGAGCAGCCGACCGCGCGCCGGATCACCGATCTCAACTGGCGGCTCGACATGGTCGGCGTCCGCGACCAGTACACGAGCCTCTGGGTCGTCCCAGCACGCGGAGGCCGTCCGAAGCGACTGACGGAGCCCCGCTACGAAGTCGCCTACGCGTTTTGGTCACCCGACAACAAGCGCATTGGCTTCCTCGCCGACCCAAGGCCGGAAGCGGGAATCCTCGAGCTGCCCCAGGCTTGGTCGGTGCCCGCGGGCGGGGGTCGGCCGACGAAGCTCGCGGAGCTCGCCGGCGAGGTCGCCGCCGCGGCGTGGTCGCCCGGTGGGAGGCTCGCGATCAACGGCCTCGACGACCCAAGCTACAGCGGCGCATCGAACGTCGGAGTCTGGGTGAAGGAGGGCCGGAACCTCCGCCGCCTCGGCGAGAAGCTCGATCGCCAGTTCTGGTTCGCCGTCGCCGGCGACCTCTTCGACGTCGGCGCTCGCTTCCCGCCGCCCCTCCATTGGCTCGACGACGACAACCTTCTCTCGCTCGTCACCGACCGGGGCACGTGTGTCCCGTACCGCCTCGGGCTCGACGGCTCCTTCGAGCGGCTCGTCGAGGGCGAGGAGATCGTGTGCTCGACGGTCGCCGAGGCGGGCGGCAGGATCGTTGTCGCCGCGAGCGTGGCCGGGGCCGCGCAGGACGTCTTCGCCGTCGAGGACGGCGCCCTGCGCCGCCTGTCGCAGAACGGCGGCCGCTGGCTCGCACCGTATCGCCGCGACCCAGAGCACCACGCCGTCCGCCACAAGGAAGGGCACGAGCTCGACGCCTGGTTCGTCCGCCCTCGCGCGCGCCGCAGCCGCGGCCTCGTCCTGCAGATCCATGGCGGGCCCCATCTCGCGCACGGCCCGGCGCCGTGGCTCGAGATGCTCGCGCTCGCCGACGCGGGGTTCACCGTCCTCTACGGAAACCCGCGCGGCTCGGTCGGCTACGGCGAGACCTTCGCGAAGGCGATCGAAGGCAACTGGGGCGTGGCTGACGACTCGGACTGCATGCGGCTCGTCGACTGGGCGATCCGGAAGGGCATCGCAGACCGCGACCGCGTGGGGCTGCTCGGGCTCTCGTACGGCGGCTACATGACGAACTGGCTCCTCGGCCACCATCCGGGCAGGTTCGCCGCTGCTGTCAGCGAGAACCCGGTGATCGACCTCCTCTCGTTCTACGGCAGCTCGGACTACGGCTTCACGATCGCCAAACAGGTCACCGGCATCGAGGAGCCCTGGGACGACTTCGCGCGTCTCCTCGACCGCTCGCCGGGCTCGCAGCTGCACCGGAACATAGCGCCACTCCTCCTCCTTCAGGCGGAGGGCGACCAACGCTGTCCTGACGTGCAAACGGAGATCGCCTTCACCATCCTCCGCCGTCTCGGCCGGACCGTGGAGATGGTGCGCTACCCCGACGAGTTCCACCTCCTTCTCGATTCCGGGCGCCCCGACCGGAGGGTCGACCGGCTCGAGCGGATCGTCGACTGGTTCGAGCGCTACCTGTAGCGGTCGGGATGGATTCACACGGGGCGACAGGGCGTTCAGACGGACGCACTCTGTTTCGCTAAACGCTCCTAGCGAGACGGGGGCTACGATCGCCTCGTGAAGGTCGAGGCGAGCCTCTACGGTGACCGCAAGGTGTTCTCGGTCTCTGCGTTCAACCGCGGGATCGCCACCTGGCTTCAGCGCCTGCCGACCGTTTGGGTCGAGGGCGAGGTGACCGAGCTGAAGCGACACCAGCGCTGGCAAAGCGTCTTCTTCACGCTGAAGGACCCGGCCGACGGCGCCTGCCTCGGGGTCTCGATGCCGCGGGGGCAGTTCGACGGGCTGCGGCTCGAGCTTGCAGACGGCGATCGCGTACACGCCTACGGGCGCCCCGAGCTCTACGCGGCGCGGGGCGAGTTCAACGACGCGGCCGCGAAGCGCGACGTCCTGACCGGGATACAAACGCGCTTTCCGCCGGCGCACATCGTCGTCGCCGAGACGTACGTCCAGGGCCCGCGCGCTGCGGGCGCGGTCGTCGAGTCGCTGCGCCGTCTCTGCGAGGTGCCGGAGCTCGACGTCGTCGTCGTGGCACGCGGCGGCGGGAGTTTCGAAGACCTCCTGCCCTTCAGCGACGAACGCCTCGTCCGAGCGATTGCGTCCTGCCCGGTCCCGGTCGTCTCCGCGGTCGGTCACGAACAGGACACCCCCCTCTGCGATCTCGCCGCAGACGTTCGAGCCTCCACGCCCACCGCGGCCGCGCGGCTCGTCGTGCCGGACCTCGGCGAGCTGCACGAACGCCTCGACCGCGCCCGCTCCGGCCTCGAACGAGGCGCCCGCCGCTCGCTCGAATTGAAGGTCGGACGGCTCGAGCAGGCTCACGAGCGGCTACGTCGGGCGCCGGCCCTCCTGGTCGAGCGCCGCCGGGCCGGGCTGGAGCAGGCCGCCGGGCGACTGCGAGCTCTCTCTCCACGGGCGACCCTGAACCGCGGCTACGCGATCGTCCGCGCCGACGAGGCGATCGTCCGCTCGGCGACGAGCGTGGAGAGCGGCGATCGAATCGACGTCGAGGTCGGCGACGGAAGGTTTGGTGCCCGTGTCGACTGAGCCAACCTTCGAGGCGGCGCAGAAGGAGCTCGAGCAGATCGTGCAACGGCTCGAAAGCGGCGAGACAGGCCTCGACGAGGCGATTGCCCTCTGGGAGCGAGGCGAGGAGCTCTACCGCTTCTGCCTGGGCAAGCTCGACTCGGCGCAGGGCAAGATCGAGCAGCTCGCGAGCCGGGTGGAGGCGGCAAAGCCCTAGGCGGTTCTCACGTTGGCGCATAGAATCGGCCAATGGCCGACGCGCCGATCGAGCTGCTCGAGCAAGTCCCGCTCTTCAAGGGCCTGTCGTCCAACGAGCTCGGGCGAATCGCCCGCTCTTTCAAGGAGCGCCACTTCAAGGCCGGCGATACCGTGGCTGCGGAAGGCGCAGGCGGCGTCGGCTTCTTCGTGATCGGCGAAGGAACGGCGAGCGTCGACGTGCATGGCGAGCAGCGGGGCCAGCTCGGCCCCGGCAACTACTTCGGCGAGATCGCTCTGATCGACGACGAGGCGCGCCGCACCGCGACGATCACGGCCGACACCGATCTCACCTGTTACGGGCTCACGTCGTGGGAGTTCAGGCCGCTCGTGGAGACGAATGCAGAGATCGCCTGGAAGCTCCTCCAGGTGATGGCCAAGCGGCTCCGCGAGGCGGAGCAGCAGCAAATCTCGATCTAGGACCGGACGCCCGTGGCCCAGACGGTTTCGGCCACGCAACTCGTCGCCCGCTGCCGTAACGGCGACCAGGAGGCGTGGGCGGCTCTCGTCGAGCGGTTCTCCCGCTATGTCTACGCGATCGCGAGCCAAGGCTTCCGGCTGCGCGACCAGGACGCCGAAGACGTCTTCCAGGAGGTCTTCGCCAAGGTCTACGAGCGGCTCGACACGCTCCGCAGCGACGAGGCGATCCAGCCCTGGATCGCCCAGCTCACCAGACGCGTCTGTGTCGACCGGCTGCGATCGGGCTCCCGCGAGGAGACGACCGATGAGAGCGAGCTCGCGGCAGATCCGGACGAGGACGCGATCGCAAGGATCGACGAGGCGCTCGATGTTCACGACGCGATGGCGGGCCTGCCCGAGAACTGCCGGGAGATCCTCGACCGCTTCTTCGCCCGCGACGAGACCTATCGCACGATCGGCGAGGCGCTCGAACTGCCCGCCGGCACGATCGCGAGCCGCATTTCCCGCTGCCTCGTCAAGCTGCGCGAGGAGCTCGAGGGAAGAAAACCGGTCCCTGCACAGTCTGGTGGGCAGGTGAACGCATGAGCGCATTCAACGAAGACAGACTGGCTGAGCTGATCGGGGCCCTCCCGCCGGCGCCCGAAGCGTGGGTGCGCGCGGCGCAGGAGCTGCCTCTCGCCCGCAGCGAATTCGACGGGATCGTCGCCAGGGCGGAAGCGGACGCCGAGTTCCGCCAGGCGCTCATCGCCGACCTCGAGGCGACGTTGGCGCAGGAGGGTTACGAGCCCGACCGTCCGCTTCTCGACGCCCTCCGCAAGCGCTTCGCCGCCTCGTAAGCGAACGATCCTGCGTGCGCGATTGTCACACTTTCGGCGCAATCTGCCCTTGACAAAAACCGGTGTCGGACACCGCGGTTCGTCGCGATTGTCACACTTTCGGCGCAATGTGCCCTTGACGGTTCGTCGCGATTGTCACACTTTCGGCGCAATGTGCCCTTGACAAGAACCGGTGTCGGACACCGCGGTTCGTCAAGGGCTGGTCGGGCGTCGTCCCTACGCGCGGACGTGACCCCCACGGCCGCTGTTTAGGATCGCTGCATGGCTCAAGCCGAGAAGCAGCCCGAGCGGTACACGGGCGAGACCCTGCCGGCCTGGAGCCTGCCCGCGGCGGCTGCGGAGACGATCGGGATCGGCGCCGAGTGGCCGGAGCGCGTCACCCGCCACTGGGCGCTCGGCGGCTCGACCGGCGCCGGGATTCGGGTCTGCATCCTCGACAGCGGCGTCCAGGCCGATCACCCGCTCGTCGGCTCGCTCGAGGGCGCGGTGGCGCTCCGGAAGACCGAGGACGGCGAGATCGTGGTCGAGGACGACACCGAGGGCGACCTCTGCGGCCATGGCACCGCTTGCGCCGGGATCGTTCGCGCGCTCGCGCCGGACTGTCGCCTCTTCAGCGTTCGCGTGCTGGGAGCCGGCTTCAAGGGCAGCGGGTCGGTACTGCTCGGAGGGCTGCGCTGGGCAATCGGCGAGGGGTTCGACGTGATCAACATGAGCCTCTCGACGACCAAGAAGCAGTTCTCGGGCTGGCTGCACGAGCTCGCCGACAGCGCGTACTTCCGGCGAACGGTGCTCGTGGCCTCGGCGCACAACATGCCGGTCGAGAGCTACCCCTGGCGCTTCTCCTCCGTGATCTCAGTGGGGAGCCACGAGGAACAGGATCCGCTGACGTTCTTCTACAACCCCTCTCCCCCAGTCGAGTTCTTCGCCCGGGGCGTCAACGTCGACGTCGCCTGGATCGGCGGCGCCAAGATCCGCTCCTCGGGCAACAGCTTCGCGACACCGCACATGAGCGGGATCTGCGCGCTGATCCTGGCGAAACACCCTGAGCTGACCCCGTTTCAGCTCAAGAGCGTGCTCTACTTGACCGCGTCGAACGTCGGAGGGGCCGAATGACCGACCACAACCTGCAAGCCGCCGTCTCGGCGGGAGTCATGTCCGCCGAGGAAGAGCA
>WNFX01004670.1_pt1 | contig 13389 bp, 14 predicted proteins | sample 5400111 | NCBI WGS metagenome assembly WNFX01 (sample SAMN13153363, study PRJNA577476) | soil metagenome | isolation source: 40 cm soil or saprolite under grassland replicate 1 | place: USA:California | collected 2016-06-15
TCCCGCCTCCAGCCACGCGATACTGAACGCCACGGCCACCGCCTGTGTCTTCACGTTCTGTGGAAGGAACCCGAAGATCATCATGCGGTGGCCGCATCATGTCAAGATCGAAGGCCAGACAGGTTAAACGGCAAGCTGAACTGCTGTTTCGATAGGATTTGTGCACAGAGTGTAGTCAGAATATTTGGCGTGGTGTCCCGCGTCCCGCGCCGGGATACCCTTATGATCTGGTTATGACCCGGAACACCGGCAAAGTCCACGTAGTCAGAGTCTCCAAGACCGGGTACGTGGATAAGCAGGGGCGCCGCAAGGATTACACCTCGGCGTACCTGCGCCGCACCTACCGCGACAGCGGCAAGGTCAAGAACGAGACCGTGGCCAACTTGTCGGCGCTGCCGGACCACGTCGTCGACCTGATCGACGCCGGGCTCAAGGGCCGGCAGCTGGTCTCCGCCAGCGACGCGGTCACTATCACCCGGTCCCTGCCGCACGGCCACGTCGCCGCCGTCCACGCCATGGCCAGGGAGCTGGGCCTGCCCGCGCTGCTGGGTCCCGCGGGCCGCCCGCGGGACCTGGCCCTTGCCCTGATCATCTCCCGGGTCGTCGCCCCGGCCTCTAAGCTGTCCACCCTGACCTGGTGGGCCGATACCACCCTCGGCGCCGACCTCGGCGCCGCGGACGCGTCCACCGATGACATCTACGCCGCGATGGACTGGCTGGCGCACCGCCAGGACGCGATCGAGGCCGGGCTGGCGGCCCGGCACCTGGCCCCGGCCGCGAACCCGGCGCGGATGGCGCTATTCGACCTGTCCAGCTCGTGGCTGGAAGGCACGCACTGCCCGCTGGCCGCCCGCGGCTACTCCCGGGACGGCAAGAAAGGCACGCTGCAGATCGAGTACGGGCTGCTCACCGACCCCGAAGGCCGGCCCGTCGCGGTCCGGGTCTTCCCGGGGAACACCGGCGACCCCGGCGCGTTCACCGCCATCGCGGACGTGGTGCGGAAGAAGTTCGGGCTGGCCCAGATGGTCATGGTCGGCGACCGCGGGATGATCACCAGCGCCCGGATCCAGGCACTGAACCAGCGGGAGGACGGGACGCAGCGGCCCGACCCCTACGGGTGGATCACCGCGCTGCGCGCCCCGGCCATCAAGAAGCTGATGGCCGACGACGGCCCGCTGCAGCTCAGCCTGTTCGACCAGCAGGACCTGGCCGAGATCACCTCGCCCGACTTCCCCGGCGAGCGGCTGATCGCCTGCCGCAACCCGGTTCTGGCCGCCGACCGCGCCCGCACCCGGGAGGAGCTGCTGGCCGCCACCGAGAAGCTGCTCACCCCCGTCCTCGCCCGGGTCCGGGCCGGCAAGCTCACCGGCGCCGGGCCGATCGGGGTCGAGGTCGGCAAGGTGATCAGTAAGTACAAGACCAGCAAGCACTTCGAGGTCACCATCACCGATGACAGCCTGGCCGTCACCCGCAAGCAAGACCAGATCGACGCCGAAGCCGCCCTGGACGGGTTCTACGTGCTCCGCACCCCCGTCCCCGCGGACGAGCTCGACGCGCCCGCCGTGGTCACTGCGTACAAGAACCTCAAATACGTCGAGCGGGACTTCCGCCACATCAAATCCGACGACCTGCACCTGCGGCCCGTCTTCCACCGGCTGGAAGAACGCGTAGAAGCACACGTGCTGATCTGCATGCTCGCCTGCCACCTCACCTGGCACCTGCGCCGCGCCTGGGCACCATTGACCTTCACCGACGAGGACCCGCCCGCGCAGGACAACCCCGTCGCCCCCGCCCGCCGCTCCGCAGCCGCCCAGGCCAAGGCCTCCGGCCAGCACGACCCGGCCGGGCGGCCCTACCGCAGCTTCCGCGCCCTGCTGGACCACCTGGCCACCCTGACCCGCAACCAGGTCCGGTACACCGGAACCCAGGTCACCATCCCGATGCTAACCGAGCCAACCAGCACCCAGCGGCAGGCCTTCCACCTCATCAGCGCCGCCATCCCGCTCACCTTGAAGTAGCCAGAACGCCACCCGGCCGATCCGGCAAAATACCAGGTCAAACCAGGAATTGCCTGCCGAACTGGCCGTAACTTCGGTCTATGCAGCGCCGCCCTCGGGATGAACATCCGGTCATGCCGCTGGCCGCGCGTTCGGCGGCTGTGCGAGCGTGACAGCGGAAGGTGCGCCCGAGAACCTGATGCGCAACGCGCGGGCGACCGCATCGGTCACAGCGCGGGCCGCCAGCCAGGCGACAGCTAGGATCACAGCGTGATCACCGGCCTGCATGCGATCGTGTTCTCGCCCGAAGCTGAGAAGGTCCGTGCGTTCTTCGGGGATGTGCTCAGCCTCTCGTCGGTTGACGCGGGCGGAGGCTGGCTCATTTTCGCTCTCCCCCCAGCCGAGCTTGCTGTCCATCCAGCTAACGGGGACGGCCGCCATGAGCTTTACCTGATGTGCGACGACATTCACGCCACGCTTGCCGAATTGAGGGGCAAAGGAGTCGAAGTGGCGCGGGATGCCGCCGATCAGGGCTGGGGGCTGCTGGCAGCAATCCGCCTGCCGGACGGCTCAGAATTCCCCATCTATGAGCCCCGGCACCCATCGCCCCTATAACCCTGACCAGGTGCACTCATCCGCCGCGGATCGCGCGGCAGCCAGGGTGACGGTCTTGCCGATGACAGTGCCAGGGGCGCTTCGGCGGTCAGGGCTGAATTAGCTGGCCGGTCCAAGTCAGACCTGCCGACTGTGAACCTGCGGGATACTTCTGGGAGCGCAACCCATCCGTGCGCCGCTGTGCCCATCGGGTGAGGTCTGGCAAGGTCGGGTAGATGAAACCCAACAGGTCGGTCCCGCCAGCAACCGTCGTGCCCGTCCTTTCCTATCCGGACGTGCGGGCCGCGGTGGCATGGCTGACCGCAGCGTTCGGCTTCGCTGAGCGCACGCGGATAGGCGAGAGTCACCGGGCACAGATGAGCATCGGCGCAGATGGGGCAGTGATCATCGCCGAACGCCGGGGCGAGAAGCCAGCACAGGACGATGGGGTGACGCACCTCATCCGTGTCAGGGTCGAGGACGTCAGTGCCCAGTTCGAGCGTGCCCGGGCGCACGGAGCACGCGTGTTCGAACCGCCCACAGATCGGCAGTACGGCGAGCGGGACTGCACCATGGAGGACGTGGCAGGCCATCGATGGCAGTTCGCCGAGACAGTACGGGACGTGGCGCCCGAGGATTACGGTTGCAAGACCGTCGCGCCCTGGCCCGACCGTCCTGGCGCCTGACGGCTTCGCCGATCCCGCGGGACAGTGCGGGCGGCTTGATCGGCGGCTACGGCCATGCCCGTATCTGCCGCTGCCGGTGCCCGTCATTGGCGCGTGACTGCATGCGGGAAAGCGCTCAGAGATGTGGCACGAGGGTCGTGATTGCGGGTGCTGAGGCGGAGCCGTCCGCACCGCTAACCGGACAGCGCCACGCGCGGCGCTCGCGGCACCGGTCAGGAGATCGCGGCCTGCACCAGCTCGGCGACCTTCTCCTCCACCATGGGGCTCCACTTCTTGAGCGCGTACGACACCGGCCACACGTCGCCGTCGTCGAGGTTGGCCGCGTCCTGGAAGCCCAGGGTCGAGTACCGGTAGCTGAACTTGCCCGAGTCCTGGAAGAAGACGACGACCTTGCCGTCCGCGTTCGCGTAGGCGGGCATCCCGTACCAGGTCTTCGGCGACAACCCGGGGGCGGTCGCGGTCACCGTCACATGCACGCGCCCGGCTAGCGCACGATCCTCCGGTGCCATCTCCGCGATCCTGTCGAGGACCGCCTGCAGGCCGTCGGCCTTCTTGGCGCCCTTCTTGCCCTCGGCGCGCAACTCGGCGGCGCGCTCCTTCATCGCGGCACGCTCCTCGGCGCTGAAGCCGCCGGACACGGCCTTGGCATTCTTCGCAGGCATCCTCGCACTCCCTTTCGACGTTCAAGGCTCGCCATGATGCCGGCCATCTGGGGGAAGGCGAGGTACCGCCCGACCGGATCAGCCTGACTGGGTCCGCTCTGGGAAAGTTCCACGGCACTGACAAAGTCCGGAAACCACGGCATCGCAATCCCGCGCTTGGTTCGCCCACCCGGCAAGCCCGCAGGCTTCAAGGCCCCACCCGGCCGCGATCCGAGCGCCTCCGCCTCGGGTCACAGGCCGGGGCTTAGCTCGGCAACGATTTCCGCCGCTGACTGTGGCTGTCTCGCGAGTGCGCGCCGGCGCGCCATATTTCGGGAGGGGCGGCAGCCCGCGGACGTGGGCCATCCAGCACATACCGCCCGGCTGTCGCTCAAGGCCCGTCGAGGCAGTACCTGGCGCGGCGACCCAGATCACTCGTTCGTGCGCGCCGAGTTCAAGCGACGGCGTGATCGGTGTAGCCGCGCCCGCCCGGCGGGTCGGTGCGCGGTTATCATGCCGACTCTCCTGTCGTTAGGCCAGCCGGGCGAGCCCATTTAAGAGTCACTGCGCAGGCCGACGCGCTGTATGTTTATGCGTTGCCGACCGCACCGAAGACTTCCTCTTCTGCCGCTGACCGGGCGCGGCACTCACGATTCCACGATCTGGCCGTCGGCGTCGAGTCCAGTCAAAGAGGTGAGGCTGACGGTCCATGGGAGGAGCGCGGCGAAGAAGTTCAGCCTGCGGGCTGTGTCAGTGCCCGCTGGCCGGAGTTCGCGTACTTCGCCAGAGGCCAGCTCCATGCGCAGCCACCGTACCTTCGGACTGGTCCTGGCCAAGATCCGGCGAAGGCCCTGGTCATCTCCTCCGGTACATGCGTTGAGGTTACGGCCGGGATATGGCGGCGGACCGCGCATGCCGCCCTCGTCGCGGCGCCCGCCGGGATGCACGGCCTCTAGCAAGGTGTAGTAGTCCTCGGCGGTTCCTCCGGCCTTGACAGCCCAGTGTCCGCCGGAAGGCAAGTCGCCTTCGGCGACTACTGCCAGGTCCGGCAATGGCATCTTCGGCTTCCGTCCTTGCGTCGATTTCATCGCACTCGCAGCCAGGTCATCTGCCGGACGGGAGGTGCGGCCCGTCGCTGCGGTACCGGCCGTGCGGTCCGTCACTCCTGCCGATGCTCCTGTCCGGTGTTCGCAAGCTCCCGATCGAACTCATCCGTCAACGTCGGGCCGGCGATCCACGTCCTGGGCGGTGACCTTCATGGCCGTTCGCGATCGATTGTGCCTGGCCCGGCGCGCACGGCGGCGCTGCTCCTCCTCGTAGGCCAGCAGATCGCCCGCGTCGGTCTCAATGAACAGCTTCACGAACATCGGGTGCATGATGTCCTCCTCGGGCCGTGGGGTGCGGCCACCGTTGTCCCGCCGTTGGCTGCCGGGCCTGAGCCTGAGGTCGTCCTGCTGGTAGCGGCTCGTCATCACTTAGAAGCGGCGTGCTCGATGTCTGAGACTGTGGATCGGCCCTGAACTCATCTGAGTTCGTCACCGATGCCAGCGGGCTGAAGGTGGCCGGCGGCTACCGGAGTCCGGTCAGCCCGCTCAGTCGCAGCGACATCGATTAGCTACAGCCCGGTGCGCGCGCGTCGCAGGCGGCAGTCAGGGTTGAGAGCACCCGCCGGTTCAGCCAGCGGCACTTCGGTCAGCGCAGTCTGGTATGCCTGGCGGGGAGGGGTTCACGTGCCAGTTCCGGCTTCCTCGACCGTGAACTCCGCCGCAGGATCGGCATCCAGGCGCTCATCTGGAATCGGCAGCCCGCTGCGGACCGAGCGCCCATATGTGCCATCGTCTAGCCGGTGCAGAGCGCGATCGAGTGCGGCCAGCCGATCGCGCAAGCTGGCCGCGACGGCATCGTCGACGCCCTGGGCGGCCAGCGGCTGGGCGGAATCGGCGATATCGCCGGTCTCGCTCCCGGCTTCACGGTCCTGCTGGCCTGCCGACTCGGCACCCTTGAGCAGGTCCGTCACCTCGGCACGTTCGGCGCGCAGCCGCGCCCGCGCCTGATCTGTGTCCATCTGACCTCTACGTGCTCGGCCTTTGCATGAACGGCCGGTGCCCGGTGATCTGACTCCCGCCACTTTACGGACGCGGGCGAGGCGTCCGAGACGCCACCCGGCCAGGTGGGGCCAAGGGAGCCGCCACCGTCCGCTATTGCCTCCGACAGAGCGGCCACTAAGGCGTGTTATGTGGGTTTGATCTATTGCCCGGCTGGGCAAACGCGCATGAGGGTATGGGCGGCAATGGTCGCGGCGACACGGGTGAGCAGGCCCCAGAAGGTGTGCGCGCCGTGGCGGGCCAGTTCCATTTGGTCGGTAATCTCCTTGAAGGTGGTCTCGATCCGGTTGCGCCATTCAGCGATGATCTTCTGCAGGATCGGTGGCATGCTGCGGCGCTGGTCTTTGGTGGGCGGGACCAGCACAGCGGTGCCCCTGCTGGCCTGGGTGGCGACGAATGCCTTGCCGTTGAATCCCTTGTCTGCGAGCAGGTCTCGCGGCGGAGGCCCGGTCTCCAGCAGGTCGCAGGCGACGTCGCGCTCGTTGACCGCGGCGGGCACGATGCCCCAGGCCCGAACGACCCGGCTGCCGAGGTCGGTCTTGATGGCCAGCCGGAAGCCGTAGAACCACTCGGCATGCGCGCCGTCGCGGCCGAAGCGGGCCATCAGGCCGCCCGGCCCGGCCCAGAAATCGGGGCCACGGACCCGGGAGGGGTGCTTGACCGGCAGCGCGGAGGTGTCGATCTGCAGGCAGTCATCCATCGGCTCGGTTGCCGCCAGGGCCGCCCGGAACTGCTCGAACGCTCCCCACAGCCAGCGGATCCGCCGGTTGGCCTCGGACTGGTGCGGCAGGCGCGGGAACAGGTGCGCCCAGTCGCGGGCTACCTCGGCCAGGAACCCGGCCTCGCTGCGGCGCCCCAGCAGGTGGCGCACCAGCGCAATGGCCAGCAGCTCGGCGTCGCTGCAGCCAGGCGCCGGCCCGGGCCGGGGCGGAATGATGATGGCACCGGCGATGATCAGGTCATCGATCAGCACGTAGACGTAGACAAGCAAATCCTCGGTCGGCAGCATGGGAGTCGCCTCTGCGGTCGGACGGTCTTCGGCAACCGCTTGTCTGCCCGCGGAGGCAACTTCATGATCAACGCGACACACGCCGGGATCGACCCACATGATGCTCAGGGTGCTGGAGCAGATCCTCCTGCACCCCTGTATTGCTGATCGGCCGTGCCACCCTTCGATTTCCTCTGCCGTTCCCGGGCAGGCCCACCGCCCGGCACCGGCGGTTTCCGAGCCCCTGCACCCTGATCCCGGCCTGTCCTTGCATGTGATCGCATCGGTTACCGGGGTGACGTGACGTAGCCACCGGGTGATCATCTCCATGGCCCCCGCACCCAGAGGCGCTGGCGGTGCCAGGTCGCGGCCGTGAAGGGTGCGGGCGGCTCCGGCTAACAACAAGGTGACCGGATCCCGCGCGAAGGGCGTGACCATTGACCGTGACCGCCGGACTCGCTGGCCATTCGGAGACCGATGCCACGGTGATCGAGCAGTCGCTGGCCGAGCCGGAGCGGTTCGCGGCGATCTTCGAGCGCTACTTCGGCCAGATCCACCAATACTTGGCCCGCCGGGTCGGCGCGAAGATCGCCGACGACCTCGCAGCGGAGGTGTTCGTCGTCGCGTTCGCCCAGCGCCAGCGCTATGACCTGGCCCGGGACTGCGCCCGGCCGTGGCTGTATGGCATCGCCACCAACCTGGCCGGCACGCACCGGCGCCGGGAGCAGCGCCGCTACCGTGCGCTCGCCCGGCTGGACGCCCGCTTGGTATCACCCAGCGATGAGGACGTGATAGCCGACCGGGTCAGCGCGTCGGCAGCCGGGCCGGCCCTGGCCGATGCGCTCGCCGCGCTGGATCGCGGCGACCGGGACGTGCTGCTCCTGGTGGCCCTGGCCGATCTCAGCTACGCCGAGGTCGCAGAGTCGCTCGGCATTCCCTACGGCACGGTGTGCTCACGGCTGAACCGTGCGCGCCGGCGGCTGCGCGAGTCGCTCGGCGGCGCCAGGCCGGCCCGCGGCCGGTAGGAGTGACCGATGAACGAGCCGAACCCAACCCGAAGGAGCCCTGCGATGGACGAGCTGACCGCGATCCGGCAACTGCTGGCAAAACCGCCGCCGCCCGCGCCGGAAGTCGTTGCTGCCGCCCAGGCGCGCCTGGAGCGCGCCGCCGGGGGCACGGGAACCCCCAGGTGGCACGCCCCTCGCCGCCCGTGGCGGCTCGCGGCGGCAGCTGGCGCGGCGGCAGCAGTGATGGCCGGGCTGATCACCGCGCAGGTGATCGCTTCTGGCGGAGCTAGCCCGGCCGGCGCGCTCACTGTCCGGGAGCTCGCCTACCGGGCCGCGGCCGCCGCCGCCCGGCAGTCGGCCGTCCGCCCCGGGCAGTGGGTGTTCTGGCGGGAGAAGACGGGCGGTCCCGGCTGCGGGACCGACTGTGGCACCTCCCACGTCTGGACCACCGCCGACTCCCAGAAGGCGGCGTGGGTCTACCGGGGCAGGGTCGTCAGCCTCGGTCACGGGCCCTTCGTGGGCCAGCCACTGCCGTCGATCGTCCCGCAAGACCGCGGCGGTGGCTGGGCGGTCGGGGGAGAGACCGGGAAGATCCCGGTCAGCTACGCCGATCTCAGCTCACTGCCGCGCGATCCCGAGGCCCTCGACCGCTACCTCGGCCAGCTGAGCCTTCCGCACCGGCGCGGGTGGGGTCCCCCGCCCGCCCGGGAGTTCACCATCATCGACATGATGCTCACCAGCTACGTGATGCCCCCGCGGCTGACCGCCGAGCTTTACCGGGCGCTCGGCGACATACCCGGCGTGACGGTCAACAACCACGCCGTGGATGTCGCGGGCAGGCACGGCGTCGGCTTCATCAGCCCCGCCCTGCCCGGCGGGGGGAACATGGAGATCATCCTCAACCCGCGCACCTACCGCCTGATGGGCGACGATCTTCTCTGGGGTCCCCGCCACCGGCTGCTCAACGGGACCGCCATCCTGCAAAAGGCACTGGTCTCCGGCCCGGGAGTGTGGCCTTAGCACACCGGCGGGCGCGGACGTGACGACGGGCGAAGCCGCGCCCGCCATCACCGCGTATCCGTACCCAACAAGACCCGCCCGACGCCGCATGACCTGCCCAGCAGACAAGAACTCAACGACAAGACGCTTCGCGGCCACCCAAGCGCGTCTACCTAGCCGACCACTAGGTCAACCCACATAACACGCCTAAGGCATGAGCGTTGCACCGGCTTCGCCGTCTTCGAGTCCCTGCGCGGTGCTTGACTGCTGGCCTGGCTATCGTGGCCGGCGAGAGAAGGGTTGCTGGATGAAGGCAGTCGTGGTCAGCGAATTCGGCGGCCCGGATCAGCTGCGGCTGGCCGATGCCGCAGATCCCGTGCCCGGCGAGGGCCAGGTCCGGGTCGCCGTTCGTGCCGCGGGCGCCAATCCCGTGGACGCGTTTAACCGGGCCGGCGGCGGCTGGGCAGGCCTGCAGGCGCCGTGCATCCTGGGCTACGACGTCGCTGGCGTCGTCGAGGGCCTAGGGCCGGGGGTTACCGGCCTGGCCATCGGGGATCGGGTGATGGCGATGACGCACTTCCCCGACGGCGCCGGAGGGTATGCGGAGCTGGCCGTCGTGGACGCCGATCAGGTCGCCAGGATCGACACCGGCACGTCGTTTGCCGATGCTGCCGCTATCCCGCTCGCCGCCGGGACCGCCGACGTGGTCCTGTCCCGGCTGGCGCTGCGCCTGGGCAGCCGGCTGCTGGTCCTGGGCGGCAGCGGTGGTGTCGGGCTGTTCCTGCTGCAACTGGCAGCTGGCCGGGGGATCGAGGCCATCGCGGTGGGCCGCCGCGCGATGCATGGCCAGATGCTCGCGCTCGGCGCCGCCGCCTGCATCGACTACACCAGCGAGGACGTGGCGCAGCGGACCATCAGCCTGGCGGGCGGCCCGGTAGACGCCGTCGCGGACCTGGTCGGCGGCCCGTCCCTGGCGGCGGCGATGGGCGCGCTGCGGCCCGCCGGCCAGATCGCCGCCATCGCGACACCCGAGCTCGACCTCGACCCGCTGCTGGACGCCAACATCACCTTGCACGGCGTGCTCATCCAAGACGACGGCCAGCGGACCCGGAACCTTGCGTCGCTCCTTGCCGAACGGACCCTGCGGCCGGTCATCAGCCACCTGCTGCCCCTATCCGAAGCCGCCCAGGCTCATCGCATCCTGGAAGGCAAGCATGCGGGCGGGAAAATCGTGCTCACGGTCGCCAGCTAGCCCATCCCGCAACTGAGCCCAGCACCGCCGCTATCAACGGGCCGGGCTCTCATGCCATGGGCTAACGATCTTCGTCGCGATGATCGAAGCGGGGTGCCGAATACCGGTGGCCGCGAAGGCTACGCCCTAACTAACGACTCGGTCTAGCCCGCCACCAATGCGCGCGTAGCCGCGGACAGGGTCGATCTGTGCCTGCCGGCGCTGAGTGTTACCGGGTGAGTGTTTCCTTCGGGCGTATCACGCAGAACTCGTTGCCCTCGGGGCCGGCCCTGCACCGTCCAGGACTCTGCGCCCGTCCTGCCCGATGCCTGCCCGGCGCGCCCCCAGCGCGAGAAGCCGCTCAATCTCCTGGTCGCGGTCCTGTGCGCTGCTGGTCAGGTCGAGGTGCACGCGGTTCCTGGCCGTCTTCGGATCGGTGACCGGCATGAAGCACATGCCGACGGGCGCGTTCTCGCCGGTCCCGATGACGATCTCGCGCTCGCGCTCGGAGAGAACCTTCCAGCCGAGCGCCTGCGTCCAGAACCGGGCCAGCCGAGGCAGGTCATGAGTGTCAACGACGATGTGATGGAGCCGGACAGGCATGCCGTCAGTATGCGCGGGCACGCCGGACGCATCCCGCGAACCGCCCGCTTCTAGCCGCCGATCGCGCGATTCTGGCCGAGTAGCTAGGTCTTACGGCTTTCGGGCGCGCACAACGAGGAAGTAAGGGGCGATCCGGGTGTCAGCGACTTCTGGGCGGGTGGCGGCAGTTTCTTCGTCGGCGCAGGGCTCAGCGATAGCGTCGATGCTCAGGCCGGCGCCAAGCACAGCGCCCAGCCACCCGGCGAGGGTCCGGCGCGCGTAGGTGATCGTGAACGGCCGGTGCCGGTCCCGCATCTCTGCCGGTGCGGCGCTGAACATCCATGTTTCGGTGACCGGGCCCTGGTAGAAGTACTCGCCGATAACCCGCGCCTGGCGCACGCCAGACTCGTCGTGCACCCATCGCCCAACTGGTGCCGAGATAACCGGATGCAGGACCGAGAACTGCACGAAACCGCCGGGCCGCAGGACCCGGGCCACCTCGCGAAGGGTTTGCTCGGGATCGGCGACATCCATCAAGCTCATGAACGCGGTGACGGCATCGAAGCCCGACGCGCGGAATGGCAGATGGGCCCCGTCGCCGACGACGTAGCGAATCCCTCGCCCGTCCTCTCCCACGGCAGCCGCGATGAATGACTCGGCGACATCGAGAGCAACAACCCGGGCGCCTTTGCCGGCGAGCAGGCGGGTGTTATGTCCCTCACCGCAGCCCAGATCGAGGCACAACAGCCCATCAACGGGCGGGAGCAGCGCGAAGAACGCAGGGCTGTTCACCAAGTCCCGGTAGACGTCGCACCCGGCACGCGACAATTCCGTCCACGCCGCAGCGTTCGCGTTCCACAGCTTCCGGGTATCTGGCCGCTTCACTCCGCCATGCTCGCACGCCCTCACGGCGAAGGACCCCAGGGCACCGAGGCGTCCGCTCATGCCGCTGGTGGTGCGTTTGCCTGCCTGCGTGCTGGCCGGCCAGCGAGGGTGTCGCCGGGTGTCTTATATCGTGGCGGGCATGCCTGGAGGCGATGAGGCCTTCTGCGCGGAGGCTGGCGATCTGCTGGCCGGCTTGCCGGGCGTTCAGGCGGTGACCCTGGGCGGTTCCCGGGCCGCCGGGACCGCCCGGGCCGAGAGTGACTGGGACTTCGCGGTCTACTACCGCGGTGGTGGCTTCGACCCGGCGAGCCTGCGCTCGCTGGGCTGGCCCGGCGAGATCTTCCCGATCGGCGGGTGGGGCGGCGGGGTCTTCAACGGTGGCGCCTGGCTGACCGCAGGCCACCGCCGCGTCGATGTGCACTACCGCGACCTGTCCGACGTCGAGCACCACCTCGCCGAAGCACAAGCAGGACGCTTCGGTATCGAACGGCTGCTGTTTCATCTGGCCGGGATCCCCACCTACATCGTCGTCGCCGAGCTGGCGCTGAACCAGGTGCTGCACGGCGAACTGCCCAGGCCCGCCTACCCAGCACCGCTACGCACAACCGCGGCGGCCCGGTGGCAAGGCGAGGCAAGGGCCACCCTTGGATATGCCCGCACCTCACACGCGGCCCGGGGACACCTGACCGATACCGGCGGGGCCATCGCTGTCGCTGCATGCCAGGGCGCCCATGCCGTGCTCGCCGGACGCGGCCAGTGGGTCACCAACGAAAAGACCCTCATCGACCAGGCCGGCCTGCGCGGTATCGACCAAATCCTGACCGGCCTCACAGCGCAGCCCGCACACCTGCTCAGCGCCATCGAACAGGCCACCGCGCTCCTCCGCCTGGCAGGCTGACCGCACACAGGTGTGTCCAGCCGGATGTACCGCACTATTCTGCCGCTGCGGGCGCGTTACGAGGCCGCGCACATGGTAGCCGTCCGTACCCGGACCGCGCAGCCCGCCGGGCTGACGCTTTGGGGTCAGCGACGGTGACGCATCGCGAAGCCTGGCGTGCAACCGGACTCAGGGCCGGCATGGTTCGCAAAGGTCGGTCCCGGACACCGCCAGCAGGGAGGTGCCCTCGTGGAGAGTACGGCCCGGAGAGCAGCGCCGGACGGAGATGCCTATCGGCGAAAGGGCCTCTGCTCGTCTCGGGGTTACATGTTCGCGAAGGCCTTGAACCATGCAGACGGCCGGTAGTCGCCCATAGCCATGTCCAGGCTGAGTTCCTCGTCAGGATCCTCGATCCCGTCTAGGTCCGGCTCGAAAAGGTGGAGGACGTCGGTGTCCTGCAACAGGACGTCAGGCATGGCATCCCAGTCGAAGTCACCGGGATGCCCGGCCAGAGCGGCCAAGGCCGGCTCGTTCAGCCCCGTCCAGCCGTCTTCGGCCGCATGAGGTACGTCCTCCAGGATCATATGAAGCGCCATCTCCTCCGCCGGGCACGCGGGAAGCGGCCAGCCGCCGTTCTCCAAGTCGAAGGCTAGGTCGCCATAAGCCCGCGCGGCTTGGCGCCGCCACACGGCATCCTGTCCCCACGTCACCCTTGGGTACCGGCTGAATAGCGACCAGCTGCCCTCGTCGCGCATCGGGTCGCTGCCATGCTCCTCGACGTCGTCGTAGCCGTTATC
>WNFX01004671.1_pt1 | contig 13389 bp, 9 predicted proteins | sample 5400111 | NCBI WGS metagenome assembly WNFX01 (sample SAMN13153363, study PRJNA577476) | soil metagenome | isolation source: 40 cm soil or saprolite under grassland replicate 1 | place: USA:California | collected 2016-06-15
AAGGCATGGGAGAGCTCGGGCGCAGCCCCATTTGTGTCTGTGTGGTCTGCTGGCAACGTCCTGACCTCCCTTATCTCAGATTTGTAGAGGTATTCCTCAGTATAAGAGCCGCTCACAATAAAAGGAGCGTACGAGATTTCACGCCCTTTGCATTATACTTGAAGCGAAAGAGCTAATCAAGGAACATGGCTGCGAAATTGTCGAGTATGTAGGCTATTGTGTCGTGACTTTTCGAGGAGGAACGATGCGAAAGGAAATCTTCCCGCGCTTATACAATGCGCGGTATGAGATCATGCTACCAGATGAGGGAAATGTACGACAGATGCCAGGAATACAGTCTTCTGTTTTTGATGCCATGCTGCAGGCTCTAAACATATCATTGTGAGGAAGGGGTTGTCCACGGCGCGGCCGTGGACAACCCCTTCCTCACAATGATATGTGAAAAAACCTACAGATCCATCCCCACTGAAGCCGGCTCAACCTCCTCAACCTCTTTCTCCTCCCCCACTCCTTCAGCGACTTCAGCAACGCTCTCTTTCTCGGCTCCCTCACTCTTACTCTCGTTGCTATTCATAGCTGGCGCGGGAACCAGCGCCACTACCGGCAAATTGCTTTCGACGACGACACCGTTCTCCATATACACATGATAGGGGAACATGGCCGGGTCAAAGGCGCTGCTGTGCGAGACGAAGAGTACCTGCTCAAAGTGCTGGCCCAGGATTTCGCCGGTGACGACATTGACCAGCGCCTGGGTGCGGCCGCGATCAAACGAACTCAGCGGCTCATCCAACAGTACAAAGCCAGGTGCAGCCGCCAACTCGCGCGGGAGAGCGGCAATGGCAAAAGCCAGGCGCAGCGCCAGCGACAACTGGTCAGCGGCGCCACCGGAGAGAGCCGACTTGGGAACATATTCACCCGCAGCAGTGTCCCATACGCGCAACTGCAATGGACCACCACTGGCCATTCCCTCTTCTTCCTCCGTCCTAAGGTAGACATCGTGATAACGCCCGCTGGTCAACAGGGGGAGGATTTGTTGCATATAGTACTCGGTACGCGGCAGCATCTTACGCATCAGGCGTTCTGTGGTAGATTTCAATAGCTGGCTGCCATATTTCCTGGTCTCGTAGCTTCGTTCCTGCTGCTGCATGCGCGCCCGCGCTTGCACCAGGTCAAGCTTTGCCTCGCCCGTCTGCAATTGCTTACTGAGTGCCAATTCTTGCTGCTCGAGCTCTTCCAGTTCCTGTTCTACTGACTCATGTTCCTCTTCCAGGCGCTCGCGGTCCGACGTGGTATACTCACCAACCAGAGGCCAGACAGACACGATATCGGTGAAGTTGTATCCCCTGGTTGGGGGTCGTTTGCGCTGAACGAGCATTACAGCAATACGTTCATGGGCTCCTTCGATCTCCTGGCGACACAGTTCAATCTTCGCCTTAGAGGCGTTTTCCTGTTCCTGTATCTTCTCCAACTCTTGCAGAATGCCGTTCTCGTCCGCTTCGATAATCTCCTGCGTACAGCGTTGGCGCAGCGCTACGAGCGTCTCAGCGAAAGGGTTGGCTGGCACGATCCAGCTGCCGAGGGAGCCACTGTACTTCGCAAGCCGATTATAGTGGTCGGCTAGCGCGTCCTGCCGGTCTTTAAGCATGGCGAGATAATTGTCACGACGGCTCTGCAGATGCACGCGCTTCCCCAGGGTGATATGTAGTGCCTCCAGTTGTTTGCGCGCGGCTACTTCCTCGTTGTTGATTGCGGTCTGCCCAAAGGAGACGCCCAGGTGTTTGACGCGCTGGCGTAATGAATCTTGCAAACTTTGCATGGCGCTGCGCAAGGTGAGTTGCTGCTCGCGCGCGCGTTCAGTCTGTTCAACAACATTCATACCCTGGTAACGCTCACCGCGCTTCGCAAGCGCACGCTTGCTCACCAGCAAAATATCGAGCGATTCCTGCTGCCTCTTGAGTTTTGCTTTGAGATCAGTGATGAGGTCGAGTTTGCCATCCAGGGAAACAATTTCTCGTTCAGTGACCTGGATAGCATCCCCGACCGCCATTTCCAGGTCGTCTACTGTCGTGGATGGTTCAGCAGCGGACGCGGCCGGAGCGACGGAGGCATCGAAGTTGGGAATAGACAGGCCCTCCTGGCCCGCCCGCGACGCTATTTCGTTCTGCCGATCCTGAATGGCGATGCGATCCGAACGCAATTTCGCGTCATAGTCATCCCAGCCCTCGTTCTTACACTGGTCCTCAAGGCGCTGACGCTCACTGCGCAATGCCTCTACAGCCTCCATCTTTCTATTGACCCGGTTCCCTACGGCCTGGGCAGCATCTCGTTTCTCTGTCAAACGCTGCTGTAAATCAGCAAGACTTTCGCCTTTATCCTGGATCTCTTTCAAGCGTTGTTGGGCCTCTTCGGGCGAGTCCGGCACGCTGCCACCTAGCGAATGGATCTCGCGCTCGACCTGTGCCAGCGCATCGCGCTGGCCGCCCTTGCGCACGGCAGCTTCACGCGCAGCGACCATCATACCAACCTGGTTAATAGCCTCCTGCATACGCCCGTTGGCGATTTGTTCCAGGTCGTGCGCCTTGTTATAGCTATAGAAGCTATAGCCGGCACCCGCCAGTAGCGCGAGCGCAAGCAGCCCCAGCACCGAGGCCAGCACAGCCTGTTGGGAGAGCATAAAGAGCGCGACGACCCCCAAGATTACGCCAAGCGTGCCACCTCCTATGGAGGCGAATAGCCATCTAATCGCGGCACGACGGGCTTCCAAAGCCGCAGTGGTCAATTGCCCCTGGTGCCGATGGGCAGCCATGACTTGTTGCTCCGCCTCCGCCACCCCATCTGATAACTCTTTAAAGCGCTGCCATTCCTCAAGTTTGCGGCCAATGCTGAACTCCCGCAAGCGCTTTTCCAGCGTGTCGACCTCTTGCTGGGCCTGGCGAGCCTCGGCCTCGACCAGGTTCAGCTCTCGCTCTGCCTCTGCTAAATCTTTTCGTACCTTCGCCAGCTGCACATTGTTTTCTTCCACCAGCACTTGCTGCATGACGCGGTGTGTATACTTTTCCTCGGCCCTGTGAAGGGCCGCCAGGCGCTCTCTCAATTCCCGCAAGCGAGAAAGGCGAGTCTCTAACTTTGGACGGCCGACGCGCCGCCGCTCCTCTAACTCGTTGAGAGACTGCCGCTCCTCTTCCATTTGCTGGCGCAGGTTACTGATCTGCGTATCCACGTCGTTGTTATCTTTTTGCCACTCCTGGTAGTTGTTAAGATCCTTCTCCAGGCCCTTAATAGTGTTTACTGCGCTCAGCAAGTCATTCGATAGACGCTCTAATGTACCAAATGAACGCGTCAGATCGACCAGTTCTTTGACGCGTTTCTCCAACTCGGGAAGCTCTTCATGCTCACGTCGATCAAGTTCCGTTATTTCTCGTTCAAGCTCAGGAAGTTCACGCTGTGCTTCGGCAATCGCATCATAGGCAGCGATAATCTCACCGAGGGTAGCATCAGCCTTATTCAATTGCAGGATACGACTCTGGCGCCCCTTAAGCTCAGCGCGCTGCGCGCGCAGTTGTTCAAGAGAAAGTTCCTGCTCCGCGATATCCGCCTCTTGCTGGGTGATATCCGTTAGATCCTCGGAAATGGACACAGCATCGAGCGCCGCTTCAAGTTCACCCATTCTCAGGCTTGATTCAGGGATGCGAGCCTGTACCTCGGCCAGTTTCAGCCGTCCGGTGCTCTCCTGCAGCATCTTTTCATCGTTTGGCGTCAATTTGAACTGCTCGGTCAAACGCAAGAGCTTCTCCAGGCCCAGCAGCTTGCGCAACGTGGTTTCTCGTTCACTTCCCGGCAGGTTTTCCAGGCGATTCAGGCTCTTCTGTTCAATAAAGCAGGAGTTGCGCAAAGTTTCAGCATCCACGCGCCCCAGCTCAGTGATGATCCGCTCGTTGGCGGTCCCAAGACGCGTAATCGGCTCCTCTTCAGGCATTCCCAGTTTGCGCACTTGCAGTGTGACCTGCTGTCCCTTACCTCGCTCGATAACGCGGTTGATTATCAACTCGTTAGCACCAATGGAGAGCGTAAGGGTAACGCTCGCCCGTGACGAACCGTAGAGCACCAGGTCATCAATAGAACTCTTCCCATGGTCTGAAGCGATGGGTGTACCATAGAGAGCAAAATAGATGCTCTCCAGAAGGGCAGATTTGCCAGCTTCATTTGGACCCTGGAAGAGGATACTGCCACGTTGTGGGAAGTGCAGGTCGATCTCCCGCAAGAGCCTGAAATGTTCAACTGTGAGATGTTTAAGTATAATCATAGTTACCGCCTTTTTACCTCGTCCATGGCCGCCAGGAGATCTTCTTTGGTTGCGCGCAAAGCTTTTTTCTCCTGTTCATCGTGTGCGACAGCGATCCATTCATCTGCCAGGGCCATCAGTTCCTCACGAGGGGAGAAACGCTCGCCCGTCTCCGCCGATATGGCTTCCAGCTCAGATAAGATTTCCAGGCCGCTATCGTCGATAGCGAGGGCAAAACAATGTTCTTCACCATAGCGTCGTAACTGGTTTAGATCCAATTGATGGTACTGCCCTCGTGTCAGTTGGCCTTCGAGGCGCAACTGTACCATCGTCTCTTCGCTGCACAAAGGCTGTAGCTGCTCAAGAATACTATCGGTGGTGGAGGCAGTGGTGCTTGTGCCATCCGGCCAGAGTTCACTGGTCTGTAACAGCAGCCGCTGCAGTTTCAATGAATCGACCACGATATGTTTACACCAGCGAATACCGTCGGCGGCAAGCCCCAGGAAGACGAAACCAGGCTCCTGATCAGGGTCACTAAAGTCGATATGTTGCGTAGCTCCAGCTACGATAACCTCGCATTGGCCAATATGTAAATGCTGGTAACTATGGTGATAGCCAGCCAGTATATAGCGGAATAACGATTGATCCTCGATACTACTACGGCTGACCTGGGCACGTCTCTCCAGCAGAGATCTTCCGGTGGTTAAACCCTCGATGGGTGCGTGTAAAAGAAGGATGGATACGGCGGCGCGCTCAATTTCGCTCTGTTCGTGGACGCGCGTTAAGGGATTGCCCTCCTGCCCGGCCAGCACGCCAAGCCCACAGATACCAACCAGCACATCACGAATCTTGACCATGACAGGTTCCAGCTGGGTCGGGTTCGGGGGAAAATAGTGCATAACGCCTAAGTGCGCGTAACTGACCTGGGGGGCTTGAGCGGCATCTCCCAGCAACGTATGCGTCTCTGCCGGTGTATCACAGACACCACCAAGGGCAAAGACGCGTATCCCCGCCTGGCGCAGCTGCGCCAGGCGGGCCGAAACAAAGCTGCGATCTCGCTCATCTGGAGTGGTTGCATCGAACAGATCACCAGCTTGCACAAACAGATCAACACCCTGACCAACCGCGAAATCGGTTGCTTGCTGAAATGCGTGGCGCAGCCGTTGCTGGCGCTCTTCACGTTTAACGGGTTGCTGGCCAAAAGTTGTGTAACCCAGGTGATTGTCGGCAGTAAATACGACGGTGATGGTATCATTGGAACGCTGCTGATCGGAGAACCCGGCCTGTGCCGTGTCACCTCCATTATTCTCTGACATTTGACAATGCGGCGCGCAATCTTTCTCTGGTGCCGCTCCTCCTTCCATTATTTCTCCTTAACAAAACGAGTCTATCACAAACAATGGCGATTATTAACCAAACTGCACAGAAAAAGGACTATTTGGGGAATAGCAAGCAGGGAAACGGACGCTTGACCCAAAAGTACCGGATGAAACTGAAGCATAGACAGTAGGTATCTATCATATTAAGATGTTGAGAGTTTGCGCTGATTTTTACTGAGTGGTAGCTGATTCATGTAGAATCGAGCAGGCAGCGAGACGATTAATCTGTTTATTACGTATTAATAATATATACAAATAAAAATATGGCAGCGTCCAAAGGCGCACGCAGTCCGGGAACTCGGATTTGGTACGTTCAGAGAGGGGAGAGGAAGTAGGGTGGCTACGATACAATACGATAGAGAAAGAGAGTCGCGCGCTATACTTCTTTCATTTGTAAAAAGCATCCAGGAACGCGACATCGTCACATATGAGCATTCGAGAAGAGTAGCGACATATGCTCAACGCCTGGCCCGCTACCTGGGATGGAGCCGGTGTGAGGCGTACGATCTGGCTCTAGCAGCGCTTGTACATGACCTCGGCAAGACATGGATCGCCAACGATATCCTCAACAAGTCAGAAGCGCTCTCAAAAGACGAACGACGCACGATGGAGCGACACCCCGCGATAGGGGCGGGTATACTGATCGGCTGCGATGTGCATCCTTTTTACGTCGAGACGGTTCTGCACCACCACGAAGCGTGGGACGGTAGCGGTTATCCCAGCGGTCTGCATGGAGAGGAGATTCCTTTAAGTGCACGCATTCTGGCGGTGGCCGACGTCTATGATGCCTTAACTTCACAGCGTCCATATAGAGTAGCGCTCTCGGATGATGCCGCTCGTGAGCACCTGCTCCAGAGAGCATCCATCAATCATGATCCGACTGTTGTTGCGGCCTTTCTCCACCTGCTAGAGATCTTTCCGAACTTCAGACTGCCGCAGCTTGTCTGTGCCCTGCCCAAAATCAATCTCCCCGGCTAAAGGATTGTTATGGTAACTACATATCAAGCATTGCTTCGTTTGCACGTCGAAGCTGCCTGGAACGTACGGCTTCCCCCCATTGAGCAAAACGATGTCTCGCTTTTACCAGGGGGCCACAGGCCGTACTGGAAGCTCTGTGCCGCCACTATGGCTGGTGACCACGTCCATATCTGGAGGACGGATGCCAGCGCATCAGAGCGTGAAGCGCTGCTCAAGCGCGCACATGAAGCGCTGAATTTGCCGCCGACCGTGGCCGCGGCGACGGGTATCAGTCGCGAGGTTGCTTTTCACCAGATAGAATCACCAGCATTGGGGATAGAAACTGCGCGGCGGATGGCACGCCTGCTCACTTCTCGCGATCGCTCACTGGTGAGAACCTTTCAGCCAAATTCCGAGGATTACTATCTCCACCCTGATCGACGCCCACTTTTCGGCGTCGTCATCGACGGGCGTTTACTCAGCCTTGCCCATAGCTCGCGTCGCACCCCTGAAGCGTGTGAACTGGGCATTACTACCTTGCCGGCGGCGCGTCGCAAGGGATACGCACTCGCAGCGACCATCCTGTGGGCAGCAGCCGTGAACCAGGAAGGGCTCGTTCCAATCTACAGCGCTCTCGTCAAAAACGCAGCGTCCCTCAATTTAGCCAATGCCGCCGGGTATCGCATCTTCGCCCACATAGCGACCGTTAAATAGTAACAGAACGAGCAACCTCCCTCAGATCAAATACAGGTCCATCGCGACAAATCACCTTCACACCCGAATGAGTCTCAAAACTACAGGAAAGACAGACACCACTGGCACATACAAGCGGGCGCAGCACAAGCGCCTGCGCGAAATTTCTGCCCCGCATACGCTCAAAAGTGGAATACAACACAACAGCCGTTTCACGTGAAACACTACAACAAGCAGCATCCGCCCATGCCAGATAATCCCCCAGCACCTCCCGCAACGCCCCCTGCTCTCCAAGACTGCCATCAGCAGTAATAATATGATACTCGACCTCGGGGGGCAACAACGCCGGCGGGTAGACCTCCGCCGCGCTGGCAAAGTGAGCGACCAGCGTCACCGCCAGTTCTTGCCCGATAGCGCTCTGTGCCAACAAAGTAATACTCGAAATCATGCTGCTACTTTCGCTGACAAGCAAAAGATTTCGCACCGTCGGACGCACCTCCCAGCCATGTCCCAGCGGCCCCAGGATATCGAGCGTCCCTCCCTCTCGCTGCCCTGCCAGCCAGGAGGTACCTCGCCCCTGCACATGTACCAGCAATGTGCACAATCCCTGCGCCGGTCGCACCGAATGGACAAAAAAGGGACGTCGCAGCAGGGGATCACTTGCCAACGGATGACAACAGCGCACCATACAATACTGACCAGGCTGTGCCGCGCTGGCCAGGGCCGGAACATGCATTTCGATGAGATGCACACCGGCACGAATTTCGTTATTACTCGTGATGGTCGCAGTGTACAGGCGCATAAGCTAATCTTTCACAAGCATCCCGTAGGGGCGGGGGTGGCTGGGATGATGGGAGGGGACGCTTGCGTCGCCCTGCTGAGGTGATCAGGCTTGGCAACGGAGGACGAGGGCGACGCAAGCGTCCCCTCCCCGCATCCACACCGCTCCCGCCCCTACGAATGGGACGATCGGCCGCCAAAAAACCCACCTGTGTAAAGTGGGTAGTAATCACGAAATCATTCCCAAAAAGTTGCGCGTCCGCTCATTCTGTGCATGTTCAAAAATTTGCTCAGGTGTTCCCTCCTCCACGATAACGGCCTTATCCATGAAAATGACGTGGCTGCACACATCGCGGGCGAAGCCCATTTCATGCGTGACAACCACCATCGTCATGCCTTCTTCAGCCAGTTGCTTCATCACTTTGAGTACCTCACCGACAAGCTCAGGGTCAAGGGCGGAAGTAGCTTCATCAAAAAGCATGATTTTGGGATTCATCGCCAGCGCGCGCGCAATGGCCACGCGCTGCTGCTGACCGCCGGAGAGTTTATGGGGATAGGCATTCGCCTTATCCGCGAGGCCCACTTTGTCAAGCAAAGCCAGGGCGCGCTCGGTGACCTCGGCTCTGGGCTCGTGCAATACATGAATGGGCGCCTCGATCACGTTCTCTAGCGCTGTCAAATGTGGGAAGAGGTTGAAGCGCTGAAACACGAAACCAACCTGCGAACGGATACGGGCAATGTTGGCCTCGCTGTCCTCGACCAATCTACCATTTTTCTCGCGGTAGCCCATCAATTCGCCGTCGATATAAATACACCCATCGTCAATCTTCTCCAGGTGATTGATGCAGCGCAGCAGCGTGGTTTTACCAGAGCCACTGGGGCCAATCACCACAACGACCTCCCCACGTTTGACCGAGAGATCAACGCCATTTAGAACGGTGAGGTTGCCGAAGCGTTTGACGATCTTCTCGGCTCGAACCATCTCCCTGCTGCTGCCATTATTTTGCTGTTGTACACTCATAGCGTTCTTTCCTCCATTCCTCTCTGATCTAGCGTCCACTGGCCAGTGTACCGGCACCGCCAGGGCGAGGTGAACCAAAGCCCAACATACGTGCCGCCCAACTCTTCTGGTCAATTTCGGTTTTTATCGTGCGATTGGGGTCAAGACGGTTCTCGATCCAGCTCTGGATATAGCCCCAAATAGTAGTCAAGAGCAGGTAGAAGACGGTAGCCACAATCAGGAGTTCAAAGATGACAAAGTTCTGCGAGCCATAGACCTCGGCGGTACCCGTGAGTTCGAGCAAACCAATCACAGAGGCGATGGAGGTGGTTTTGAGCATGTTATTGAATTCGTTGCCCAGGGGAGGGATAATCACACGCGCTGCCTGGGGCAGTACAATGCGCCGCATGGCCAGCGCGTAACGCATCCCCAGTGATTTGGCGGCTTCCATTTGCCCGACGTCAACAGAGGTAATGCCCGCGCGTACAATTTCCGCCATGTACGCACCTTCGTTTAGAGAGAAGGCAACAAGAATACAGGCCCAATCGGGAAGCAGGAAATTGGGATTGTTGATGATTCTCGGCAGCCCATCCCATAACAGGAGGACCTGCACCAGCAGTGGACTACCACGAAAAAACCAGATATAGCCGCGCGCTGGCCCGTTCAGGTAGGGGAAACGCGACATACGCATCAAAGCTAAGAAAAGCCCTAAAATGACGCCGCATAACTGGGCGACCACAGATATCCACAGCGTTCGCCAGGCGGCAATGAGAAATAAATGGTTAGGGTCGGCAAAAAGAAAGTGCCAGACAGTATTCCATTCAAACACAGGTAGGCCCTCCTTATAAAGTATTCCGAGTTTTTATCTGGAGGTGCTGGGGCGAGTGCCCCAGCACCTCCAGATAAAAACTCGGAATGCGAATATTGCCGTCAGGCGACGAGCGTACGCCGATCAACCATAGAGATTGCTTCGTTGGTCAACCCCCACTTTTGAATGAGCTGGCTATAGGTACCATCAGACTTTGCCTTAGTAAAAGCGTTCTTCACGGCGTTGAACATGGCCGTATCACTCTTACGAACGACAATGCCCTCCAGGCCGGCGTTGACGACAGAGCCGCCAACGGCAAATTTACCCGGGTTTTGCTTGTTGTAGTAGTCGGTTACGGGCGAGTCTTGATAGGTAGCTACGACGCGCTGGTTGGCCAGCAGTTGGATCACCGCTGTTTGATCTTGCAAGACCACCATTTTGATTTCAGGCTTCCCGGCTTTTTTACAGGCACTGCTGGCCGTCTGTAAGTCCGTCTGCTCGATGGTGCCGGTCTGAACGCCAACGTTCTGTCCACACAGGTCCGTGAGAGACTTGATATTTTTGGGATTGCCGGCCTGTACTAACAGGGACTCACCGGCGTTGAAGTAGGGCACAAAAGCAGCCTTCTTCTGCCGCTCCGGCGTAATGCTGACAGCGGAAATTACCACGTCAAAGCGCTTGTTTGATAAGTCATCGATAATGGTATCGAATTTCGTGGTGACCACATTCACCTGCAGGCCCATGTTCTTAGCTACAGCCGTGATGAGGTCTACATCGAAACCCGCCGCTTTATTGGTGGCGGTGTCGATATATTCCTGCGGTGGATAGGTCGTATCACTGCCAACAGTTAACACTCCTGGCACTTTCAAATCAAGCCCCGAAGAACTAGTGCCTGTTGTTGATGATGTAGAACCACAGGCGGCAAGCAGTACTGTAAGCATTACAAACACACCCGCCAGCAGCATACTGGGCGATCTACGCCGCGCTGACCTTTTAGTCGTAAATATCACGTGGGTTACCTCCTTTAATGAATAAAATATCGATGAAAGAATAAGAGTAGTGTAGCACAGTACCGGAACAAGGTACAAGAATATCAATCATATCCTCTATTGTTGAACTACGTTGATTACAAGATTTGTCTCACCAAAGCGAATTCATGTATAGACCTGCTTGTCACAAATGCCTAACAATGCCTAAAATACGGTCGGGAAAATACTGATTCTTCCCTCCTGGTGTGTTACACTAGGAATAGGGAGAAGAATTATTGCCAGGGATTCCTTAACAGAGCAGAATCGCTATAAGGGTGGAGGTCAGGAGGCGGTCGCTCCTTAAGTTCTCCGCATTGTGAAATGTGACAACAGTTCTGCCTTTTATATAAAGGGTTGGGAGAGTGAAGTGATGCCCATCACATTTGATCGCAGCATTTGCCGCGATTTAAACGAGACTATTTCACGTGAATGGCTCGTAACGAACGGAGTTGGAGGCTATGCAGCAGGGACCATCGCGGGCGTTTTAACCCGTATGCAGCACGGTCTGCTCGTGACGTCACAAAAAGATGCTGCCAGCCCACAGCTTTTGTCAGCTAAAATTGACGAAGAAGTCGTATTTGATGAGCGCAAATACTACCTGGGTACCAACGAGTACCGGGATGGGACGCTGAATCCTGCCGGTTTCGGTCACCTTGAAGCTTTTCGACTCGAAGAAGGCTTTCCCGTCTTCACGTATCAACTCGGTGGTATCGATGGCATCATGCTCGAAAAGCGCATCTGGATGCCTCATGGCTTCAATACGACATACATTCAATATCGTCTCCTTAGTACGAGTGATTTTAGGAACGCAACACAGCAGGTAGGGCGTACGAGCTGGCGTAGAAATTCAGAGGAACTATCTAGCGAGGAATTTGTGCGTAACAACGGCTTTCCCGCCTACCCGGAGGCCGCGCAGAGAATGCTCTCGCTGACACTCCTGCCCCTCTCCGCCTATCGCCCTCACAGCCAGCCACAATACGGCAATAATGACTGGCATTTTCAGGTACAGGTACACAGTAACTCCCAGCAGCAAGCTTCTGGCGAGCAAGATGATGCTGGAGATGACTATGGGCTACCATTACCGATGCCAAAAGGCGTCACTGGCTGTACTATTCGTGCCTGGGACGGTGCTACCCCCTACTCCATTTTTGCCGTAGGCCATCCCGATAGCCAGCTTTCTTTTATTCCCACTGGCGTCTGGTACTGGCACTTCCTGCGCCGGCATGACCAGGCAGCAGGTCGTCCCGCTATCGACGATCTCTATCTCCCCGGGGTAATCAAGGCTAAACTCTGGCAGTGTAAGGACTCGGTATTAACCATTATTGTCACGGCTGAAGAGTTATCCTCGCTATCCTTCGACCAGCACCAGCTCAACCTCTCCTACAAGCGCAGCAAAGCAGAGCAAAAGCATCTGGTTAGCAGCGTCATACAGCCACTACGTTACTTTGGCGAAGGTGGAGAAACATCGCATGATACTCCGATGCTTTCTCTGCCACCAGCTAGCGATACCACTTTGAGCAGTGAAGAATTTCTGCGCCTGCTGATCCAGGCAGCAGATCGATTCCTGGTACAACGCGCACTGCCACCTGGTGATCCTGTGGATAAGATGTCCTTGTTCTCACACAACCAGCAGAGTGCGCCCGTCATTCTCTCAGACTATTTTAGCCTGGAAGTTCACACACGAGATGCACTCATCGCGCTGCCCGGGCTAACGCTCGCGACGAAGCGTTTCGATGAAGCACGACGTATCCTGCGCTATTATGCGCGCTACTTTAAACAGGGCTTATTGCCGGATCGCCTGCCGTCACTTGAACAACCACTGCAGGAGCGCGATTACGGAAGTGCTGATACGACCCTCTGGTACTTTTTCGCCCTGGATCATTACCTGCAAACTACACATGACTACCAGATCCTCGATGAGCTGTATCACCATCTGATCGAGAGCGTCAACTGCTACACACAGGGTACCTTGAACGGTATAAAGGTGGACCCGAATGATGGGCTATTGAGAGTGGATCAGCCAGGTAATTCACTTACGTGGATGCGTGCCTCCATTGATGGCACACCCAGCGCGCCTCGAAGGGGCAAACCTGTCGAGGTTAATGCTCTCTGGTACAACGCCCTTTCGCTCATGCACCAATGGACACAGCACCACGAGCAGTCAGGCTACACGAGCCATGAACACGAGCCCTCTTGTTATCAAGTACAGGCTACGCGCTGTAAAGAACATTTTCACGAGCGCTTCTGGTACGCAGAAGGCGGTTACCTCTATGATGTCATTGACGGACCTGAAGGCAACGATAGTTCTTTCCGCCCGCATCAGCTCCTGGCCCTGTCATTACGTTATTCACCGCTAGATAGTGAGCGTCGAAGAAGCGTTTTTGAGCTTATAACAGAGCAACTCCTGACTCCCTTTGGCCTGCGTACGCTCGCTCCAAAGGATCAGCAGGTGACAAACGGGA
>WNFX01008767.1_pt1 | contig 13384 bp, 11 predicted proteins | sample 5400111 | NCBI WGS metagenome assembly WNFX01 (sample SAMN13153363, study PRJNA577476) | soil metagenome | isolation source: 40 cm soil or saprolite under grassland replicate 1 | place: USA:California | collected 2016-06-15
GGCTTGCCTTTGTCTGTTGAACTGGGACCTGGCTTAATTCAAAGTATTTATGATGGTGTGCAACGCCCGCTTCCATTGATTGAACAGGCAATGGGTTCATTTATCAGTCGCGGCGCGCGTTTCGACCCGATCAGCCGCGAGAAGCGTTGGAAGTACACCTCCAGCGTAAAGGTTGGCGATGAAGTGAAAGGCGGCACGATCCTCGGTATCGCCATGGAGACGGAGACCTTTGAACATCGCGTCATGGTTCACCCGGATGATGCAGGCTCGATCACTTGGGTTGCCTCGCCCGGTGAATACACTGTGACCGAACCCATCGCGAGACTTAAATCTGGCAAACAAGAAAAAGAATTGATGATGCTTCAGCGTTGGCCTGTTCGCCGAGCGCGCCCATTTATCCAGCGCCTCGGACATCACATCCCATTGATTACAGGTCAACGTATTTTGGATACATTCTTCCCGGTTGCTAAGGGCGGTGCGGCAGGCATTCCGGGTCCGTTCGGTTCAGGCAAGACAGTTACCCAGCACAGCATTGCGAAATGGGCGGATGCTCAAGTGATTGTTTACATTGGATGCGGTGAACGCGGCAACGAAATGACCGAAGTGTTGCAGGAATTCCCGCATCTTGTGGACCCGCGTTCTGGTCGTCCATTGATGGAACGTACCGTGCTGATTGCGAATACCTCCAACATGCCGGTTGCCGCGCGTGAGGCGAGCATCTACACTGGCATTACGATTGCGGAGTATTACCGCGATATGGGTTACAGTGTTGCTCTGATGGCCGATTCGACTTCTCGGTGGGCAGAGGCATTACGTGAAGTTTCTGGTCGTCTCGAAGAAATGCCGGCCGAGGAAGGATATCCCGCGTATTTAGCGGGCCGTCTCGCAGAATTTTACGAGCGAGCCGGGTATGTGGAAAACTTGAATGGGTCCGAAGGATCAGTGAGCATCGTAGGCGCAGTGTCTCCTCCGGGTGGTGACTTCTCGGAACCGGTTACCCAACACACGAAGCGTTTCATCCGTTGTTTCTGGGCGCTGGATAAATCGCTGGCTTCTGCACGTCACTTCCCTGCCATCAACTGGCTGGATAGTTACAGTGAGTATATTGAAGACGTTGCTGATTGGTGGCGCGAGAAAGTCGGCAAGGATTGGTTTGCAATGCGCAACCGCGCCATGGAATTGTTAAGTGAAGAAAACCGTTTGTCGCAAATCGTCAAGCTCGTTGGACCAGATGCCCTGCCATACGCGGAACGTATGGTTCTTGAAACAACCCGCCTGATCCGGGAAGGTATATTACAACAGAACGCTACGGATCCTGTGGATGCCTATTCACCCATCGAGAAGCAGATTCGTATGCTTGAACTTGTTCTCTATTTCCATGATCGTGGGATGAACATTATAAAACGAGGTGCGCCAATTTCCGTGATCCATGATTTGCCTGTGGTGGATATGTTGATCCGTATGAAATCCAATGTTGCAAATGATGAATTGAATAAATTCGATGATGTTCAAAAAGCAATTGACGAACAAATGAGTCAATTAGATGCGGAGTACAGATGAATGAAGTAACAGTACGTGGCGGACAGGAGGTCGTAGGTGTTGGCCGCATTGAAGGGCCAATTTTGATTGTGGAAGGCGCGACCAATGTCAGTTACGATGAGGTCGTGGAAATCCGGGATTCAAGAGGCCAACTTCGACGTGGACGCGTGCTGGAAGTTGGAGAAGGGACGGCGGTTATACAAGTATTCGCTGGTTCCACCGGCTTATCCATTGACGGAACGCGTGTCCGTTTTCTCGGTGATACCCTGCACATGCCGGTTGCCGAAGAGATGCTCGGACGTATCTTCGATGGTTTGGGCACTCCCATTGACGGTGGTCCCCAGCCACTGACAGATCACTACGCGGATGTGAACGGTCAGCCGATCAACCCAACCGCGCGCGTCTACCCGCGCGATTACATTCAAACCGGCATTTCATCCATTGATGGGTTGAACACACTCCTGCGCGGCCAGAAACTGCCCATCTTCTCTGGCGCTGGCATGCCGCATGACCAGCTCGCGGCTCAAATCGTGCGCCAAGCTACACTTGGCAAAGTGGCTGGAACATCGTCGGATGCCGAAGCCGAGCAGTTCTCTATTGTGTTTGCGGCTATGGGTGTGAAAAATGATGTGGCGGATTACTTCCGACGTTCATTCACCGCAAGTGGAGCATTAACACGTGTGGCGATGTTCCTCAACTTGGCGGATGATCCCCCAGTAGAGCGCATCGTTACCCCCCGTGTTGCGCTGACCTTGGCTGAGTATCTTGCCTACGAGCGCGAGATGCACGTATTAGTGGTGCTCACTGATATGACCAATTACGGCGAAGCCCTGCGACAAATCTCAAATATACGCGGTGAGGTCCCCAGCCGTAAAGGTTATCCTGGTTATTTGTATAGCGACCTCGCGTCTCTGTACGAACGCACAGGACGTGTCCGCACAAGTAAGGGCTCGATTACACAGATTCCAATCCTTACCATGCCTAATGACGATATCACGCATCCTATGCCTGACTTGACCGGTTACATTACCGAAGGGCAGATTGTGCTTGGGCGTGAGCTTTCTTTTGCCGGTGTATATCCGCCTGTGACAGTTCTCCCCAGCCTTTCTCGTTTGATGAAGGATGGAATTGGCAAGGACCGCACACGCAACGATCACCCGCGCTGGGGCGCGCAACTCTATGCCGCTTATGCTAGAACACAGGATGTGCGTGCGCTTGCCTCCGTCATTGGCGAAGAAGAATTAACGGATACAGATCAGAAATACTTGAAGTTTGGACGCGCGTTCGAGCAAGAGTTTGTCAATCAGGGTTTCACTGAAAATCGAACGATCGAACGAACCCTCGAAATCGGTTGGAAATTACTTTCCATGTTGCCGAAGAGCGAACTCACCCGCGTGACGTTGGATGAGATCGCACAATATTACAAAGGTGAAGATGCCACAAATTAGTGTTGCTCCTACCCGTACAAACTTGATCCGCTTAAAGAAGGAACTTCGCTTTGCGCGGGAAGGTTATGAGATCCTCGACCGCAAGCGTGAAGCGTTGACCTCTGAGCTCGTCCGCGTGGCAAAGGAAGCTGATGCAGTTCAAAAGGAAGTGTGGGCATTACTTGAAACCGCTTACGATGCCATGGAAAAAGCCCGGTTGGTGATGGGCAGTGATCACGTTGAATGGGCAGCTCTTGCTGTAAATAAAACGGTGGATGTCCATCTCAAATTGCGCGGCATCATGGGTGTGGCGATCCCCATGATTACCGCGAGTGGCGAGCCACCGAAATTGCTCTATAGCCCGGGTGACACTGCCGCTGTTTTGGATGAAGCCAGCACCGCGTTCCGCGATGTTTTGTTGCGCATCCCTCAACTTGCCATGCTCACTGCCACAGTCTGGCGGCTGGCGAATGAATTGCGCAAAACCCAACGCCGCGTAAACGCACTCCAGCATATTTTTATCCCTCAATATCAAGATACGATTTCGTTCATTGTCAGCTCTCTGGAAGAGCGTGAGCGCGAGGAAACCTTCCGCTTGAAATGGCTCAAGACGAAGCTGACAAAGCCAACTCTTAAAATTCACCATTACGAGCTTGGACAAAGTGAATTCGGTTAAGCGATATAGTAGCACTACAAAATCCATGCGCTGAGAAGGATAACAAAATGAACATTGCTGTCTTGGGCACTGGTGTTACTGGGGAAACTATTGGTACCAAGCTCGTACAACTTGGGCACGAAGTGATGTTAGGTTCGCGTGATGAAGCGAATCCTCCAGCTGTCGCTTGGGCTAAGGATGCAGGCCAACATGCCTTATATGGAACTTTTCAAAACGCTGCCGAATTCGGTGAAATTGTTTTTAATTGTACGTTAGGGTCTGCCTCTCTCGAGGCATTAGTACAGGCGGGCGCAGAAAATCTAAAAGATAAGATTTTGATCGACACTTCAAACCCGATTGACCGTTCAACGGATTTGTGGACTCTCACCGTATGTAACACCGACTCCTTAGGCGAACAGATCCAACGAGCATTTCCTGAAACCCGCGTAGTAAAGACTCTTAATACAGTCAATGCGAATGTAATGGTTGACCCGGCTAAGTTGCTTGAACGAACTCATGTCTTTGTCAGTGGAAATGACATTGAAGCCAAAGCAACAGTCGTCCGAATCCTGCGAGACTGGTTCGGCTGGAGGGAAATCATTGATCTAGGCAATATTGCTACCGCGCGTAGTGCAGAAATGTATGTGTTGCTTTGGCATAGCTTGAGGAATGCTATCTCTTCACAAAGGTTCAATATTAAGGTTGTGACATCTTCTCGCGCGGTTCGACCATACCCCAGCGGGATGCCCCAAGATAGAGAAGTTCCAGAATTAGATCTTCATAGCGGATCCCTTCTGCTTTACTTTGCAGGCAGAGATCGCTGTAATTAGGTGTTAGACCGGGGAGGGTGTTGATCTCCATGACACGAGGGTTGCCATCCTTATCAAGGCGTACGTCTGTACGTGAAACATCGAGTGCAGTTAAGAGCAGATGCGCGCGCAGGGCATAGTATTTTAGTTTCTTCTCAAGCTCAGGTTCAACCTGCGCAGGACAGAAGTAACCCGGAGCTCCTTCTTCACCAACTTCCTTGGATTTGGCTTCCTGACTATAGACGAGCGGAGTTACCGAACGGGAGCTATCCAGCTCAAGGATAGGAAAACGATGGAAGCCATCTTTTTCGTACCATTCCGGATGACGGGAATACAATTTTGCATCTGCGCGCCCCAAAATGCCAACAGTGAATTCACGGCCCGGTAAAAATGTTTCAACCAGCGCGGGCTGCTGATAGGTGTTGATGATGTATTGTACGCGTTCACGCAGTTCCTGCTCATTCTTGACGATTGCGTTCATATCCACACCCATGCCTGTCCCTTCCCGGGCGGGCTTAACGAACAGCGGGAATTCCAAGTCAATGCGCAGAGGTTCATCTCCGATAGAGAACTCCTGAAAAGAAGCGACCGGTAAGCGCCGGTCACGCCAGATGCGTTTGGTTAAGGTCTTATCTAGAGAGATACCGTTCGCCAGTACACGAGAGCCAGTGTAAGGGATTTGCAGCATTTCCAACAAAGCAGGGACTTGCGCTTCGCGCGCGTCACCGCCGAGTCCTTCAGCGACGTTGAAGCAGATATCAGGTTTTTCATCTCGAAGCGCGTAGGGGAGGTTCGTATCAGCCTGAATAAAGACTGTTTCATGGCCATCCGTTTCGAGTGCGGCTCGAATCGAGTCAATGGTCTCGATATGATCGAAATCAGCAAAAGCGTCCGGTGGGACGCCTTCAGGCTTTGGAAGAGAATCATCCTTGATGTTGGCAAGGACAGCGATTTTCCAATATCTTTTTAGGCGATGACTGGGGGGCTTGTCTTCTCCGCGAGAAAGCATTTTTTCTCCTTGTTACAAAAACTCGCCGTTAGTATATTACAAGCTGCGCGATTGACAAGGTTTTGGTGAAAAGACATTTCTGCCGCTCTTTTTTGAAATGGTTTGTGGGCTGAATTCCAGTTAAAATACGCATGCTTGGCATGCGTGCGGCACTCTGTAACTAGACAATGAAGGTTCTTTCAGGTATTATTGGTTCGATTGTGCTGCTCCTCACGAAGGCTTGCCGTTAGGTGACTGGCATAGCCAAGTCGAAGGGAGTGTCTAATAGAAAATAACAGATCCGCCCGGATAATTGCTTTATCCGGGTTGTTGTACGTAATACGAATTTTCGCGTGGAGGAATTCATGACAGACCTAATCAAGCAAATCGCGGGAGATTTGCAGAAGCAAATTGAGAGATTTGAGCCTGAAATCAATATTAGTGACATTGGTACAGTGGTAGAAGCAGGGGATGGCATTGCTCGTGTGCATGGGCTTGCAAATGTAAGAGCGCAGGAACTTGTCCAGTTTGCCAATGGTGTAATGGGGACGGCTTTTAACCTTGAAAAAGACAGCGTGGGTGTGATTGTAATGGGTGATTATGGGGGAATCATCGAAGGCATGTCGGTGCGTGGCACAGGCCGTATCGCTTCAGTGCCAGTTGGAAATGCCATGATTGGACGTGTGGTAAATGCTTTGGGCGAGCCGATTGACGGCAGGGGCCCTATTGCCACAACAGGCTTTCGACCTATTGAGCGTATTGCGCCTGGGGTGGTACAACGCCAGGACGTTGATACCCCGGTTCAGACAGGTATCAAATCCATTGACGCAATGATCCCGATTGGACGTGGTCAACGTGAATTAATCATTGGCGACCGTCAGACGGGGAAAACAGCCATTGCAATTGATACGATCATCAATCAAAAAGGCAAGGATCTCATCTGTATCTATGTGGCAATTGGTCAGAAAAAGGCTGCCGTTGCTCGTACAGTGGGTATTCTGGAACGAGATGGTGCAATGGAGCATACAATTGTCGTGGTTGCCGCTGCGGACGAATCTGCTGCTTTGCAATACATCGCGCCTTATTCTGGTTGTGCCATCGGTGAAGAGTTTATGGAAGCCGGCCGCGATGCTCTTATCGTTTATGATGATCTCTCCAAGCATGCGTGGGCGTATCGCCAGGTTTCTTTGCTCTTACGCCGCCCACCTGGACGAGAAGCCTATCCTGGTGATGTGTTCTATCTGCATTCAAGATTGCTTGAGCGCGCCGCTCGTCTTGCCAATAAATATGTGATTGTAAAGAAAGATTTCAGCGATACGCTTGCTTCTGAAAAAAACGCTGTGGACGGGAAAGTTTACACTGGACCGATTTCCAAGGATGAAGCTGAAGCAGCTCGCAAACAGATGAGCAACCCTGACGATTACAAGATCATCAAAGTGCAAGGCACGGGCGGTTCTCTTACTGCGTTGCCAATTATTGAAACATTGCTTGGTGATGTTTCCTCTTACGTACCTACGAACGTGATTTCAATTACAGATGGCCAGATCTATCTTGAGAGCAATCTGTTTAATGCAGGCATCCGCCCAGCAGTGAATGTAGGTATCTCTGTCTCGCGCGTGGGTGGTGATGCACAAACGAAAGCGATGAAACAGGTGGCAGGTCGCTTGCGCCTTGATATGGCGTCTTATCGTGAACTGGCTGCGTTCGCGTTGATGGCATCTGATCTTGATAAAGCCACACAACAACAACTGGGTCGCGGTCAGCGCATGCAGGAAATTCTCAAACAACCACAATATCAACCTATGTCTCTTTCAGATCAAGTGATTATACTGTTCGCAGGTACCAATGGCTTTGCTGACCATGTCCCTTTAGGGAGTATGGCACGATGGCAAACCGACCTGCTCAAATTCATGGAATCTTCCCATCCTGAAATTGGACGGGATATTGCTGAAAAGAAAATGATCACAGATAGCAATCGCGTAAATATGTCGAAAGCGCTGGATGCTTTCCGTCACGCCTGGCAGGCATAAGCAATGGCATCCGCGCGTGAGATGCGACTTCGCATCAAAAGTGTCAAGAACATCGCTCAAGTAACGCGAGCCTTGGAAGCCGTCAGCGCGGCAAAGGTTCGCAAAGCGATTCAAGCTCTCACTGCGACCCGTTCGTACGCGACAAAAGCCTGGCAGGTGTTGACTCACATCACGAATCAACCTGGGACCGGAAACCTGCATCCGTTATTGACGGCGCGCACGAACCCGAAGAACGCCCTTGTGATTGTGATGACAGCTGACCGCGGTCTGGCTGGCGCGTACAATACCAACGTAATTCGTTTTGTATTGCAGCGCTTTGATAAATATCATATTCCTGTCAGATATATTACGGTGGGGCGCAAAGGTCGAGATTTACTCTTCCGCATGCGAAAACCAGTGATTGCAGATTTTAGTAACCTATCAGCTGCACCGAAATTCAGTACAATTTCGGCAATCGGAAGGCTAGTGGTTGACGACTTCATCAAAGGTGAAGTGGATGAAGTCTTTTTGGTTTACACCAATTTTGTGAGCATGGCGCGCCAGGTTACCAACGTGAAAAAACTTCTTCCGCTCGAACTCGAGAGCGAGGAGTCCCTAGTAGGAGATTTTGATCGACAACATAGCGCTCCCACCGCGGCTTATGAATTTGAGCCTGACCAAAAGGAAATCCTGGATGAAATGATCCCACGCTTTACTGCACTGCAGGTTTATCAGGCGGTGCTTGAATCTCAAGCTAGTGAACATGCCGCACGCATGGTTGCCATGCGCAACGCGACAGATAACGCCAAGGAACTTGTTGGCGCGCTGCAGTTGGCTTACAACAAAGTTCGCCAACAGGCGATCACGAACGATATTTTAGATATTGTGGGCGGCGCAGAAGCGCTCACTGCTGAATAATTGGAGGAAAATCATGGCAAACGCAACAGGCCGTGTAGTACAAATTCTAGGTGGCGTGGTGGATGTGGAATTCCCTGAGGGCGATATCCCTGAGCTTTTCGAAGCGATCTCAGTGGATCGACCCGGAAAAGATGCGCTGATTCTCGAAGTTCAGAAGCATCTGGGCGATGGCTGGGTCCGTACCGTTTCAATGGACGCAACTGATGGTCTTCAGCGTGGTGTTCCTGCCGAAGCGACTGGAGCGCCGATCATGGTCCCTGTTGGCCCTGCCACACTCGGTCGTATCTTCAATGTGCTGGGCCACCCTGTGGATGAAAAAGGTATAGTAAATGCCGCAACTCATTATCCAATCCATCGCCCTGCGCCTACCTTTGCGGAACAGTCCACCAGCGTGGAAATTTTTGAAACAGGTGTGAAGGTTATCGACTTGATCGCTCCCTTCACAAAAGGCGGCAAAACGGGTATCTTCGGCGGCGCCGGAACCGGTAAGACAGTGATCATCATGGAACTGATTCGCTCGGTTGCCACGGAACATGAAGGCAACTCAGTGTTTGCAGGCGTGGGGGAACGCACTCGTGAAGGTACCCAGCTTTATCGTGAAATGCTCGAATCGGGCGTGATGAAAGATACCGTCATGGTCTATGGCCAGATGAATGAGCCTTCAGGTGTACGTTTGCGCGTGGCACTCACGGCACTTTCAATGGCGGAATACTTTCGGGATCAAGGCAGAGATGTTCTGCTCTTCATCGATAATATTTTCCGCTTCTCCATGTCAGGTTCTGAGGTGTCCGCTCTCCTTGGGCGCATGCCCTCCGCGGTGGGTTATCAGCCAACTCTTGCGACTGAAATGGGTGAGTTACAGGAACGGATTACATCGACTCGCACAGGCTCGATCACATCCATGCAAGCAGTTTACGTCCCTGCGGATGATTATTCAGATCCTGCGCCAGTGTCGACCTTTACCCACCTCGACGCGACCATCGCACTCGAACGTTCCATTGTGGAAAAAGGCATTTACCCGGCTGTGGATCCGCTTGGCTCCACCTCCCGAATTCTTGATCCCAATATCGTAGGCGAGGAACACTACCGAACGGCGCGCGAAGTCCAGCGTATTTTACAACGCTATAAGGATTTACAGGACATCATCGCAATTCTAGGTATTGATGAGTTAAGCGAAGAGGACAAATTGATCGTGGCACGTGCCCGCAAGATCGAGCGTTTCTTCTCTCAACCATTCTTTGTAGCTGAGCGCTTTACAGGTACTGATGGACGCTACGTTTCACTCAAAGAAACGGTACGCGGCTTCCGAGAGATCCTCGATGGAAAATGTGATGACTTGCCCGAGCAGGCATTCATGATGGCGGGTACAATTGAAGATGTCCGTGAGAAGGCGGATAGAATTGCCGAGGGCGCGTAACTATTATGTCATTGCGAGGAGCAAAGCGACGAAGCAATCCCTCACTTATGGAGAGATTGCTTCGTCGGGAAGAATACTCTCCTTGCAATGACGGAATATAACTATGACCATTCGTTGTGAAATCGTTTCTCAAGATCGCACGGTCTTCCAGGGCGATGTGGATATTGTCGTTTTGCCGGGTGTAGCTGGTGAAATGGGCATTCTGCCTCATCACGCTCCTGTACTTGCCATTCTTAAATATGGAGTGATCAAGATTCGCCACGAAGGCAAGGAGGAATTGTTTACAGTTGCAGGAGGCATGGCTGAGGTTCAACCTGATATTGTAACCATATTGGCTGATGCAGCGGAGAATGTTGAGGATATTGATGTCATTCGCGCGCAAGCTGCCAAAAAGCGCGCTGAAGATGCGCTTGCCAAACTCAAACCTGAAGATCAGGATACATATCTCATGATGGAAGCCGCATTGCGGCGTTCCAACCTGCGGCTGGATGTGGTCCGCCGTTATCGTAAAACGAAAGATACGTACACTGAGCAAGATATTTCCATGTAGTTGATTGCCGTTCCATGTAGAGAAATCATTTCTCAGAATTGTAGGCGCTGTGGCAATGTTCTCGAAAGACCTGGGAATTGACCTAGGTACTATGTTCACTCGACTTGCTGATAGTACGCAAGTGCTTTCAGAAGAGCCAACCATTGTAGCAATTGAAGTTGCCGACCAAAAGATGGTAGCGGTCGGGCAGGAGGCGCGCGATATGTATGGGCGCGTCCCTGAAAGCATCGAAGTTGCACGTCCATTGAAGAATGGGGTGATTGCTGATTATGAGATCACAGAAACTCTACTCTCCTATCTGCTTCAACGCGTGACTGGATCAATGCGAATCTTCCGGCCTCGCGTTATGATCACTGTTCCATACGGGGTTACCAGTGTGGAACGACGCGCGGTCTATGAGGCTGTGCTCGAAGCGGGAAGCCGCGAGGCATATTTGATCCAGCAACCTCTTGCCGCTGCTCTGGGCGTTGACCTGCCTATTAATTCGCCTTCAGGCAACATGGTTATTTGCTTAGGTGGTGGCTGCACTGAAGCCGCAGTCATGGCAATGTATGGCATTGTCTCTGCAGAAACGTTGCGCGCGGGTGGGATTGATCTCGATGAAGCAATTGTGAATTATGTCCGAAGAAAGTATGGGATTGTGATCGGCCAAGTGACCGCTGAGCATCTCAAAGTCCGGATTGGGGCCGCTGTTCCGCAAGATACAGAAAACAGCATGGAAGTTCAGGGCCAGGATCAAGTCACAGGTCTTCCACGCCCGGTCACATTGACAACTGGTGAGATTGTCGAAGCACTGCAGGAGCCACTCAAAGCAGTTGTGGAAACAGGTCGTCGCGTGTTGGAGAAGACGCCACCTGAGTTAGTGGCGGATATTATTGATCGTGGTGTTGCTTTATGTGGGAGTGGTGCGTTATTACGCGGAGTTGATAAACTGCTCACCAAGTCCTTAGGAATTCCGGCCTATCTGGTGGATAATCCGTCCACTTGTGTGGTTGAGGGAGCCGTCAAAGCCATCCCAATGTACAACATCCTACGACGTAGTCTGCCGCAGGTATAACTGAAAACAAAAGGCGCCCATTTGGGCGCCTTCTCATTTCCTAATCCAAGTAATATGTCATCCGTTGTAGATGGGTCACAGGATCAATATACTGGACATGTACATTGCTGGGAACATTCAAGCTGATCGGCGCGTAATTCAAGATTGATTTTATGCCGGCTTTGACAAGTTGATCGGCTACTTCTTGTGCAGCAGTTGCCGGGACCGTGAGCATAGCAATTTTGATCTTGTTCTGCTTTACTTTTTCAGCCAGCGTCGCTGTGTCAAAAATTTCATATTCTCCCACTTTTTGCCCAATTTTTTTCGGGTCGTTATCAAAAACCATATTGATATGGAAACCGCGATTCGCAAATCCATTATAGCGGGCGAGAGCGTGTCCAATATCGCCCATACCAACGATTACAACTTCCCAAACCCGGTCTACCTTCAAGATATCGCGGAGTCGTTCGATGAGAAAGGGAACTGAATAGCCAGTGCCTTGTTTCCCGAATTCACCGAATTGAGAGATATCTTTGCGGATTTGTGCGGCAGAGATACCTATAATCTCACCCAATTCTTGAGAGGAGGTAGTGAGAATTCCCTTTTCGGATAGCCGTTGCAACGCGCGCAAATAAACCGGCAAGCGGCCAATGATAATGTCAGGGATTTTGTTAGTGTTCATGATCATTCGCCCTCGTCAACTGTGAAATTCTGTATTAACTCTACCATAAAAGAAAATTTTGTACAAATAGGCACAAGTGATGAGTAGATGGTTCGCAATGAAGCATAAAGTCAGTTTGAAGTGACGTATTTACAAAAACTCGGCTGGTCGTAGACCACTGTACAATCCACCCATGTGTTCCCGAATCGAATGAGCACTCTGATCTGGCCAAGCGATTGATCATAACCACCCACGATGAGCTTACGAGGCTGGTTGATCACATCCTCCACGGCTCGAAGAGTCGACATGTGCATGGCGCGGGCGAGTGTAGCATCCACTTCTTCGCCTTGGTGATCTAACGAAAATTGAATCGTATTATTCATTTCGAGGACAGCGGAGCGTAATGGTTCGTTATTCAAATTGTCTACGATTGTCCCGGCGATCAGCATAATTACAGAGCACACAAGCAAAGGCATGATCTTACCAAAATAGGATGTTGAAAACGCGGCAGGTTCCATTAACGGAAGTTGCAGAATACCCACAAGGGCCAAAAATACGGATACCCAGATAACAGTTATTAAAAGGCGCGAATTGAAATTTTCTGCATAGAAAATGTAATTCAACAATTTTCCAGCTTCGGGATTCAGCCATGTTAGAACCTTTGGAACGATCCGGAACGGCAGGGCGATTGTAAGCCAGGAGAACACAAAAGCTGTGCCAAGATAGAAGAGCAGCGCCAGCATACCTTTTTCCAGACGGGCTACCAGCCAGCCTGCTATCGCTCCTGTGACCAGACAAATAGCAGCGCCGATGATGAATTTCAGCCACGGATAGAAAGCATGCGCCCAACTAAGCAGAAAGCCATCCACCCCCCATGTGGCAGTAGCAAATGACAAACCCACCACCATTCCATATGTCATTCCAAGGTGTATCTTCAGGCGGGTGATCTCAAACCGTTGATGGGCATCTTCAAATGACAGGCTTTTTAGTGATTTCATGGAAGTGTTTTGATGTTGAGAGTATAAGATGAATAGTTGAGTGTTCCGTCTGGGATCGCGCTCACATGCACCTGCACCGGTTTGCTTGGTTGTACTCGAACGACGTGCTGAGTTCTGCAATGGATACTTGTTGGTTCAAGTTTTTGTCCCATTTGAATGAGTTCGATCTGCACGTAACTGCCTTTGCAGGAAACTTCCAACAATATATTTTCGCTGAATGGAGTGAATTGGATCCAGTCTTCTGCGTCTCCGTCAGGTGCAGAAACATCTCCATTGTATATCAATGCGTATGTTCCTGCAGGGTCAAATATCACATTCGCAATTGGATTAGTCGGAGAATCGTTGTCTGCCCAGGCGGGCATAACAGTTGGCGTTGG
>WNFX01013733.1_pt1 | contig 13381 bp, 13 predicted proteins | sample 5400111 | NCBI WGS metagenome assembly WNFX01 (sample SAMN13153363, study PRJNA577476) | soil metagenome | isolation source: 40 cm soil or saprolite under grassland replicate 1 | place: USA:California | collected 2016-06-15
ATTGTATGGGCCGGGTCTTCCGGGAGGGCCGGTTGAAGTTGGCGCCGGAGCAGCGGTTCTACGGGAGCGCGGTGATGAAATTATCGGAGGCGCTGTTAATGATGAACGGCGCTGATATCTTGAACCTTGTCGGGCGGAGGATCGTGGACGCGGCCATCGCGAACGGACTTGTCCATCCGGATGCTGTGATTAGGATTGCGGGCGTGCCGCATGTCCAGGTTATGAAGGTCTAGCGCCGGGAGGAACCTCCGGGGTTCTGTCGCACGGGGATGGTGTGAATAAGAAATATTTTAGATTTCTAGGAGGTGGAGGATTTAGCAGGGACGTGAGGTCATGGACGGTTGGCTTGTCTTTGATGGGCTGCGGGGATTAGCATGTTGATGGATGGTTTTGAGGGTCCAAGGGGATTCTAAGGCGATTCTCTAGGCAGTATCAGGTTCCACCACCGTGTGTGTGCGTTCCTAAACCCTCCCGCTAACCCCCGTTTGGGAACGGCAAACCCTCCCTTTTGGAACAGCCTTTTTACGGGGTTTGCCGGTTAGGCGCGCGGTGACATCATGGGCCAACTCATCGTCAGTGAAATGGTATCCCTGGACGGCGTCATGCAGGCGCCCGGCGGACCGGAAGAAGACACCGAGGGCGGCTTCAAGCACGGCGGCTGGCAGGCGCCTCTACTCGACGAGGAGTCGTTCAGCCTCATCACCAGGGACATCGAGCGGATGGACGCCCTGCTCCTGGGTCGCAAGACCTACGATATCTTCGCCGCGTACTGGCCCAATGCCACGACCGGCAAGATCGCGGACAAGCTCAACAACGCACCCAAGTTCGTGGCCTCCCGCAGCCGCCGCAGACTCGAATGGAACAATTCCACCCTCATCCAGGAAGACCTTTCCAAGGAGGTGGCCCGCATCAAGCAGAAGCTCGGCGAAGTCTACGTGATGGGAAGCGGCAACCTCGTCCAGACCCTACTGCGGCACGACCTGGTCGACCGGTTCAACCTATGGGTCTACCCACTACTTCTCGGCACCGGCAAGAGACTCTTCGGTGAAGGGACCATGCCCGCGGGTCTGCGCCTTACCAGCTCTCAGGCGTTCCCCAGAGGCGCGATTCTCTTGGCGTACGAGCGCGCCGGGAAGCCCAAGCACGGCGACCTGTCCGTCGAGGCTGAGCGGACCACCCGAGACGAAGGCGGCTTCGGCTTTAGGAACAGAATCGGGTCTAGGAACGCAGCCCCCGGGGGTCCAAGCCTAAAATACCTACTCTGGTTCACGATTTTCTCTGGAGTGTAATGAGCTGATGTCGCGGTTGGCGGCCACCCTTTTCATGTCGCTTGACGGAGTAGTAGAATCGCCGGAAAAATGGTCTTTTCCGTACTGGAACGATGAGATCGGCAAGTTCAAGCATGAGGAGACCTTCTCCTCGGACGCGCTTCTCCTGGGACGGGTGACCTACGAGGGTTTCGCCGCCGCGTGGCCCAGCCGTAAGGACCCGGAGGGGTTCGCGGACCGGTTCAACAGCATGCCCAAGCACGTCGCCACTAGGACCCTGAAGAAACTCGAGTGGAATAATTCGCACCTAGTTAGGGGTGATATTGCCGCTGAGGTCTCGAAGCTGAAACAGCAGCCCGGTAAGGACATCGTCATCCACGGGTCTCCTGGTCTCATCCGGTCTCTGATGCCGCACGATCTCATCGACGAGTACCGGCTCCTAGTCTACCCTCTCGTCCTGGGGCACGGAAAGCGCCTCTTCGATGAGAAGAACCAGGCGAACCTCGAGCTTGTTGAGTCGAAAACGTTCGACACGGGGGTTGTCAAACTAGTCTATCACCGCGCCGGCAAGCCAGACAAACCAGCACCTGCGAGCATTTCCAAGCAAAAGTAAAGAAACTCGGACTTCTCATCAGGCGAGAATCATCAAACCTACGCCGGCTGAAGCATAGCCGTTCAACTCATGTGTCGCATTGACTCCTCGTCAACAAAGCATTTGGCTTACCCACACTCTCTTTAGAAGATGGTTTTCAGAAAGGAGCGAGACTTTGACTTACAAAGCGTATATCGATAATATCAAACTTCAGACGGGCAAGACACCAGAAGACTTTGTAGAACTCGCTAAAATCAAAGGTTTCATAGTAAACGGTAAAACTGTCGCGAAACACGGCGACATGCTCGCGTGGCTCAAGTCAGAAATGGGCTAGGTCACGGGCACGCAAATGCGATTATCCTGTACCTGAAAGCTCCCGAGATCGCCAAGAAGAAGATACAGGAAGATACTAAGAAATCCAGACGCAATCGAACTACTTAGGAAGGATTGTCGCAGAAGGCTCATTGGGACTTGGCCGGGGGTCCGGGTCTCTTTGTAGCCCCTAACTTTAGCGAACTGCTGCCGAACACATGAACCATTCCGGAGAGGCTCCGTATTACCTGAAGAGAGCTATCACGGTTCTAAAACAAGCATCGAAGAAATAGAAGGCCGCACGTCCGGGTCATGAAGCTCTAGAACAAAGCCGGAAAGCTGCTTTGTGTCGCGAGCTCTCACTCTCCAGAGATTTTGATTAGGGGTCCCGCCAGTTGAAACCGTTCTGGGCGTAGTTTCCGGTTTAACGCGTGGAACTGGCGAGTCAGCGTCCCGGTCAACGCGCAAAATGGGCTAGGTCAAAACGCATGTCCGGATTTGCGATCTGTGCTTGTTTTGAACGATTTTCCTTGACTCCAAGCTCTTAACAGGGACGTGTCCCCGATGGGTGACGCGCAAATCGTGCATGCGCAAAGCCGCAGTGTCAGTCCAGTACGTTCCTCACGTTCGGTCCAGAAATGAGCACACTGTCATGGCTACACGCAGATTGTTCTTAACCTTTGATTTCATCTCCTAGATTGATGAGTGGGAGCGAGTTCTCACTCGCCAGTTCCCTTGCAATCTTCAGAACACTTTCTTCGGAGATCTTGTTGGTGAACATTTCTAGTCCGTGGTCCCAGCCTGTAATCATCACACAGAAACTATTCTCGATCATGTCGCGAGCCACTCCCTTCATACCCCTACTGAGAAGTCTTCTGAGGGAATCCATCCATACGTCAAGCTCGCCTCTGGCGACAATGAACGGATAATAACAGAAAGAACCGTAATAGAACTGGTAGTTTTCGAAGATATGCCTCATGACATTTTCGCTCCGCGTCGATGCGAAAATTGTGTGCCACTCGTCCTTTCTCCCATGCTCAAACTCTTCTAGGTACTGATCTCCTGCTGCTCGTAGCAAATTCTTGAGCTCATCATGATCTCCATCCTTCTTCCACGCGGAAACTGCCAGGAAGATTCTATGGTCGTCTGGAGTATTCGCGATCAAGAACCTCGTGTCAAGTGAAGAGACGCGGTTCAAGTCATAGATCCCAACCCACAGACCCGTCTCATCGTCAGGCCATTCCAACCCAAGGCTTCTTGCATCCGTCAGATTGGATAGGCTGAGACGAACCGCGTCAGGATAAGTTAATTTTGGACGAGGAATGAATACGGTTGGGATGAAGAATGTCACCCCGAGCCACATAGCTAGAACTCCCAACCTGACGAACGTCGAATCGGCGTACTCGAATCCGTACGACAGCATGCCGATAGTTGCGAGGGCACAACCGAATACTCCGGTGACGAGAATGCTGCGTAACGTGGCCCTCCACGCTTTCACATTCGCTTGCGTTGCCTGCCTTCGACGTCGCAAAAATGAGGGACCTAACAAGAAGACTCCTCCGCCGCCCAATAGCACGGCGATTCCTGACACGGACACGAACAGGTTTCCATAGTCGTGTCCTACGGAAAGTATCGCTGGACCAGCGATTATGCAGCTAATAGCTGCCCAAATTACAGTGGATCTATGTCGATCTTTCTTTAGCTCCTGGCTTCTATCGAAGCGTTTCATGTCCATCTGACACGCAACTTTGCGTGACGATGCATACGCGTGATAGAACGCCAGCTTCTATCGAGTTGCCGGGACTCAGGTGATTTCCTACGCCAAGGGCATGTGCTCGACTTTGAGGCCTCTCGCTCTAATGTAGCTGACAACCCAGGTCCTCAATTTGTCTATTGTGAGCCATAAACCTGCTTATTTTCTCGGCACAGTATCGCGAAGGTCCGAAAAGCTCGAAACCCTTAAGATCATTTCCAAAGAAGAGCGCCGGAAAGAAGTGACAAGATTTGGACTTGCCACTGAAAAGCGAGCGTGCACGCGTCTATGGGCAGTTCTTCATCAACACAGCCTTGGGCAATCTCGACGAGGCTTTCAAGGCACTGGAGAGACAAGCAGAAATCCACTCGTGGCCCTTCAACATCGAAGTACACCCTCTTTTCAAAGAGCTGAGGAAGGATCCCCGCTACTCAGAGTTCCCCGTTAAGGTCGGACTAACAAGGCGCTAAAGCGAAAACTTCGAGCGTGAAGGTAGACGTGAAACTATGGCTAGATTCCCGCAGAAGGCTTATTGGGATTGGGCCAGGGACCCGGGTCTCTTGTAGCCCGGTGGTGTAGTGGACTAGCAAGGGTCGAAAACAATGACCCGGCCAATGATGGGCTTTGGACTCCTTCTGTGCCACCCCCCTATAATTTTTTTCGCGCGAGAGGATAGGAGGTGTGGAGGAAAGGGGCGAATCCGACCCTTGATTGTAACAATAGGCTATTACCAGGGGATTATTCGATAGGACTTTTGGGTCGTAGAGGTTCCAGACAACAAGACACGATGTTAGAGCCAACAAGTTTTGTCGATCAGCTATAATCAACTCTCGACGAGTCAGAAGCGTGTCGTTTCACATTCTGCAAGAACTTTACTGGTCCTGGCTGGTCCAGGGACTGGAAAGACCGAGGTACTGACTCATAGAATAATTCATCTGATAAATTCCCTTCATGCCTTACCTCAAGAGATTCTTGCAGTAACCTTCAGTCGAAAGGCCGCCAAGGAAATGAAGGACAGAGTTTCTACATCTCTAGGAGTCGATGCAGAAAATATTCGGATATCTACTCTTCATGCCGAATCCCTTCGAATCCTTGGGGGAGCACATGCCGCATCAAAATTTCTCGCCTCCGACGACGAAGTACGAATGCTGATGCAAGACGCGATTGATGATACTGGCGTTTCGGGGATGAATTTGGGAGAGTGCCAAACCTGGGTCAGACTCAGAAAGGCCGAGAGTCGGCTTCCCGCCGAAATCGTCCCAAATGATGATTCCACCGCGGACATGAAGAAAATATACACGCGGTATGAGGAGCTGCTCGATTTCAACCGGGCAAATGATCTAGATGGCCTCGTTCTAAGAGTACTTAGAGTCCTGCCAGGAATTGAAGAAGAGTCCGACCCGACATCGTACATCAAGCATCTCTTGGTGGATGAATTTCAGGACATCAACGAGGGAGAGCGACAACTCATACATGTTCTTTCACAACACGCTTCCACTATCTTCGCCGTTGGGGATGATGATCAGAGCATCTACAGCTGGCGGGGTGCTGATCCTACGATCATCAGAAATTTTGCCGCAGACTTCGCGGGACAGGTAGAGATCCTACAGGAATCTAACAGATGCACCGATCATATCTTGCAAGGTGCCAAAGTTATAGCGTTGAATGCCTCAGGCTATATTCCAAAGTCACTCGTCTCTGCGAGAGGCCTCGGCGAACCGATACACATTCTCTCGTCGAGGAGCGAGAACTCAGAAGCGTTCTGGATTGCGCGTGAAATATCTGGGAGACTCTCCGCAAGAGAGTGGAGCTTAGCAAGAATAGCGATAATTTGTAAAAGACTCGACCTGGCCGATCCATTGGTGAAGAGACTAAGACGCGAAGGGATCAATAATATTCTCTGGGCCCCAAAGGGAGTCACCTCAGATGAATCAGTCGGAGAGGTAATGAGTCATCTGCGGGTCCTAGCGGACCAAAGCGACAACCTCGCTGTACGTCGGTGCCTGGAAGGCAGGTCGGGCGCAGGATTGGGTAAGAAGGGTGTTACAGAACTGAGACTTATTGCAGAATCGGGCAAGAAATCTCTCTGGGCTACCGCTAAGGATGCTGCGAACCAACCGAAGCTACGCAAGTGGAGTTTAGCGCTTCAACGTTTCTGTCACACAGTCGAGACCTTACTTACACAGACAGCAGGGCTCAATCCCCCTGATACTATCAGAAGAGTGGTGGACAGACTAAGGATGCGTCAGACGCCTATTGTAGCGAATTTGATGCAGTTCGCGACCAGTTTGCAAGAGCTTTCCGTGTCAGGCTTCGTCGATGAGGTGCAAAAGAACCGGTCGTTGGATCTTGCCGGCGGAGCTTCCGAGCCATCGGCCGGAAATTCTCAATCCCTGTCCATAATGAGCATGCACGCTTCGAAGGGGTTGACTTTTGACACTGTGTTTATCTTGGGAATGGAGAACGGAATTCTGCCTGATTTTAGAGGCGACGATGGCGAACAGCGAAGACTTCTCTACGTTGCGATGACAAGGGCCAGAAACTCCTTGTATCTGTGCACCTCAAAGAGAAGGATCATAGGAAGGACCAATTTCTTCACTCCGTCACGCTACATTTCTGAAATTCCCGCCGAGCATTTGAGCGAGATAAGTAACGTCTAGAATCTACTACACCAAGAGTTAGATCTAAACACATTGGGCACGGTGAAAACGTTTCTGAGAAATGTGCCTGTAGCGGTTCTGATAGTGGTAGCTAACTGGGTGATCGGCAGCCCAACCGCCATCAGCATCTTAACGGGTCCCATTTGGTCCAGGGTCGTCCTAGGACTTGTCGTTACCTCGATCCCTGTCGGACTTATCTTTCGTGGCGGTGAAAGAGGAAAGCGCTATTTTCTGATTTATGTGAGTGGCCTCGTCGGAATGCTTGTGCTTCTAATCGATAAGATCAATGACATCATTACCAGCGTAATCCCCGGCCTGCTCGCGCTAGATGCAACAAATATTGCCCTGTCCGTCATCCTTGTCTTGACTGTCGCGTTCCTGCTTCTTGAGATCGATTATTGGAAAGATTTCCCGAAGTTCATCAAAGGACAACTCGACAAGGGAAAGAGGGATGGACCGCAGCTCTCGGATCGCGCTCAAAAATCTTGGCGTTTGAGAAAACCGACACGAAGGGAGTTCTACCTCCTTCTTTTCATAGCAGTTCTGGGTAGCGTATCGACATACTCGGCTTCCATAGGAATCGACCTAGGCGTGTTTGTCGCTACCGCTATCGGTTCTCTCTCTTACGTCCTCGTCGCTGTCTACGACAAATACATCGTTAGAGCAACGCTTGCGCTAATCTATGATCTCAACAATCCCGACCTTTTCAGCACCGATCTAGTTCTCATCGATCCGCAGACTAGACTTCCAACAATGAATGCCCGTTCCATTCGGGTCCTGGTTCAGAATGAAGGCGGAAAGGCGGCTCGAGGCTGCGTGGGCTATCTCAAGCTAATTAGCAGAGAGCCAGGCTGTACCATGCTCTCTTTCGAGCCTAAGGTACTCGGTTGGGTAAACATCGCAGACAAGAATCTCATTCCCCGCGGTGGCTTTGCCACACTCGGCGTAGCATTGTCAGTCGAGAAAGGAGTTCAGCTCGATCACAATCGATGTGACAAGCAAAGCGGAAACACTCTATTGCAGACCTGGGCACACACTCCAGAAATCTTTCGACTCCAGTTGAATTATAGACTGCAAGACGCCTTCTGCGTGGGAACCTACCTCTTCGACATCGTCGTCTACTCTCAGGATTCCGCTCCTGTTTCGCGACGCTTCGCTTTGAAAATCAGCCCATCTTGGAAAGACACGAAGATGGTAGAGCCCTAGGTTTCGGTTCACGCGACTGGACTCAAGATACTAGGCGTACCCCCGTCAAACGCTCGAGTGCTCCAACTCCGCTCTGGCCGCCGACGTTTTTACCTAATTGAGTAAGGAAGTTAGTAGACTAGGTAGAGTAGTTGGTAAAGTTAAACTATTCGTGGAAATGGGTGAACCGCCTCTCGCTAGTAGAGTATGTCGAGTGGATCTGAAAGGGATGAACATTAGTCCTGAGGGGGTAGCCATAGTAAAGACGCGGTTAAACAGGGTGTCCCTACTAAGGCTAATTGCGATGACCCTTGGACCCTGACGACTACTAGGCCGCTAAGAATCGGTCGATCTCTCCTGTTCTGATCGCTGAGGTGAATCCTCCATTCGCGGGAAGGAATCGTTTCGCCGGGACCCCCGCCTTTCCTATTGTGTCGATAATCTTAGTTGCACTCTCTCTGTCTCTCCCGACAACTAGGAACTCACAGTCGACATTCAGGCTCGATTTCAAACTCTGAAGGAACTTATTCTCAGCCGCTCGCCAGCCTACAATCAGCACTTTGGAAACTTGGGGGAGCATCTTCTCGAGTATCTGTTGATGTTCTTGGGGGCATTCGTATTCATCTTTATTCTGCATAGGGATGGCTATTGCTGGGAAGAGTGCGGGTCTCTCCGAAGGCAAAGGAGTGGCTGACAATCCGGGTGGGTCTCCCCAGAAGAGTTCGTAGGTCTGACTTAGCTCGAGGTTCGACGACTTGTCGATTACTTCCCTCGCTATGGCGAGGGAACCTAGTTCCGGCTTGACGCTAAGGTAGGTACTCACGACTCGCCCCCAGTTCACCGATCCATGTAGCTTGAATAGGGGATAGTCACCCGATACGTAGTCTGACATTTTGTGGAGGCTGACGTTGACTATCGAGAGCGCATATTCAACTAGGGTGTCCTGGTTGAACGTCACTAGGCAGACTTTTTCTTTGAACTTCCTCTCTAGTCTTATCCGGTTGATGAGGGTCTTATAGTTCGAGACTTCCTTTGTAAGGTTCATCCATCTATTTCCGCAGTCCGAAAGCATGAATTGTAGATAGAATCGGATGGCGACAAGTTGTTTGAGAGTTGTCTCATCACCGCGAGAAGTCTCACGCATCTCCTCTAGGAACAGCTCCACATTAGCGCCTTCGTACTGTTGTAGATTTGTGACTAGAGGTGCAAACTGTGGGAAGCGTTGGATCCAGTCTTCAAATCGATGAGTGAACAGCTCTGCTGCCAGCGGGGGCCTCCACGGGTGAGCAGTGGGTCGCGAGAGGGCATCTGTGAATGTTGAACACGAGTCGTAAGACGCCCCTGCGCCAAAAACGACCATTAGCAACTAGAGCGCCCTAGGTCCTGCCGAACGTCGCTTTTTTTTTGAGCGAGGAAACTCATGTTTCTCAATGTTGGGATCCGGCAAAGTATCGCCGTGTGTGGACCAGTCTTGGCGTTCGACTTTCTGCCTTCACCAACCATGCATCAAGTGCATCTATCGAGCCCTTCGTCTTGGTTTCACCCTCGTTCTCGAATATCATCTCGTCGATTAAAATCCCGACAACAAGTATTCTGTTAGGAAAGCCCTGCTCGGTGACAACGGGATGTGCAAGTGCCCAGACCTCCGCTTCTAGATGGCTGAACGGCGAGAAACCGTAGCACTTCTTTATTGATTGATTGAGTTGTCTCCTCGTGTCCACTATGCGGTCCACGAGTTTCATAATGTCCCTTTGAAATTCAGGCGACTCTGTAGAGACCTCTCGCTCGATTTTCGAGACCTCATTCTCGGTCAAAAGTTGCACTCCGTTGCTAGTCACGAATGCCAATTGTACACGACCTCCTACAGCCCGGTCCATCAAGGTCGCTTGTTTGATCGCGTAAATGGCCCACTTAGCGGCGTCGGGGGCGAAGCTAGCCATGGGGGTATACAACAGTCTGATTATGTATTCCCCGTAAAGTTCGCTACTGCCAAACGCGAAATACTTCTCTTCCTTTTCCGATATTCCCTGCAGTGGGATAGCAAAAATGCCATCGCTCGAAACACATACCAAATCGAAGTCGTAATCTTCCTCAGACAGGAGTATTCTCTCTGCATACCTCTTAGTTGCCTTGAACGAAGCGTCTTCGCATGGCTCTACGAAAGCAAATGTTTGACGAACTCGTCCCTTCTGGAATTCTGTTCCAATGTCCTCGATGGCTTCGGTTGCGATTCCAATCGAGGCTAGAATCGATATGCAAAACCGGTTATCGACTACTTTGATCTTCGTTCCTGTTCTCTCATCATGTACATATCATCCCAATAGACGGCTCTGCTGTCGGATGCCATCAGATTCCCGCCCTCACATTCTATACAGACAACTAGGTTCAATTTTAGTTTGAACCACAGTAATCAGACTCGCGTTTTATCTCTTTAATCTGAAATTGCCGACGGTCAAGACGAATATGAGAGCGGCAGGTAAGAAGGAGGTAAGCGAAACGCTGAAAGCGGACAGTTTCGGTTCTCTCTTCTTGAGATAAGGAAAGGCCTGAGGAGGGGATTGTCAATGTCGAATCATGTGATCAGAAGCAAAATGTACAGAATCCCAGCGAGCAAAGTTCGGCAAAGTCTGACTGAGTGTTTCCACAGTGCTCTGAACTTCTGGCAATCGGGGAATTACACGGCAGAAAAGGGAGGATTTCACATCGCGGTCGGATTATGGATCCTGGGCATTGAAGAACTCGGAAAGTACGACTTGCTCGAGGAAGCCTTAGCCGGCACCGGCGATCAGCAAGGAACGATAGAGATCCCAGTACTCATCTTCAAGAGTCACAAGGTCAAGTTGGAAAGAGGCCAAGCTCGTCTCAAGAAGTGGGGCGTAGACCTAGGACAGGCGGGCATTCCTCTCACGAACGACACGAGAGAGAGCCTCTGGTACGTGGGATGGGACGAAGAGGACCAAGAGTTCAAACGCGATCTAAGTGTGTTGGAAACTGGAGCTTTTTGGAAGATAGATTCTCTGAGAGAATTAGTCAGGCTTGGTCTCAACAAAATGCAGGAATTGCAACGTGCGACTGTGCTGGAATCTAGATCTGGCGAGACAGAATCGACTATGCTTGCGGCTGCAAGCATGTAAGCCACTAGAACCCTAGTTGGATTGGTTTGTGTCTTGTTTTGTTCCTTTTAGGATGGTGATTTTTGATTTTGGGGTTTTGAAGTGTTCGGCCAGTATCTCCAATAGTCTCTTGTCCGCTCGGCCGGCTACCGCTCTCTCATCTACCCAGATTTCAAGATAGTCTTCGCTGACCTTGACCACACGGGGCTGTTTCGCGTTCGGAGTCACGTAAACCCTGCATTCTTCAACATCCATGCGCATTCTGTACGGAGGATTAGAGCTTGAGGCGTTTGACACCCGGTCATCCATTGGTCTTGTTCCGTTAGGCTTAGGAAACGCAAGTCTCAGTTTTGCCCCTTCATTGTCTCGCCACGACGGGTCCTGAGTAAGCGCCGATCGTGAAATTTCGCATCTCTCTCTTTGAGATTATCTGAGCGGTTGTATCAAGATCGTTTCACCCAACGTATTTCCTCCATCTTCAACACATGGTAAGGCTGGAGGTAAGAAATCAAGAATGTCGTCGAAAACAGCCGTCGAATACCCGAACATTCCCTCGATACTAGCTCTACCGCCACGCGGCTACACGGGCAGTCCCGGCGCTCTCGCCGCGGGCTTCGTCGGAGCAATCGCAGTATTCGGCCTCATCTGTGGCATCATCGTCACAATGTCAGCCGTACTGCTGCGCCTCAAGCCCAACCAGCGACAGACATGGGGCATACTGGTACTGGTCTTCAGCATCCTAGGCTTCTTCGGCTTCGGAGGCTTCATAGTCGGATCAGTTCTAGGGATAGTCGGCGGAATAATGACCCTCAGATGGAAACCACCACCGACAGCACCAACAACACCACAGCAATAGGGAGAACCTATCGGACTAGCGCGAAGGAGAAGGGGTGAGGAGAAGACTTGGAGAAGCTAAAGATACTCCTGATAATGCTGGTATCGGCTGCAGGCGGACTCGCAGTCTCGGGATACATTCTCGCCCTAATCCTAACCCCCTCAGAATCTCCGTTAGAAGTTCTTTCTCAACTTCTCACGAAAGGATTCCCAGCCACCTTCCCATTTCTGGTATTGTTTTCCTCGCTTCTATTTCTCTGCACAGTACTAGCCAGCATGGTTGGGGTCATCTATTTCCTGGTACTACCTGAGATGAAAAGCTACTACGGACCCGGCAACAGTAACGGGAAGGAAAACACAGCCATGGTACTGAAAACTCTCAAGCCTGAAGAAAGAAGCATCGTCAATGTTCTAGATGCCCACGGAGGCACCTATTTGCAAAAGTACGTCACGAAGGAAGCGGGTCTATCACGACTGAAGACACACAGAGTAGTCGCAGCGTTGTCAGAGCGCGGAATCGTCCAAGTTGAGAAGTATGAAAACACGAACCAAGTTAGGCTTGCGAAGTGGTTCCATGACGGGATGCATCAACCATGAAACCTGGGGAGTCGGTACTCAGTATAGAACTGGTCAGATTTGGCTTGGTGACCGGTGGCTTTCCTTCCAAGCATCTCTGAGCAACAGTTGTCCTCTCAATAGCTGACCCACTAGGTGCGGACCTGATTGACGTGGCCCGATTGTGGTCTTATCGCCTGGTCTGATGGCGGCGATTACTCTGAGAGTTCAGCGCAACTATGTCGAACAATATGCGTCTGTAGTTTATCGTGAAAGCTCTCGCGTAGAAGGGTCCTTGGATGGTCATTTCCTTGAATTCGTGACCTTTCCGTTCGTGTGGGGCGAATCTTTCGAACGACAAGCAGTTTTCGAGGTATAGCCTGAGCCTGGTAACAGCAGCGTCTACGACGACCTCTTTGGGCATGGGTCTCTTCCTTGACTCACTGAGCAGGTCATTCAGCGCTTCTCTAGCCGCTTCATAGTTCTTCCAGGCTTCTTCGACATATCCGGGGAAGAGTCCGTTTGCGACCAGCTTGGTGAGGAAGGACCCGTTGCTATCTTCCGCATAGCCTTTGAGAAGGTGTGCTTTGATGTTGAGCTCGTTTGATCTGTCGAGGTCATATATGAACCGGCGAGCCGTGCGTTCCATGTCTGACTTGTAAGCGTGGTTGAGGGAGTCGCCGAAGGAGCCGCTGGCTAGGAGAAACCTTGCAATATCATAATCTCCGGCGACTAGAGCGCTAGAGATCATGTGCGCAAAGTCAGGCTCGTATGGGATTTCGCTCATCAAGAGTCCCTTCCATGTAGTCTTATGGTTACGACCGATTGCTCCAATCTCAACTAGCCAGTTCTCTGCAAAGGCGACCTCGCGGTGGTCTACTTTTGACATGAACTCTAGCTCTGAGAGTTTGAGTCCATACTTTGACATGAGGAGTACCAGGTCGAACGGGGTCTCGGTTTCGAGCGCTTTGCGGACAGGTATTGGGTCGATCTTCTTCGGGAGAGGCGCGTCGGTGAGGATGACTGCGCGGCCTGGCTTGAAGCGGCCGACTCTGCCCATCATCTGGAGCAGACTGTTGTTGTCTATGCTCGTGTAGTGGAGGGTCTTC
>WNFX01004675.1_pt1 | contig 13380 bp, 11 predicted proteins | sample 5400111 | NCBI WGS metagenome assembly WNFX01 (sample SAMN13153363, study PRJNA577476) | soil metagenome | isolation source: 40 cm soil or saprolite under grassland replicate 1 | place: USA:California | collected 2016-06-15
CTTGTAGCCTCCGCCGCCGGCGCCAACCCCGACGACGCCCGCGAGCTGATCACCGCAGCGGCCAAGCAGGCCGGCGAGAACGGCCACGACACCCGCCAGGACGCCGCCACACGGCTCCGCGCCCTGGCCCGCCGCCAGCCCGCCATCGCGCCCCTGCTGACCGAGTTGGCCGAGCTGCTCGCCGATGACCATTAAGGATCCGCCGCCCCGCGACCTTAACGCCGACGAATACGCCTTCCTCACCAACTACGGCTCGGCGGCACTACGAGAGCAGGACCCCGGCGTGCGCGCAGTAGCACGGGTCGCCGCGGTCGCGGCCGCCCGCTGGTACCACGACCGCGGCGTCTCATGGGCCGAGATCGCACGAGCACTCGGCATCTCGCCTGGTGCGCTACGCGATTGGCGCGGTAGCGGGGAGGCCGCATCCAAGCGCGCGCTCAGGAGCGGGACCGGCGGCAGCGCCACGCTGTCGCGAACACGGGCCTGGCCAGCACACGGCACAAGCAGACCCGCGCTGGTCCTCGTCGCGCTCGGCAGCCCAGGACCCGATCAGAACGATTTCGCAGGTGAGGCAGCCGCCATCCGACGTCTGCTTCAGCCACAAGAGATCGAGGTCATCGAACGATGCGCGATCGAACTCGGGGAGCTCAATCAAGAGTTGGACAAGCTGCGTCCGGCCGTTCTGCATCTAGCCGCTCACTTCGATTTCGGCCTGGTTCGCCTCTCGGCTGGGCAAGCCAGCGTAGCGGCGATTACCACCACAGACCTGACCAGGACGATCCGCGCCGCCAGGGCCCTTCCAGAGTTGGTCGTCCTGACCGGCTGCGACACCGAAGCGGTGTGTGAGGCCCTGACCGATCCCAGTCAGCCAGGCGGCCCGATCCTCGCTGCAGCCGGATGGCGCGGAAGGCTGAACGATCCGCAGGCTCGCCTTTTCACCGAGCGCTTCTACGCCGGGCTCGCGACCGGAGCATCGGTCGGCACGGCCTTCGAGGCGCCGATGATCACCGTAACAACTCGCTGGCCCGAACAAGCCGAGCCATACCTCGCAGGCAACCCACTCGCCGTTCCCTTTCCTAGTTCAAGCGCCAAAGCGACATTCTCGCAATGAATGACAAACGCAAAGAAAGCTCGCCATGGTCGCATCTGGCATGATCGGCCGGGAGCGGGCGGTAGCTCTGGCCGAGGAATGGTGTCGTCCATGAGCACGCAGGACAGCAACTTCTACCCGACCCTTGCACAAGTCCTGCCGGTCCTGTTGCTGGCACTGGTCTGGGATTCGGCATATCTAGTCCGGCTGCGTCATCAGCAGCGACCGTCACGCCGCAACGACCCGGCTGGAGTCTGGTTCTGGACCAAGCCCAAAGTCCGCGCCTACATCTTGCTGGTGACCGGCACGACGATCGCCTCTATCGCGATTACCATGCTGGTTCTAGCCGGGCTGCTCCACGACACCCTCGCCCTACGGCTCACCCTGACTGCCGGCCTGCTCCTGCTCCTGGCCACCCTCGCAGTCCGCATCGCCGTCGACGTCATCCGCGCCACCAGAACCTCACCAGCCCCACCCGACCAGACCATCCCCGGCGGTGGCGGCCCTGCCAGCCAAGACCAGTCCCCCGACGACGCCCGGGAAACGTAGGTCCAGCCCCCAGGTCAACACGGCAGTCTCAGCTCAGTTACCGTCTCGGGCCGACTAGCGGACAAGCAGGGCCGCTACTCGCTGGCGGCATAGGGCTAGGAAGTCAGGTGCTTCGATCAGGCCCCGCCGCTCAGCACGGCGGATCTTCGCGGCGCGTTCCTGCAGGCCGGGCAGTCCTTCGGTCACGAGGATGACCGCCACGACGCCGCATAAACCATCGTCGCTGTCGATCTCATCAGCCAGGCCGACTCCGTAGATCGCTGCGACCATCTCATCGAACGACAGCGGGCAGTCGATGCGCAGCACGAACGGCCTGTCCTCGGTGTCGAACCATTCCGCGCCGCCGACCACCGGCAGCGCCGCGGTCTGATCACCAGGACGGTCGCCAGCGTCATCGCGCGTCATCGCTGCCTCAGAGCGGCCATTGCGCCCGGACGGCCGGCAACATGAACTGCCAGGAACCGTCCGGGCACCCCAGCATCTGTTCCTTCCGCCATCCGGACACCACGCCGCTAGATCGAGCCGGCCATCTTCGACAACGCACCGGCTGCCGCCGATATCCAGTCGCCGCACAGATGCGCCAGATGACCAGCGGCATGCGGGTTCTTGATCACGAACAGGACTAAGACGACCAGGGCGAGGTACCACAGGTACCTCCTAGGCTGCGGATACATCGGCAGTACCTCCGTACGCTGGAAGCTGATGAGCCTGTGGTGGCCTAGCCGAAAGAGTCCGCTATCAGGCCCGCGCGGAGAAAGAGTGCGTCGGGGTGCTGACCGGTCGTCACCCCGGAGCACCCTTCTCTTACCAGCGCGGGCGGCCGGACACTGGGACTGGCGATCTCAGCGAAGGGACGGAGTCCGATGAACGACAGGCCGGCGTGGTCGCGCCGCATCACGATCGAGCGTGAGGCACGCGGCTGGAACTAGCCCCAGTTCATCGAGGCGCTCCGCGCGCATGCTTCCGGTGAGCTGCCAGGCAAGGCGTCCATGCTCCGCCGGGTTCATTCCTGGGAAAGCGGCGAATCGTGCCCGGATGACTTCTACAAGCCGCTGATCGCCAAGGCGTTCGGCACCGTCACCGCCGCGATCTGGCCGGTCCAGGGCAGCCGGGACGCCGACGCCGAGCTCGTAGCGGGCACCGGCATGGACACCCTGGAGATCCTCACCCGGCTCCGCGCCTCCACGGTCGACTCCGCCACCCTGGACGGCCTGCGTCTGACAGTCGACAGGCTGTGCAGCGAGTATCCGCACATTCCGGCCCCCCAGCTACTGATCGAAGGCCGGTCCTGGCTGCGCCGGATTACCACCATGCTCGACCGTCAGCTCACCCTCGGCCAGCATCGCGAGCTGCTGTCCATGGCCGGCTGGCTCGCCGCGCTGGTCGGCTGCGTCGAGTACGACACCGCCAACCGCGGCGCCGCCGAGACAACCCGCCAGGCGGCTTGGAGCCTGGGCGAGGAGTCCGGCAACGCCGAGGTCATGGCATGGGCACAGGAGATGCGAGCCTGGTTTGCCCTGACCCGCGGCGACTACCGTGGTGTCCTGGACGCCGCCGCCACCGGCCATCAGCTCGCCGCGGCCGGCCCAGCCGCCGTCCAGCTCTACGCCCAGCGGGCCAAGGCGTGGGCCCGCATAGGCGACCGCCGCCAGGTCGAAGTCGCCCTCGATCAGGGCCGCGCCCTCCTGGAGACGCTGCCCTACCCCGAGAACCTGGACAACCACTTCGCCGTCGATCCGGCCAAGTGGGACTTCTACTCCATGGACTGCTACCGCATCCTCGGCGCCGGGCACGACACCACCACAACCGAGAACAAGCTCGCCGAGACCTACGCCCGCGAGGTCATCCGCCTCGGCACCGACAACACTGGCACCGAGCGCTCTCCGATGCGCAACGCCGAGGCCCGCGTCACCCTCGGCGTCATCTCTGCCCGCCAGGGTGATCTCGAAGAAGCCCTCGACCACGGCCGCCGCGCCATCACCAGCACCCGTATGTCCCTGCCGAGCCTGCTGATGGTTACCAGCGAACTCGGGATCGTGCTTGCCGACCGGTACCGCACTGACACCGCTGCCACCGAGTACCTCCACCAGCTCCGGCGCCTGCGCAGCCCCGCCGCCTGAATCGCGGGCTTCAAGGCAGCCGCTCAGTCACCTACGCGGCTGCCGTTGAACTCGGCGAGGTAGCGAAGCGCCGTCAGCGGGTCGAGCCCGACCACGGGAGCGAGCGAGTCCGCCACGGCCGTCAGGTCCCCATCACGGCCGACGGGTGCCTGCTGCCCGAACAGCTCCCGCAGCTGCTCCCTCTTGCGCATGTCATCGAGCTGCCGGGACAGCAGGCTGGCGGCCGCCTGGTCGGCCGGGCGGGCGAACTGGGCGTAGAACCGCAGCGTCGTCGACCCCTCCGAATGGCCGAGCCGGCCAGCTACGGTGCGCAGGTCGACACCATTGGACAGGAGCTGCGTCGCCGAGTAGTGTCGCAGCTCCTTGAGCGAACTCGATATCCCCATAGTGGCCGAGTACCGCTCATAACGGTGGGTCATCGTGTCCGGGTTCCAAGGCCTGGACCCGTCCGGGTCGGGCGAGAAGGCGAACGCGTCCGGTGGTACCCGCACACCGGCCTCGGCGGCGGCCGCGCGCCTGCGGGCGAAGAACTCAGCGAACAGCTCGCACGTCAGAGCGTCCAGGCTCATGCGCCGACCTTCGCCGGTCTTGGTGTCCTTCTCGATCCGCTGGCCGTCGCGCACCACGTAGTTCTTGCCGATCCATACCTCCTGGCGCCCGAAGTCGAATCGGTCCTCGCGCAGCGCGAGCAGCTCGCCGCGGCGCGCGCCCGTGGTCATGGCCAGCCACAGGTACAGCCCGAACTGCTCGTCAAGCAGCCAGACATGGTTGAGCAGCCGGGCCGCGTCCTGCGGGCTCGGCGGGTTCGGTTCTCTCTTGCGCATCCGCGGCAATGTCACTCGCTCGGCCGGGTTGCGCTCGATCCACTCGTAACGAACCGCCAGGTTGAGCGCCGCCGAGATGATCGCGTGCACCCGGACGATCGAAGACGCAGCCAGCGGCGTGCACCGATGTGGCCGGCAGCGCTCGTCACATGCGTGCGGCCTGTTCGTCCGGTGGTCGCGCAGCGGGCCGCACCGCTCGTCGCACTGATGCGCCCCCTCGGCATAATGCTCAGTCTTCGGCAGCCGTCCGCACAGCCGCGAACACCGCCTCAGGTGCGCGTACAAGGCGTCCAGGCTGTCCGGGCCGATCTTGCGTAGCCTGACGTCGCCGAGGACCGGCCTGATGACCCGCCGCATGTACGTCTCGGCGGTCGCGCGGGTCGACACGCTCAGATCGGTGACATCGAGATAGCGATCAAGAGCCAGGCCGAGCGTCGCGGCGTCTTCCGGAGCGCGCCCGGCGTCGGCGGCCCGCAGCAGGTTCGCCAGCTCCTGCGCGGCCCGCGCCTCGGTCCGCACCGTGCGCTTCAGGCGCCGCGGCTTGCCGGTCACCGGATCGGTGCCGCCGTACACCTGCACCCGGTACGAGCCACTCGGCAGTAACTCTATGTGACCCTTTGCCGTCGTTGCCATGACACAACGATAGGGCAGAATCGGCCACTCGTTCCACGACCCGTTCCACGGCGAATCGATACTGGCTCGTGATCATGCCCCTGACCTGGAGCCGCCTGTCGGAATCGAACCGACGACCTGTTCATTACGAGTGAACCGCTCTGCCGACTGAGCTAAGGCGGCGCGCCGCGGGTGAAGCGGCGGCGGAGCGAGTCTACCGGTCCCAGCGCCGTTCCCGCTTGCGGCGCTGGGCTGCCTCGTATGCCTGGCGCGAGCCGCAGGACGCTGGCGGCCGGGCAGGCGCAGTGACTGCCGCTGTCCTCGAGCTGGAAGCGCTCCCCCAGCCCAGTCCCCCAGGCCGCCGCCGAGGCCGGTCACACCGCGGCGAGCGCCAGCGCCATCTCCTCCACCGCGAGCAGCGGGGCGACGCTCGCGGCCAGCCGCTCCCGGCAAGTCATGATCGCCTCGATCCTGCGGACCGTGGTCCGCGGGCTCGATGCCATGGCGATCGCCCGCAGGTCGTCCTCGCTGGCCGCGTTCGCTAGTTCCACATCGGCGCCGAACTGGACGGCGAGCACGTCCCGGTAGAACGCGGCCAGGTCAAGCAGCGCCAGGTCAAGCGAATCACGCTTGATCCTGGTCGCGCGGGACTTCTGCCTGTCCTGCAGATCCTTCATCGCGCCGGCCGAGCCGCGGATCGCGGTGGCGACGCCCTTCCCTGTCGAACCTTCGCCGAAGGCCCGCCTGAGCGCGTCCCGCTCGGGCACGTCGAGCGCCTCAGAGGTCGCGGTCGCGTCCGTCTCCGCCGCCGAGACCAGATCCGCTGCCGCGTCGAACGCCTGGGCAAGGCCGGTCACCCTGGCGGGCAGCGCGAGCACGGCCGCCCGGCGGCGCGCGGCCTCCGCGTCGGTGGCCAGCCGCCGCGCGCGGCCGATGTGGCCGAGCGACGCCCGCGCGGCGTCCAGCGCCTGCTCGGGCTTGACCCCCTCGCGTTCCAGGATCGCCGCGACCGCCGCCGTGGACGGTGTCCGCAGCGTGATCAGCCGGCAGCGTGACCTGATCGTGGTCGGCAAGTCGGCGGCAGATGGCGCGCAGAGCAGCCAGATGGTACGCGGCGGCGGCTCCTCGATGGCCTTGAGCAGCGCGTTGGCGGCCTGCTCCGTGGCACGGTCGGCGTCCTCGAACACGATTACCCGCCAGCCGCCGTAGACCGGCGACGACGCCGCCTTGAGCACCAGGTCCCTGGTCTGCCTGACGCCGTAGGACAGCCCGTCAGGACGGACGAGCAGCAGGTCGGCGTGGGTTCCGGCGAAGACCTGGCGGCAGGACCTGCACTGCCCGCAACCCTGGCTTGGGCACAGCAGTGCGGCAGCGAACGCCCGGGCGGCGACCGACCGGCCCGATCCAGGGGGGCCGGTGAACAGCCAGGCGTGGGTCGGCCCGGCCGAGCCGACCGCCGCGCGCAGCTGGCCGACGACCAGCTCCTGGCCGGTGAGCCGGTCGAACACCGCCCAGGCGGTCATTCGATCACCGCAGGAAGCGAGCCGGTGATCTCCTCGGCCCGCTCCGGCACCGGGTCGGGCAGCAGTTCGCGAACCGCGGCCTGGATCTCGCGGCTGATCTCGGACGGCTCCCTGTTGGCGTCGATCACCAGGTAGCGCGCTGGCTCCGCCCGCGCCAGCTCATGGAACCCGGCCCTGACCCGGTCGTGGAACTGCTGCGGCTCGGCCTCAAGCCGGTCGGCCGAACTGGCCCGCCTGCCGAGGCCCTCGGCGGGCGGCAGGTCGAGCAGGAAGGTCAGGTCAGGCAGCAGCCCGCCGGTGGCCAGCTGGTTGACCTGGAGAATTGCCTCGGCAGGGAGCCGCCGGCCGGCCCCCTGGTAGGCAAGGGAGGAATCCACGTACCTGTCGGTTACTACGATCGTGCCGCGGGCGAGCGCGGGCTCGATCACCGCGGCGACGTGCTCGGCCCGGTCGGCGGCGTACATCAGCGCCTCGGCCCAGGGCGAAAGCCCGGTGTGCGCGGTGTCGAGCAGCAGCGCGCGCAGCCGCATGCCGACCTTGGTGGCACCGGGCTCGTGGGTGGCGAGCACGTCGTAGCCGTTCTCCCGGAGCCAGATGGCGAGCAGCCTGGCCTGGGTGGACTTGCCCGCGCCCTCACCGCCTTCGAAGGCGAGCAGCAGGCCGCGGCCAGCCGGGCGGCCGCCGCCGGCCTGGGCTTCTTGGTCCTTCTGGTCCTGCGGGGTCTCGATGACCGGCAGCGGCCTGCCGCGCAGCACGGCGACGAGATCGGCGAGCAGCGGCGCACCTGGCCGGTCGTCCATCTGCCGGTAGGACACGAAGCCAAGCACCGCGGCGATCACGGCAGCGAGCAGCAGCACGAAATTGTTGCCGACCGCGCCGTACTTGATATGCCCGATCACCACGCTGCTCGATCCCGCGTCCGCGTGGCTGACCACAGCGGAGAACGCGGCGGCGAGCAGCGGCGCGATCGCGATCACGGCGAACATGACGACCCGGATCGCCGATTGCAGGAACGCGAACGTGCGCCCCCTGGTGTCGTCGTCGACCTCCCTGCCGATGACCGTGTAGGCGGTGACGTAGGCCACGCCAGCGCAGATGCCGAGCAGCACAAGCAGGAACGCCACCGTGGGCCAGCTCGGGATGAGCGCGATCAGCGCGAGCGGTAGCCCGGCCACGGCGATGGCCAGGCCGAACAGCCTGCGCCTGCTGAACCCGCTGAGCAGCCGCACGCCGACGGACATGCCTGCCGCCAGGCCGATGAAGATGGCCGTGAAGACCGCGCCCCAGCCGGTCGCGCCCCCGTGCAAGGTGTTGACCACGTATCCGTAGCCCAGCCCGACGACGGCGCCGGCCGCCGCGAACGCGCCGGTCATGCCGACGGTGATGCCGCGCACGATCCGGTTCTGGCCGGCGAACCGCCACCCTTCCCAGATGGACCTGGCCACCGAGGGCACCGAGATCGGCTCGCCGCCGTGCCGGTGCGGCAATTCCCTGAGCGAGTACACCGTGACGGCGGAAATCACGAACGTGGCCGTGTTGAAGTACAGCGCCAGGCTGACCTGGCCGGTCGCCGGGTTGGCGAAATAGCTTGAGACGTGCCCAAGCGCCCGGCTGATCGTGGCGAGCACCACGAACAGCACCGAGGCGACCGGGGCCGTTCCGTAGGTGGTGAGCAGGCTGACCTGATTGGCGCCGTCGAGCTTTTCCCTGGGCACCAGATTCGGAATCGATGCGTCCTTGGCCGGAGTCCAGAATAGCGACGCGCAGCTAGCCAGGAACTGCGCGACATAGAGCCAGGTCAGCTTGGGCGCGAAGCCGATCACCAGATTGAGCGGGATCAGCAGGTACAGCACGGCGCGCACCACGTCACCGGTGATCATGTTGACCCGCCGGTCGAGCCGGTCAGCGACCGCACCGGCGAGCGGGCCGAACAGCAGGTAGGGCAGCAGCGAGGTGATCCACACGCCGCCGACGGCGACGCTGCCCGCGGTCGCGTTCCCGGTGGGCACGCTGCCATGGGCGTGCGATTGCGTCCCGGTCAGCGAGTACGCCAGCGCGGAAAGCGCGAGCAGGCTCAGCCAGTCCCCCAGGCTGGACAGCGACGTGGCGATCCACAGCCGCCGGAACGGCCGGATCGACAGCACACCGCTGCGGCGCTGCCCCAAAGGGGACCTATTGCTCATTGCGTTAGGCTATCGAGACGCTGGCCGGTTCGTCGCTAGCTAGGCGAACGGCGCGCCTTTCTCGCGCCTGACGTGGGTGTTTTCGCCGCCGTCGAGCCACTGGACCGGCTCGTACCTGACTTCGCCGCTTTGCCGCCCCGGCGCTTTTGGGCCGGTCCGGCGGCCCGGCGCTCGGCAAGCATTTCGACCGCCCGCTGGAGCGTGATGGACTCGGCCAGGTCGCCCTTGCGGAGCGATGCATTGGTCTCACCGTCGGTCACGTACGGCCCCCAGCGGCCCTCACGGACCACGATCGGCTTGCCGGTCGCCGAGTCCTCGCCGAGCTCGCGCAGCGGCGGCGCGGCGGCGGCCCTGGCCGCCCGGCCGCGCTGCTTGGGCTCGGCGAACAGCTCCCTGGCCCGATCGAGGGTCAGGGAGAAGAGCTGTTCCTCGTCATCGAGCGAGCGGCTGTCGGTGCCCCGCTTCACGTACGGGCCGTACCTGCCGTTCTGGACGGTGACCTGCTCGCCGTCGATCTCCCCGAGCGTGCGCGGTAGCGTGAGCAGGCGCAGCGCCTGATCGAGCGTCACGCTGTCCAGGTCCATCGACTTCAGCAGGGAGGCCGTCCGCGGCTTGGCCGAGGCCGGTGCGTCTTCGTCGAGCATCTCGGTGACGTACGGGCCGAACCGGCCTGCCCTGGCGACGATCATCAGGCCGCTGGCCGGATCGGATCCCAAGATCTTGTCGCCGCTTGGCCGGTCGAGCAGCTCGCTCGCGAACTCGGCGGTCAGCTCATCGGGCGCGGTGCCCTCGGGGATGTTGACCCGCTGGCCGTCCCGCTCCAGGTACGGGCCGTACCTGCCGACCCGGATCACGATGTCGGTGCCCTCAAGCGGGAACGAGCTGACATCCCGCGCGTCGATCTCGCCCAGGTCGCTGACCAGGTCCTTGAGCCCTTCCTCCTTCTGCCCTCCTGAGCCGTCGGTGCCGAAGTAGAACCGGCGCAGCCACGGCACCCGGCCCGCCTCGCCCCTGGCGATCTCGTCGAGAGCCGCCTCCATCCGGGCGGTGAACTTGTAGTCGATCAGCTGCCCGAAGTGCCGTACCAGCAGGTTGACCACGGCGAAGGCGATGAAGGACGGCACCAGGGCGGTGCCCTGCTTGAAGACGTAACCGCGGTCAAGGATGGTGCCGATGATCGAGGCATAGGTCGACGGCCTGCCGATCTCCCTGTCCTCGAGTTCCTTGATCAGCGACGCCTCGGTGTACCTGGCCGGCGGCCTGGTCGCGTGCTCGGCGGCTGCCAGCCTGAGCGCCTCAACCGGGTCATCCTGCACCAGCGGCGGCAGCCTGCGCTCCCGGTCGTCACGGTCGGCCTCGTCACCGTCCTCGACGTCTTCGACGTATGCCTTGAGGAACCCGTAGAACGTGATTACCTTGCCGGACGCGCCGAACTCGGCCTCCTCACCTGCCGTGGAGCGGCCGGCCACCCGGACCGATACCGACTCGCCGAGCGCGTCCTTCATCTGCGAGGCGACGGTCCGCTTCCAGATCAGCTCATAGATCCGCAGCTCGTCGCCGGACAGGCCGGCCATGGCCGGGGTGCGGAAGCTGTCGCCGGCCGGCCGGATCGCCTCGTGTGCCTCCTGCGCGCTCTTGACCTTGCTGGCGTAGACCCGTGGCGTGTCCGGCACGTACTCGGCCCCGTAGAGCTCGCGCGCCTGAGTCCTGGCGGCGCTGATCGCGGTCTGCGAGAGCGTCACCGAATCGGTGCGCATATAGGTGATGTGGCCGTTCTCGTAAAGCCGTTGCGCCACAGCCATCGTGTACTTCGCGGAAAAGCCGAGCTTGCGGGAGGCTTCCTGCTGCAGCGTGGTGGTGCGGAACGGCGCGTACGGCGACCGGCGGTAGGGCTTGCGCTCCACCGACTTGACCGAGAAGGCGGCTCCGCTGAGCCGGTCGGCAAGTCCGGCAGCCGCGTCCCCGTCCAGGTGCAGCAGCTGGGTCCGGGCACCCCCGTCCACTCCCTGGCCGCCGGCCCGGCCATTGCGCAGCTCGCCGGTGGGTGCGAAGTCGCGGCCCAGCGCGATCCTGCGCCCGTCGAGCGCGACCAGGGTCGCGCTGAACGAGGAGACGCCGTCCTCGCCGGCGTCGGAGCCCCGCCGCGCGAACTCGGCCTCCAGGTCCCAGTAGCGCGCCGTGCGGAACGCCATCCGCTCCCGCTCGCGGTCCACGACCAGCCTGACCGCGACCGACTGCACCCGGCCAGCCGACAGCTGCGGCATGACCTTCTTCCACAGCACGGGCGAGACCTCGTAGCCGTAGAGCCGGTCAAGCACCCGCCTGGTCTGGTACGCCTCGACCAGGCCGAGATCCATGTCGCGCGGGTTCGCCACGGCGGCCGCGATCGCCTCAGGCGTGATCTCGTGGAAGACCATCCGCCTGGTGGGCACGGTGGGCTTGAGTTCCTCACGCAGATGCCAGGCGATCGCCTCGCCCTCGCGGTCCTCATCGGTGGCGAGCAGCAGTTCGTCGGCGCCCTTGAGCAGTTGCTTGAGCTTGCTGACCTGCTGGCGCTTGTCAGCGTTCACGACATAGAGGGGCTCGAAGTCGGCGTCGATGTTCACGCCGAGCCTAGCCCACGGTTCACCGCGGAGCCTGGCCGGGATCTCGGCCGCGCTGCCGGGCATATCGCGGATATGGCCGATGCTCGACTCGACGACGTATCCCTTGCCGAGATAGCCGGCGATCGTGCGCGCCTTCGCTGGCGACTCGACGATGACCAGCCGATTGCCGCCGCCCGCCGCGCCGTCACCCGCTCGCCGGCTCCGTGGTATCTGGCTCGTCCGTACTGCCACGCTATTTCTACCTCACATCCTGCAGACGCCCAGGAGGCTACCGCAGGCTGCTGACTGACTCCGCGAATCCGATCACTTTGCGCACCTGTGGCATCTGAATGCTCCGCGGCCACGGTTTCCCTAAGGCTGATTGAACCATCGCCGTCTTCGCGCACAATATGTGGTGATGGCGGAGTACTCCTACCTCGTACTCAACCTGCCGCGGGGTACGTCGAGGGACGTGGCGCGGCGGATACTGACCGACCACGCCGAGTACGGGCACTGGGAGCTCGCCAAGGTTCGGTTGTATCCGGACGGCAGCAGGAAGGCGACCCTGCGCCGCAAGATCATCCGGCCGGTGCGCACCTGGCAAGCAGCCAGATAGTCCCGTGCCCGCTGCGCCGCCGCGCCCGTCGCCGCTCCTGGCGGGCTGACCGGTGCGCTCAGCCCGCGGTGTGTGCCGCGTAGCGGCCGGCCAGCCTCGCGCTGAAGCTCGCCGGCGGCGCGGCATGCCGCGGTAGACCCCTGGACCCGTCTGGGCTCTTGGCCTCTTTCGCCTGGTCGGTCAGCCGGTGCTTGCTGCGGTAACCGGCCGCCGAGCCGTCAGCGCGGGCGCTCGGCCCCCAGAAACTCTCGTCCGGCTCGTACAGCGGCTCTTGTCCGGCGCCCGGCTGATCGGCATCCGGCTGTTCGTCGCCGAGCATCTCGATCAGCATGGTGTCAATCCGCCGCTTGAGCCGGGAAAGGCGCCCGGCGCCCCGCCGGTCACCGGCCTCCATGCTCGGCGGGACCGTCAGCGGCCAGTTCACCGATGCGGCACGCGCGCACAGCCGCGGGTCGTCCGCCAGTTCGCTGTATCCAAGTCCCGGCTGCCGAGCCGGCCAGGCAGGCAGCAGGCGCCTCGCGGGGTTGAACGACGAGTCCTGGGCATCGGCCAGGCCAGCGAAGGCGGACCGGTCGCCCCGTCCAGCCAGTTCCTGCCCGGACGGCCGCACCCGCTCGTCGCCGCCAGGCTCGGGCAGGACGTAGACCGGTCGCTGCCCGGCGATGACCGGCAGGGCAGGCAACGAGAGCGGCACTCGCACTGGCGCCGGATACGGGCTGGACAGTTCGTCCCGAGCGGGCAGGCTGGCGAGCGCGCCAAGCCGCGCCGCAGCAGCGACGCCAGCGACGTCCTGCGGTTCCAGACGGGCTGATTCGGGCGCGCCAGGCTCCCGCCAGGAGCACGGGCCGGCCTGGTACTCGCCCGCGAGGACGCTGGCTGGCAGGTCCACGAAGGAAGGCCTGGTCAGCACGTTACTGACCGGATAGCTGTACGGCGTTCCCGATGCCGCCTCACCGACCGGCTGCTGGCCGGTCGGCTGCCAGCCTCCGGCGGTGCCGTGGCCGGTACGAGGCCTGGCCGCCCAGCTACGACTGACCCTGCTGGGCAAGCGCAGGCCGCGCAGGTCGCGACGCGGCGAGTTCGTCGCGACGACGTACGCCCCAGCCAGCAAGGCGCCGACGGCGACGCCGTCCAGCGAATCCGTTCCGAGCCTGGGAATCATGCTGAAGCCGACACCGGAGGTGAGAGTGGCGTGGGTCGCCGCCAGGACCGCCCAGGGATTCATCTGACGCTCCTCGTTCGTTTCTTTCCTGGTTGCTAACTCGACTGCTGGTAGAC
>WNFX01010741.1_pt1 | contig 13375 bp, 7 predicted proteins | sample 5400111 | NCBI WGS metagenome assembly WNFX01 (sample SAMN13153363, study PRJNA577476) | soil metagenome | isolation source: 40 cm soil or saprolite under grassland replicate 1 | place: USA:California | collected 2016-06-15
CCACACCGACGAGTCCGATGAGCAGCTGGACGCGCTCGCCACCGCAGCGGTGCGGCTGATGGCGACGGTGCTGCGCCCGCTCGGCAACGCGATCACCGAGCTGCCGGCCGGCCCGAGCCACCCCGGCAGGACCGCGGGCCCAAGCTTCGAGATGTTCTACCAGATGGGCAACTTCATCCCTGACCGCCGGGCCGCCTGGACGATGCTGGTAGAGCGGCTTGGGATGCTGGCCGACCGCTGCCACCGGCTCGACGGCCAGCCGGGCGTCCCGGCCGCGGTCGGCCCGGCCGGTGCGCGGCTGGGGTCGATCGTCGACCTGCTCGGCAAGCAGCTGCCTGGCTGAGCCTCCGGTTTCTCGGCTTGGCGTTGCACGTCGTCAGCCTGCCGGCCGCGCCGAGCTGCTGGCCGTCGACCAGACCCGGCGCCGCCAGGCGTCGCTGTGGCTCCGTCCGCCGGCCAATCCAAAGCTGCCGCGGCAGCACAGCACCGGCAGGCCCCGGACGATGCTCGCCTGTCAACGCAATACCCCATCATCCTCTGGCTAGCTCCGACCGGTCAGGCGCGCAGCACGACGGACACCGCGCCACGACGCTTGCCGCCAACACTAAACTTTCGACTGCTCGCACCATCCAGACCTCGCACTGCGCCGCTCTTCCAGCCAGCACTGGCTGCTCTCCATTCCTCCTCATAACGGATGATCGCCACCAGCCCGCTCTACTCTCAACCCGTCATTTTTCGCACGACAGCAGTGCACCAGGGTGCCGCAATGACGCCCGCCAGGGTGGGCGCGGGGTGGTCGGAGCATGGTGGCGGATATCGCGAAGCTGTCGGTTGGCCGGGAGGACTACTACGTCCGCGAGGTCGCTGGCAACCGCGAGGAGTACCTGTCTGGCCACGGAGAGTCACCGGGCCGGTGGCTCGGCCGCGGCGCCCAAGCCCTCGGCCAGCAGGGCGTCGCCAGCACCGAGGCATTCGTGCGGGTGTTCCACGGGCGGCACCCCGACACCGGGGAGCTGCTGGGCCGCGCGCACGGCGACCGGGGGGTGCCGGCGTTTGATGTGGTGTTGCGGCCGACCAAGAGCGTGTCGCTGCTGTACGGCCTCGGCGACGCCAAGGTCGCAAGCGCCGTGCTGGAGGCCCATCACCAGGCGACCGAGCAGGCGCTGGGCTACCTAGAGGACCACGTCGGCGCGCGCCGTGGCCACAGCGGATGCGAACACGTGGACGGCGACGGCCTGCTGGCGGTCGGCTTCGACCACCGCACCTCCCGGGCAGGCGACCCACTGCTGCACACCCACGTGATCGTGGCCAACCGCGTGCAGGGGCCGGATGGTCGTTGGACCGCATTGGATGGTCGCGACCTGTACCGGCACAGGTTGGCGGCGGATGCGATCTACCGGGGCGCCTACCAGCGCGCCCTGTCGCGGTCGCTGGGGGTCACCTGGTCGCAGCCGGACCGGTGGGGCAACCGCGAGCTGGCCGGCATGCCACCCGACCTGCTCAAGGTGTTCTCCAAGCGTGCGGACGCCATCGACTGCGCGGTCGAGCGGCTCCAGGCCGAGGGTCGGGTGCGAACCCCGAAGCTGGTCAAGTGGGCGGTGCATGCGACCCGGCAGGCCAAGCGGCAGGAGGCGCCCGCGACCTTGGTGGAGCGGTGGCGCGCTGAGGCGGCCGAGCATGATGTTGACGTGCCCGAGTTGTTGCGCGGGGTCCTTGGCCGTGCCCGTCATGCACCCCACGGCCCCACCGCCAGCGGCGAGTCAGTGGCCGAGGCGACCACGGACGAGGCGATGGTCGCTGGGGTGTTCGATCGGCTCGCCGGCCCACAGGGGCTGACCGCGCAGGCGTCCACGTTCGCCCGTCCCGAGGTGATCGCCGCCCTTGGCGACCAGCTCGCCGGCGTCGACCGCGGCGAGCTGGAGGGGCTGGCGGACCGGTTCCTCGAGGAGCGCGCGGTCAGCGTGGTCGCCGACCGCACCCTGGGAGAGCGCCGCTGGTCCACCCCGGAACTGCTGGCGGTCGAGCAGCGTCTGGTCGCCCGCGCGCTGGAGCGCCGTGGCGAACAGACCGGGGTGTGCTCGCCGGAGGCGGTGCGGGCGGCACTGGCCGAACACCCGACGGTCGGGGAGGATCAGGCCGGCATGGTCCGCGACCTGACCCTGTCGAGTGATGGGGTGCGGGTGGTGGTCGGCAAGGCCGGCACTGGCAAGACCTACGCCCTGGGCGTGACCCGCCACGCCTTCGCCTTGGATGGCTACCGCGTGCTGGGCGCGGCGCCGACCGGGATCGCGGCGACCAGCCTGGAGGCCGAGGGGTTCGAGGAGGTCGCAACCGTCGACCGGCTCCTGGTCGAGCTGGACCGCGACGTCGCCTCGAGCCGCCGGGATGCTTCGCGGGCCGCCCGCCATGGCCGCCACGACCGGGCCGAGGGGGCGGTGTTGGACGGGTGGTCGGTGCTGGTGGTGGACGAGGCGGGCATGGTCGGCTCCCGCAAGCTCACCCGGCTTCTAGACCACGTCCACCAGGCCGGCGCGAAGATCGTGCTGGTCGGCGACGATCGCCAGCTTGGCGCGATCGACGCCGGCGGCGGCTTCCGCGGCCTGCGCGTCCGCCTGGGCGCCAGCGTGCTCACCGAGAACCGCCGCCAGCAGCAGGCGTGGGAGCGGGAGGCGCTGGAGCTGGTCCGCGACGGCCAGATCGACCAGGCCGTCACCGCCTACCGCGAGCACGACCGCATGGTCCCGGCCAGTTCCAAGACCGAGCTGACGCTGAACTTGGTCCGTGACTGGTGGCAAGCCCACCAGCAGGCCGAGATGGCCGAGCGGTCAGGTGAGCCGGGTGGGGAGGCGGTGATCCTGGCCTACCGGCGCGACGAGGTCGACCGGCTCAACACGACCTGCCAGCAGATCATGCAACTCAATGACCGGCTCGGCCCGGAAGCACTCCCGGTTGGCGACCGGCGGATCCACGTGGGTGATCGGGTGGTGTTGGGCCGCAACGACCTGCGCGGCCTTGGGGTGGCCAACGGCACCCGCGGGATCGTCACCGCGGTTGACCCCGAGGGGCGGGCGCTGACCCTCAAGACTGAGCAGGGCCGCGAGGTCGCCCTGCCCGCCGCCTATCTGGACGGGCCGGTGCCGCAGGAGCGGCAAGTGGTGGACCTGGCGTATGCGACCACCGGGCACAAGGCCCAAGGGCTCACCAGGTGGCGGGCGCTGGTGCGCATCACCGGACAGGAGGATGCCAACTGGCTGTACGTGCAACTCTCCAGAGCCAAGCACGACACCCGCCTACACACCATCATCGGCCCCGAGCCCCATGTCGGCGCCGGCGAGCTGGACCTGCCCGACCGCGAGCCGCCCGACGCCTACGACCAGCTCGCCGGGGTGCTGGCCCGCCAGGGCGGACAGCGGCTGGCGATCGACACCACCGCAAGGTTGGACGTGCGCGCCACCCCCACCGGCGAGCTGCGCGCCGAACGCGACCGGCTCCAAGCGGAGCTGGACCAGGCCCCGCCGGACCGCAGCCGTCTCCTGGAGCGGGCCACCCAGCGGCGCCAGCAGGCCGAGCAGCAGCTCGCCGCGACCAAGGCCAAGCATCCCCGCCGGCACGAGCGGGATCTGTTCGGCCGCCAGCGTGCTGGCGAGCAGGAGCAGGACCCGACGGTGCGGGCAGTGGCCGCCCGGCAGGCCGAGCGGGCCGCCCAAGCCGAGGTCCAAGCCAGGGCGCGGAGGACCACCAGGACCTCGGCCTGGGCTACCAGGAGGTGACCAGGGAGCTTGGGTTGCGGTCCCGCCAGCGGGCCGCCTTCGCCGAGCTGCAACAGCCCACCTACCTCACCAACACCCTCGGCCCGGTCCCCGAGTCGGTCCGCGGGCGGCGAGCCTGGCGACAGACGGCCCGGCAGGTCGAGGACTACCGCCAGCGATTCCAGATCGACGACACCGACCGACCCCTCGGCCCCGAGCCGGCCCGAGGCCAAGACGATCCCCAACGGCAGCAGGCATGGCGGCAAGCCAACAGCGCGATCCAGCGCATCCAGGCACGCCGGCAACAGCGCGACACGGACCGCCACAACCAGCAACCAGGGCTTGACCGCGACCCGGTACGGGGTTCTGTCACACCCATCGGCGATCACGAGCAGTCCACCAGCCGGCATGCCGCCCGCGACCCCGACCCGGTCCAGGGTCCCGAGCGGGTCGCCGGCTAACCCAAGGGAGGCCCGATGGCCCACCAGCCCGCCCACTGGCCCCACGACGAAGATGACCCGCCGGTTGGCGTCAGCATCCGCCCGCTCCCCCAGCTCCCCGACCTGCCAGCGCCCGCGCCAACGCTCCCGGCCGGTGCGCCCGGTGCTAGTTGGGACCGAGGCGGCTCCTTCGGCACCCCCGGCGCCTCCGCCATGGCGCATTACCAGCAAGCCCGCGCCGGCGAGTGGACCCGGTTCGCCCGCACCCTGCCGTGGCGGCTGGCCGCCGTGATCGCCGCCGGCGCCCTGGCTGGCACCCTTGCCCACGGCGCCGGCCCCCGGCTGGCCAGCCCCGCCGCGGCGCTGACCGCCGGCGTGGTCGGCTGGTGGCTGCGCTTCCACGTCTCCGCGGAGACGGTTACGTGGCGGCGCGGCGCCCGCGGGGAGCGGCGCAGCGCCCGAGCGCTCCGCAAGCTCGCCCGCGCCGGTTGGACCGTCCTCCACGACGTCGCGGTCCCGGGCAGTCGCGCCAACGGCGATCACCTGTTGATCGGCCCTCCAGGGGTATTCCTGATCGACTCCAAAGCCTGGCACGGCCACATCACCCAGGCGGTCGATGGGTCCGCGTGGCACAACGGCCACCCCCTCGACCAGACCATCGCCACCGTGCGGTGGGAGGCCCAGCAGCTCGCCCAAGCGATCGGCGCGCCGGTGCTTCCCATGTTGTGCGTCCACGACACCCGCATCCCCTGGGATGAGGTCTACGTGGACAACGTGCCGGTGCTCACCCGTGGCAGGCTGCTGGCGCTGCTGCGGACCCTGCCGGCGCACATGGACCAGGACGGGGTGATGCTGCTGGCCGAGCACGCCCGCCACCAACTCCACCCCGCCACCTGAGCCAAGCATCCCCCGCCGGGCCCTTGGGGAACGACAGGGCGCCCCCGGTGCTTCCCCGCCGGGGGCGCCCTGCTGTCAGGAAGTTGAGCTATCTCGCACCGTCGTCCTGAGGGTGGAACTCGCTGTCGCAGAGCCCGCACAACTCGCTGTCGCAGAGCCCGCACAGGATCGGGCCGCGGTCGGCCTGGCGGGGGGAGACGCGGATGGACCGCTCGGGGTAGCAGTCGCAGGCCAGCTTGGACCGGTTGAACGTCTTCCCCCCTTCGCCGTCGGCTTGACCGTCGCCCTGGTCCTGGCCGCCGGCGCCGGGCTCGGGCTGCCCGCCGGCCAGGCCGAGACGGCGGAAGGTGTCCAGGTGCAGGCCGATCGCCTCGTCCAGCTCGGCGATGGTGTCGGCGTAGAAGATCGCGGCCACCTCGCTCAGCCGGACCTCGCTGAACCCGCTGACCGGGTGGGCCTTCGCGCCTGATGGCCATTCCAGGTCCAGCTCGGCGGCCAGCTTCAGGAAGCGGCGGTTGTGGTACTTGCCCTGGCGGCTGGTGTCCTTGATGCCGTGGACGTGGGCCAGGGCGTGGGTGGCCTCGTGCAGGATCGTGACAAGCGTGTGGGTGGCGCCTTCGGCGAAGCACTCGCCGACCACAAACAGCTCCGGCTTGCGGTCGGCCGGGTGCTGGAGGCTGGCGCCCTGGCCGGCTTCGGTGGCTGGTGGGTGGTGGTGGGCTGGGGGCGGCGGCGACCCACCGTTGGGCGCCGAAGTGGCCCCACTTGGCATCCACGCCCGAGGAGCTGGCGTGGCGGAGGCCGGTGCCAGTGATGAACACGACCTCGGGCAGCTCGGGGGCGCTGCTGGCGGATGGTGGCCCAGGTGTGCTCCAGGGCGGCGATCAGGCTGGATCCGGTGGCGGCGGGCTTGGACATAGCGACCGTTTCCCTCCCGGTGCGGTATCGAACTCTACCTCCATTTCGCATGATTGACTCGTACCAGCCTGTTGCACAAACCCCGAAATCGCCCTGATCGGCTGCCTCATCGAGCCCCTGACCAGGGCTTTTGGAAAGCGGGTGGTTCCCGAAACGGCTTTGTGCAACAGGCTGGTACCAGCGTGTTGCTCAAAGGCTGTATGAGCAGGTCGCCAGGGGAATTTCGGGCCTTGGAAGCTGCGGCCGGTGTCTTGCTGGCGAGTAGACGGCGCTCACCGCGACGATCGCGCCGCCCTGGGTCGCGGCTCAGGCGCTGGCCGGCGTGGCTGCTGGTCGCATGACCGTGTGCCGCCACAGTTTGAGCAGGTTGTGGGTGCCGCACAACAGCTTCCACTCCGCCTCGCACGCGCGAAGCCCCCGGCGCATGAACCGCCGTGCGCCGCGGCCGTCCTTAATCTGGCCGAACACCGGCTCGACCGTCTCTTTCCGTTTGGCGTAGCACGCCTTGCCATCGTCGCTGGTCAGCTTGCGTTTCATCGCCGCGCGTAGCTCGTCGCTCTTGGACGCTGACGGCTTGCCGTCCTTGCGCGGCTTGCCGTGGCGGCCGTGCCGGGGCGGCGGGATCAGCAGCTCCGGCGCGTCGGGGATCTGGGTCAGGTTGGCGATCGACCAGTAGCCGGAGTCGGCCGCCAGCGTGTCGGGTCGTTGGGCGATCCCGGCGGCAGCCAGCGTCGCCGTGGTCGCCTGGAGCATCGGTTGGAGCTGCTGGAAGTCGTTGGCGTCTTGGGTCAGCTCGGCCGCGACGATGACCTGCTCCAAGGTGGTGGCCGCCTGGGCGTTGTAGCCCTGTACCCGGCCCTTGCGGGTGTGCAGCAGGCGGCTGTCGGGGTCGGTGATGTTGGCGGTCGCCTTGGGGTTGGGTGCCTCGTCCCGCGCCCGTGGTTTGAGGGTGGGTGGCGGCTTGCCTTTCGCCGCGGCTGCCACCGTGGCTGCGGCGGACCGCTCGGCGAAGCGCCGCGCCCGTTCGGCCGCCTCCGCCTCCAGCCGTGCCTTGGCCTGGCGGAGCCGGTCCAGCCGGCCGGCCTTGCTGGCCAGCCCGGCGGGCAGCTCATCCCCACGTGCCTGACCGTGCTCGAGGTCCTCGCGCTGGTCGGCCTCGGCGGCCTGGCGCAGGATCTCGGCGACCTCGGCCTGGAGCCGCTCGTGGGTGCGGTTGGCCTTGTCGGCGGCGTTGCCGGCCAGCTTGGTGCCGTCCAGGGCGACCATGCCGACCTTGACCATGCCGGCGGCGGCGCACAGCTGCAAGGACTGCACGAGGAAGCCGGCCAGGGTCTGCTCGTGGCGGGCGCGGAACCGGGCGATGGTCACGTGGTCGGGGGCCTGGTTGGCGGCCAGGACCCGGAAGGCGATGTCCTCGTGGCAGCGCCGCTCGAGCTGTCGGGAGGACCGCACGCCCAGGCAGTAGCCGTACAGCAGCACGCCCAGCAGCAGCTTGGGGTCGTAGGCGGGACGGCCGTGCCCGTCATCGCGGTGGGCTTGGTAGAAGGGGACGAGGTCGAGCTGGTCGACCACGTCGAGGATGAACCAGGCAAGGTGGCCTTGGGGGAGCCAGTCGCGCAGGTCCGGGGGCAGCAGGAAGGGCTGGTCGCGATCACTGCGCAGGAAGTTGTAGGCCATGGACTATTCTACTCTTCTATTACGTTTATACCAAATGTGCTGTTGCTTAAGCGTCGGCCGCGGCGTCGGAGGCGACCATGCGGCCCTGTGCCGCGCTCGTGCCGGGCGACCAAGCGACCAGCACGCAGTGCCGGAAGCGACCATGCGACCACCGCAGCGATCACCGCATACGGCATTGGCGCGCGGAAGGCGACCACCTGCCGCCGGCGACCACGCGGCGGCGCCGCACGACGGCGGCAGCGACACCGGGCGAACAGCGAACTATTCGCCTGCGAACAGCAGCAAGCAACGGCGCCCCGAGCGCGAGGAGTGTTGCCCGGCCATCCATAGGCGCGGTGATTGGCCTGCCCGAGGATCGGCGATCGCCCTCACGGCACTTTCCGGTCAGCGGTTCTTGCGTCGTTTTGGGGGGCTTGATTTGCCGCGGGCGGAGGCCGATGCTTTGCGCGGTAAGGGTGAGGAGGTGACCCGGCGTGCACTGGTTGGGGCGCGCGGTGGCGGCGGTCGTGCTGGCCGCCGGGCTCGCGCTCGCCATCCCCGCCGCAGCCGCCCAGGCGCAGACCGCCGAGTGGGTCCGCAGCTACGCCGTGGATCTGCGCATCGAGGCGGGCGGGACCCTGCTGGTCAGCGAGCGGATCGACTGCTTGTTGACTGAACTAGCAGCCGCATAATCGCAGCTCAGCAGCCATGCCGTGGATGTGATAGACATCCCGCCATGGACACTGACGACAAGCACGAACGCCCGAGAAGCCCGGCGACTATGACCGTGCCGCAGGCGGGCCGGCTGGTCGCCACCGCGGACCCCTGGGAGCCCTACCAACTGCTCGACCCAGACGGCGTGGCGGTCGAGGCGGTGGCGGCCTACCTGCGCGACTTGCAGGCCGCCGACCGGTCGGCGGCGACCCTGCGCTCCTACGGCATGGACCTGCTGCGCTGGTTCCGGTTCCTGTGGGCGGCCGGGGTGACCTGGGACCGGGCCACGCGCACCGAGGCGCGGGACTTCTGCCGCTGGCTGCTGGTGGCCGGCAAGCCGACCCGGCCGCACTGGCGTGCGCAGGATGAGAGCAAGGCGGGCGTGCGGGCGGCGGCGCCCGTTGCGGCCTCGACGGGCAAGGCCTATGCCGCCTCGGTCCGCGCGCACAGCGAGACGGTGCTACGCAGCTTCTACGACTTCCACCGCGACGGCGACAGCGGGCCGATCCTCAACCCCTTCCCCTTGGAGCGGTCGCGGCGCAGCGGACGCGCCTACGCCCATCACAACCCGATGGAGCCGTACCGCAACCAGCGCACCGGGCTGTATCGGCCGACCGTGCCGATCCGCATCCCCCGCAGCATCCCCGACGAGGAGTTCAACCAGATCTTCGCTCGGCTGCCCTCCCACCGCGACCGCGCCCTGGTGGCGTTCTATGTCTCGACCGGCGCCCGCGCCGCCGAGCTGCTGTCGGCCACCCAAGGCGGCGTGGACCCCGGGCGGCAGGTGATCACCGTGGTGCGCAAAGGCAGCCGCCACACCCAAGAACTGCCCGCCTCCACCGACGCGTTCGTGTGGTTGCGGCTCTACCAGCTCGAGCTGGACGGCGTGATCCCGCGGGGTGCGCGGCAGCCGCTGTGGTGGACGTTGCGCCGGCCGCATCGGCCGCTGACCTACCATGCGGCCCACCGAATGTTCGAGCGGGTCAACGCCCGGGCAGGCACCACGGCGACGCTGCACGCGCTGCGGCACACGGCGGCCTACCGGATGGCCCAGGACCCGGCCCTGCCGCTCACCGACGTCCAGTTCGTCCTGGGGCACGCCCAGCTTTCGACCACGCAGCTCTACCTGACCCCACGCAAGGAAGAGGTAGTCCGCCGGCTGCTGGCCCACCATGCCGAGCAGACTCGGCAGGCGCGCGAGCGGGCGCGGCCGGCCCCGGCGCCCGGCTACCGGCCCCAGACGCTGGAGGTGCTGTTTGGGACCGGTGCCGTGTGAGCACCCGCATCGTCGAGGAACCCCAGGCCGCCCCGAGCGCTCCGACCGGCACGGCGACGTCACGACCGGCAGTCACCGGCCGCCCGGCGGCCCGCCCTCAGGGCACGGATTGGCCCGCGACCCGGCAGGGCCGCCAAGAGACCTGGGCTCGCCTGACCCGGGCACCGTTTGTGCTGGACGCGACCAGCAGCCAGCGCTGCCGCACGGTCGGGCTCAGGTTGCTGCTGGACTGGCTGGAAGACCAGCCGGGCCAGACCTGGCAGGACCGCTGGCTGGCCAGCGGCGCCGACGCCGACGGCCGCTCCTGGCGGCAGCTCCCAGCCGCCTGGTTGCGCGACCACGGCCACGACGTGCGGCACCGCCACGAGGTCATCGCCCGGGCGGTCGTGGTGGCCATCAGCGCCGACCTCATCCGGCCCTCGCTGCACTGGCTGGTCACCGTTGCCATCCGCAGCGGCGCGCTGGTCGCCGATCTCACCCGAAGCCGAGACGCCCAAGGGTTCGCGCAGCTGCGAGCGCTGTTGGCCGACGATCCGAGCGTGTCAGTGGTGGCCACCTACCGAACCTTGTATCGCACTGCCCAGATCCTGGCCGCCAAGGGCGGAACCGTCGGTGACATCACCCCCGGCGACGTCGTGGAACTGCTGGCAGCGGAAGCGGTCGTGCACGGCACCTCGATGGGCACCACGCACCTGCTCTACCGGGCCCTGCACACGTTGGGGATCTTCGGCGCAAGTGCTCCCTCGTCACTGCGGGAGCTGCGCAGCATGGGCCAGCAAACCCCAGAGGAGCTGATCGACCGCTATGGGCTGGCGTGTCGTCCCATCCGTGACCTGCTGGTGGACTACCTGCGCGAACGCCAGCCCGCCCTGGACTACACCAGCCTCAACGCGCTCGCCAACTTCCTGGGCAAGCTGTTTTGGGCCGATCTTGAGCGCCACCATCCAGGCATCTCGAGCCTGCACCTGCCCGCCGAGGTCGCCGCCGCGTGGAAGCAGCGGCTGCAAACGGTGACCAGGGCGATGCGCACCCCGGCCGGCGAGCTCGTGGAGGTGACGGCCTCGCGGGTCAACTACCGCGAATGCCTGACCCCGGTGCGGGCCTTCTACCTCGACCTGGCCCAATGGGCGGTCGAGGACCCGGCACGCTGGGGACCGTGGGTTGCACCCTGCCCCATCGGCGGCGACGAGGTCAACCTGCGCAAGGCCAAACGCCGCCGCAAGTCCCGCATGGACGCCCGCACCCGCGAACGCCTGCCGGTCCTCCCAGTCCTGGTTCGCACTGTCGACCTGCGCCGCAAGGCCGCCGCCGAGCTGCTGGCCGCTGCCCGTACGACCCCACCCGGTCGGGCCGTCACCGCCGCCGGGCAAACCCTGATCCGCGTCACCACGCCACGATCCAACCCCAACAAGGTCTGGGTCGACGACCCCGTCACCGGCAAACGCCGCAACCTCGGCCGAGAAGAGGAGTACGCGTTCTGGGCCTGGGCTGCGGTCGAGGTCCTCCGGGCCACCGGCATCCGGCTCGAGGAGCTGACCGAGCTGTCACACCACAGCCTAGTCCAGTATCGGCTGCCCACTACTGGGGAGCTGGTGCCGCTGCTGCAGATCGTGCCGTCCAAGACCGACGCCGAACGGCTGCTGTTGGTCAGCCCCGACCTCGCCGAGGTGCTGTCGGCCATTGTCTGCCGGGTCCGCGACACCAGCGGCGCGGTGCCCATGGTCACCGCCTACGACTATCGCGAACACGTCTGGTCGCCGCCGGCGCCGCTGCTGTTCCAGCGCCACTTCGGCTATGAGCACCGAGCGATCACCCCCAACAACATCCGCGACATGCTCACCGCCGCGCTCGCTCATACCGGCCTGGTCGACCCGGTCAGCGGTGGCCCGTTGCGCTTCACGCCGCACGATTTCCGCCGGCTGTTCATCACCGACGCCATCTTGAACGGCCTGCCGCCCCACATCGCCCAGGTCATCGCCGGCCACCGCGACATCAACGTCACCCTGGGCTACAAGGCCGTCTATCCAGAGGAGGCCATCCAGGCCCACCTGGCGTTCCTGGCCCGCCGGCGGGCGCTGCGACCCAGTGAGGAATATCGAACCCCCACCGACGAAGAGTGGGACGCCTTCCTCGCTCACTTCGAGAAGCGCAAGGTGGCCATCGGGACGTGCGCCCGCGCCTTCGGAACGCCGTGCATCCATGAACATGCCTGTGTTAGGTGTTCGCTCCTACGGGCCGACCCGGCCCAACGCGACCGGCTGGTGGAGATCCGCGACAACCTCATCGCCCGCATCGCTGAGGCCGAACACGAGGGCTGGCTCGGCGAGGTCGAGGGCCTCCAGGTCAGCCTCGCCGGCGCAGAAGACAAGCTCGCCCAGCTTGACCGGCGTGCCCGCAGCCCCACCACCGTCGACCTTGGCATGCCTACCGTTGGCGCCCCGTCCCGGTCGGGCCGGCCATGATCATGACCAACGCATGGAGCACCGTTAGCGGCATCACTGCGGTCGTCGCCGCCTCGCCGCGCTCATCACGGTCAGATTCGCGTAGGCGACCGTCCGCGAGGCCCAGATGGCTCGGCGAGATGCAAGCGCGAGCACCAAGGACCTGGCCGGACAGCACCGCGACCGGCGTCGTCCTGTGGCAGCAAATGGCGAATTTGCTGCCACAGCGCTCTCGCGACCGTCTCACAACGCTATGACCTTGGCGGTGGTGCGACGTTGATTGCGGACACTAGTTCTGGACGCCTGCTGGGCAGTTGCTGACGGGGGAGGGAGGGCTGTCGCAGAAACGGTCGTTTCTAAGACGCGCGACGGGCAGATGCGGGAGCGGCTGTTGGTCTAGTTGGACTCGGGGCTGGGCTGGCGGCCTTCGGGGAAGGGCCGTACTTGTTGCTGCCGGGCGTGCTGTCCACGGTCATGATGCAGACGTAGGCGACGGGGTGTCTAGTTCGAGTTGATCCTGCGCTTTCCGCGGTAATCCAGCACGGGACCCTGCATCGTTCGCAGTAACCCTGCGCGGACTCGCTCGTTAGGCAGGTATGAGAAGTGATCTTCGCGTTCTTGAGGGGGGTGGCGGGCCGCATCGGCCCGCCACTGATCGAGTGATCCGTCTGCTCGACCGGGTCGTCCACTGTGTGGCCGGCAGAGTGGCCGGTCACGGTTGCTTGCTCAGCTGCTTGCCGTTGGTGCGCCGGACAGCCGGGGTGTCGGTGAGAATGGTGTGGAGTTTGGCGGTCTGCTGGTCGATGGCCTGCGGGCCGTTGCCGGTGAGCAGCCGCACGGACGGCTCGTAGGCCAGTTTCGGGGCGGAGATGTTGGGCGAGGACGTGACGGTGAAGCCGGCTTCCTTGATGGCCACGTCGACGAAGTAGGGCAGTCGGGTCCTCTTGCCCGGGACGCGCGGGTAGAGGAACCGCAGCGCGAACCGCTCGCCGATCTTGGGGACGGTCGAGATGGTGGCGGCGAGGAACGGGTTGTCCTTCACGGAGTAGGCGGCGCCCTGCGCGTCGATGCGCTGCCGGGTGGAGGTCACCGCCACGGGCGCGTGGCAGATCAACGAGATGGTGACGTCGTTCTCCCGGGCCAGGTGGAGGGTTTCGCCGAGCCACGGGTCGTCGCGGAAGTCGACCATGGGGGCGTGACCGCCGGGGGCGTGGATGAAGTCGAAGTCGGCGAGGGTGAACGGGTCGGCCGGGTCGCGGTGGCGCTGGACGAGTTCCTTCAGCG
>WNFX01011325.1_pt1 | contig 13374 bp, 14 predicted proteins | sample 5400111 | NCBI WGS metagenome assembly WNFX01 (sample SAMN13153363, study PRJNA577476) | soil metagenome | isolation source: 40 cm soil or saprolite under grassland replicate 1 | place: USA:California | collected 2016-06-15
CCGGGCCAGTGCCGGCCGGGCCAGTGCCGGCCGGGCCAGTGCCGGCCGGGCCAGTGCCGGCCGGGCCAGTGCCGGCCGGGCCGGTGCCGGCCGCGAGCGAGCCGCAAACTCCTGACAGCGAGCGCGGGCAGGCCAGGCAGGCCGACGGAGCCGGATTCGCGCCGCCCGAATGATGGCGCATACGGCTCCATAACGACTGCGTGGAAATGCGGGGTAGGAATCGAGCGATGCCTGTCCTGGTCGGCACCTCCGGCTGGCAGTACCGCGACTGGCGAGCGGTGTTCTACCCGGCGGACCTGCCACAGCGCCGCTGGCTCGAGCACTATGCCGGGCAGTTCGCCACGGTCGAGAACAACAACGCGTTCTACCGGCTGCCCGGGCGCGAGACATTCGAGGCCTGGCGGGACAGAACACCCGATGACTTTGTGATGGCGGTCAAGGCGAGTCGCTACCTGACCCATATCAGACGGCTGCGCGATCCCGCCGAACCGGTACGGCGGCTGCTCGCCGCGGCCGCCGGCCTGGACGGCAAGCTCGGCCCGCTGCTGCTTCAGCTGCCCCCGAATCTCACCGCCGAACCGGAACGGCTCGACGCGTGCCTGCACGAGTTCACCAGCTCACCGGCCGTGGGGCCGGTCCGCGTCGCTGTCGAGCCCCGGCACCAGTCCTGGTGGACCGACGAGGTACGGCAGGTGCTGACGCGCCACCAAGCCGCCCTGGCCTGGACAGATCGGCTCGGGCATCCGCTTACCCCGCTCTGGCGCACCGCCGATTGGGGTTACCTGCGCCTTCACGAAGGAGCGGCGAGCCCATGGCCGCGCTACGGCGAACAGGCGCTGCGGTCCTGGGCGCGGCGGGTGCTGGAGACGTGGCCGCACGAGGCGGATGTGTACGTCTATTTCAACAACGACCAAGGCGGCGCCGCCGCCGCTGACGCGACCGCATTCAAGAGCCACGTTTCATGATCGCGGTGGAATCCCGGTATTCCCCGCCGCAAACTTCATGATCGCGGTGGTCCCAGCCCCTCCGCGCCCCCGATTCCATGATCGTGGTTGTTTCCCGGCCCCTCCGCGCCCCAAATCCAGGCTCAGGCGCGAATTTCGTGAGTGCGGCCGCTGCCCGGCCCGTCCGGCCATCGAGTCGCGGCCCATTCATAGATGGCGGCGGTCGTCAGGGCGGCGAGCAATAGGCCGTGTCGATGTTTTCTCACCATGCGAGTTCGATCTTGCTCATATGCTGAGATCCTTCATGATCGTGGTGGATTTTTGACTAATAGAACATAAAATCCACCACGATCATGGAATCGGTAATTGTCATACCCAGCGGTCAGGATGCGCGGTATGAGACAGCAACTCTCGGACCGCGGCCGCAAGCTGCTCGCTGTCCAGTGCGGCGTGATCGCCCGCTGGCAGGCGACGGCAGTCGGCCTGGATGCGAACACGATCATCACACGGGTACGGAGCGGCCGCTGGCGGCGGCTCGGCTGGGGTGTATACGCGACATACACGGGTGAGCCGAGCCGCACGGCCGTGCTATGGGCGGCGGTGCTCGGGGCGGGGCCGCGGGCAATCCTCAGCCACGAGACGGCCGCCGAATTGGACGGGCTCGCGCACGGCGTGAGCGCTCCGGTTCACGTCACGGTTCCTCGGCAGCAGCACATCGACGCAAGGCGCGAAGTCGCCATCCACCGGTCCGACCGGATCCAGCAGACCCGCCACCCAAGCCTGACGCCGCCACGCACCATGATCGAAGAAACAGTGCTCGATCTGACCCAGGCATCCGGCACCTTCGACGACGCCTTCTCCTGGGTTAGCCGGGCGTGCCAGCGCGGTCTCACCACGCCGACCCTCTTGGGTATGCGGATGCATATGCGCAAGAAAATGCGCTGGCGCGCAGAGTTAAGCGAGGCGTTTCCAGACGTCGGCTCGGGCGCTCATTCGGCGCTCGAATTCCGCTACCTGCGGGACGTCGAGCGCGCCCACCGCCTTCCGCCTGCGAAGCGGCAATCGAGGATGGCCCATGACGGTCGCAGACAATACCGCGACGTTTTTTACGAGCAGTACGCGGTCGTGGTTGAGCTCGACGGACGGCTAGCACACCCGGCTGAATCCCGGTGGCACGATATCCATCGTGACAATGCCGCCGCAGCTGACGGGATCATCACCTTGCGGTACGGCTGGGCCGACGTTTCCCAGCGCACGTGCCAGGTCGCGGCCGAGGTGGCGGTGGTGCTGCAGGTACGTGGATGGAAAGGTACGCCGCGCCCCTGCGGGCCTAATTGTATGGCTGGCCGACTGGCATCATGATCGTGGTGGATTTTATGTTCTATTGGTAAAAAATCCACCACGATCATGGAACCGGCGGGGCGCGAAGCTAGGAACCCACCGCGATCATGGAACGCGAACGCGGGAAACGCGGGACGGACGCCTTAGGAGCCGTAGCGCCAGGATTCGAGGTACTCCAGCTGGCCAGGCGTCAGCGTGTCGATGTTCACGTTCAGGGACGCGAGGGCGAGGCGGGCGACCTCGCCGTCCATCTCAGCGGGTACGTTGTGCACGCCTGGAGCAAGGTCGGCGTGGTTCGCCGCAAGCCAGGCGGTGGCCAGGGCCTGTGTGGCGAAGGAAAGATCCATCACCGCAGGTGGATGGCCCTCGGCCGCGACCAGGTTCACCAGGCGGCCTTCGGCGAGAAGCAGCAGCCGGCTGCCGTCCGCGAGCACGTATTCGTCGGTGCTCGGACGCACCCCACGGTTGACCGCGACGGCCAGGTTCTCGAGCGCCGCGATGTCCACCTCGACGTTGAAGTGCCCGGCATTCGCGAGGATCGCGCCGTCCCGCATCACCGCGAGGTGATCACCAGTGATGACGCCACGGTTTCCCGTCGCGGTGATAAAGACATCCCCGAGCCCCGCGGCCGCGGCCATCGGCAGCACGCGGAAGCCCTGCATGACCGCGTCCAGGGCCTGCACGGGGTCGACCTCGGTGACGATGACATGCGCGCCAAGCCCGCGAGCCCGCTCGGCGAGACCCTTGCCGCAGTAGCCGTAACCCGCCACCACCACGGTCCGGCCCGCGAGCAGCGTGTTGGTCGCGCGGAGGATTCCGTCCAAGGTGGACTGCCCGGTCCCGTACCTGTTGTCGCACATGCGCTTGACGGGCGTGTCGTTGGCCGCCACGACGGGAAACCCGAGCCCGCCCGCCGCGGCCATGCCACGCAGCCTGATCACGCCGGTCGTGGTCGACTCGCATCCGCCGCGCACCCCGCCCACCAGGTCCGCGCGCTCGGTGTGCAGCGTGGTGACCAGATCGCAGCCGTCATCGAGCACGAGGTCCGGCCCGGCGTCGATCGCCTGATTGATATCGCGGTAGTACGTCGCGCGGTCGACGCCGGCCCGCGCGAAGACGGCGGCGCCGTAACGGCAGGCCAGCGCGGCGGCCACCTCGTCCTGCGTGGACAGCGGATTCGACGCGGCCAGGAATACCTGTGCGCCGCCTGCGAGTAGCGCACGGACCAGGGCGGCGGTCTCAGCGGTCACGTGCAGGCAGGCCGAGACCGTCAGGCCTGCCAGCGGCCGATCCACGGCAAACCGCTCACGAATGCGACGGAGCACCGGCATCGCGTGATCGGCCCACTCGATACGCCGGACCCCGGGCTCGGCGAGCCCGGGGTCGGCGATGGCAGAGCTGACAGCGTCCACGGACCGTCCCTGACCGCGGTCAGTAGCGGTAGTGGTCGGGCTTGTACGGGCCGTCCACCGGCACGCCAATGTAGTCGGCCTGATCCTTCCTGAGCGTGGTGAGCTTCACGCCAAGCGCGTCGAGGTGCAGCCTGGCGACCTTCTCGTCCAGGTGCTTCGGCAGGGTATGCACGCCGAGGGGGTACTGGCCAGCATTGCCGAACAACTCGATCTGCGCGATGACCTGGTTGGCGAAGCTGTTGGACATCACGAAGCTGGGGTGCCCGGTGGCGTTGCCCAGGTTGAGCAGCCGTCCCTCGGACAGAATCAGAACGGAGTGGCCGTCGGGGAAGACCCACTCGTCCACCTGGGGCTTGATGTTGATGCGCCTGATCCCCGGGGTCTTGACCAGCCCGGCCATGTCGATCTCGTTGTCGAAGTGACCAATGTTGCCGACGATCGCCTGGTGCTTCATGGCCGCCATGTGGGTGGCGGTGATGATGTCGCGGTTACCCGTCGCGGTGACGAAGATGTCAGCGGTGGGCACCAGGTCCTCGAGCGTGGCGACCTGGAAACCGTCCATCGCCGCCTGCAGCGCGCAGATCGGGTCGATCTCGGTGATCACGACCCGGGCGCCCTGACCGCTCAGCGACTGGGCGCAGCCCTTGCCAACGTCGCCGTACCCGCACACCACGACCACCTTGCCGCCGATCAGCACGTCCGTGGCCCGGTTGATGCCGTCCACGAGGGAATGCCGGCAGCCGTACTTGTTGTCGAACTTCGACTTCGTCACCGAATCGTTCACGTTGATCGCCGTGAAGAGCAACGTCCCGCCGCGCTGCATCTCATACAGCCGGTGCACGCCCGTAGTCGTCTCCTCAGTTACCCCCTGAACGGCTGCCGCGAGGCGCGTCCACTTGCCGGGGTTTGCGGCCAGCGAGTTGGTGAGCAGCGCGCAGAACACCTTCCACTCGTCCGGGTCGTCATCTGCCGGAGCCGGCACGCCACCGGCCTTCTCGTACTCGGCGCCCTTGTGCACGAGCATGGTGGCGTCGCCGCCGTCATCCAAGATCATGTTCGGCCCGCGGGTCTGGCCGTCACCGTCGCCGGGCCAGGTAAGCGCCTGGTCGGTGCACCACCAGTACTCCTCCAGGCTTTCGCCCTTCCAGGCGAAGACGGGGATCCCGGCGGGCTTGTCCGGGGTGCCGTCGCGTCCGACCGCCACCGCCGCCGCGGCATGGTCCTGGGTGGAGAAGATGTTGCAGCTTGCCCACCGGACCTGGGCGCCGAGCGCGGTGAGGGTCTCGATCAGCACAGCCGTCTGCACGGTCATGTGCAGGGACCCCGTAATGCGCGCGCCCGCCAGCGGCTGAGCGGCCGCGAACTCAGTTCGCAACGCCATGAGGCCAGGCATCTCGTGCTCGGCTAGGCGGATCTCCTTGCGCCCGAAATCGGCTAGCGAGATGTCGGCTACCTTGAACGGTTCGGCTGGCATGCGGGTCCTCCGTAGTTGACGCCGGTTCTTGGGAAAGTCCCTGCCGTCTCGGGCTTTCTGCGCGGCGGCCAGGCCTGCGGGACGGCTATCTGCCGTTCCGACTCTAGGCCGCGGAGGACCGATTCGCATGCGTTCATGGCTATTCCTAACACGAGAATGTCAGAATAGCGTCCATGCGCATCACAGAGGCCGCCCGGCGACTCGGCACCTCACCCCGGATGCTTCGCTACCGGGAATCCCTCGGGCTGCTACCGCCCATCCAGCCCGGGCACCGGGGTCACCGGCAGTTCACCGAGCGCGACATGGACGCGGTCGCGGCGGCGCTCGCGCTCGAGCGAAGGTTCGATATCACTCCTGCGGCGCTCGCATTCGGGCTGCGGGTGCTGGCCGAGCCGGCGGTGCGGGCGGCGGTAGCCGACCTGGGCCAGCGCACCGGCCGGCTGGGGCGAGCGCGGGCACTTGCCTTCGAGCAAGAACGAGCCCTGCGGCTGCTTGGTGATGCGGGCCCCGGGCGCTGACCCCGGAGTCCGCCAAATGCCGGGCACGGCCCACCCGCCCTGGGGGCCCCCGCCTACTGATGATTCTCGCGGCTTGTCAAGGTGGGCACCATGGCCGAACACGGTTCTGGGGATAACTGGGCTGCGCATCCTCGCATATCCACAGGCGGCTCGCGTCGCAGCCGCTGTGCTTGCCCTGGTGGGACGCGCCACGCAGCCGTTAAGGATCATTATCGGCGGCATGGTGGACGTTGCGCATAGCCGGGTCGGTGGCGTCCACCTTCGCCGCCATGTAGAGATCGGGTTCAAGGTAGATAAGCTCCGCGATCGGCACCGCCCGCCTGACCCTCGATTCCGCGGCGTCGATGCCGTGCGCGATCTGCGCTGCCGTCTCGTCGTGGCGAACCGCGATCTTGGCGGCGACCAGCAGCGACTCCGGGCCGAGGTGCATGGTGCGCAGGTGGATGACGCACTCGACCTCCGGTCCGTCCTGCAGCGCTGCGACGATCTTGCGCTGCGTATCCACGCTCGCCGACTCCCCGATCAGCAGGCTCTTCATCTCGATGGCAAGCACGGTGGCGACGCAACCGAGCAGCACGCCGATGCCGAGCGAGCCTGCCCCGTCCCAGACGCCGTTGCCTGTGACCACCGCGAGCGTCACCCCGGTGAGCGCGCACATCAGGCCGATCAGCGCAGCCACGTCCTCGAGCAGCACAACCGGGAGTTCGGGTGTCTTGGTGCGGCGGATGAATGACACCCACCCGCGCCCGCCGCGGACCCGGTTCGACTCGGTCATCGCGGTGCGCAATGAGAAGCTTTCGAGCACGACCGCAATGCCGAGGACGATGAACGCGATCAGCGGGTCCCGCACCGGGTGCGGATTGAAGATCTTGTGGAAGCCCTCGTAGAGCGAGAATATGCAGCCTCCGGTGAACAGCACGACCGCCACCACGAACGCGTAGAAGTACCGCTCGCTGCGGAACCCGAAGGGATGTTCCATCGTCTGCGCCCGCTTGGCCTGCCTGCGGCCGATGAGCAACAGCGCTTGGTTGCCGGTGTCGGCCAGCGAGTGCACCGACTCCGCGAGCAGCGAGGCCGACCCGGTGACGCCAAACGCCACGAACTTCGTCGCCGCAATGCCCAGGTTCGCGATGAGGGCAGCAAAGATCGCCCTGGGCCTACTTTCGGCTATAGCCGCGTCCTTCCCGCACAAGTGACTTCAGTTCTTGGATCGCCGTGATCGGGCTCGGGTCGATACCCGTGCCGAGCGCCAGGTACACGGTGGCGTAGTCGATGACCTGAATGAGGCTCGCCAGCCGGAGCAACGGATGATCACCTTCGGCGGCGAGCTCGGTGACGGCGATCCCCCGGTCGGCGGCAAGTTGCGCCGACGCCGCGCGCCGCGCGGCGACCAGGGGAAATTCGCGGGAATCGGTGAGCATTACCAACCTGAGCGGCAGCGGGAGCGGCGGTCCGTCGAACGGCACCACCTGGTTGTGGTTAGCCTCGGGGAGCACGCCATGCATGCCAGGCAGCTTGGCGTTTTCGTTGAGCTGACACGCGAACCGGTATGCCACCACGCCGGTGAGCGGAGAGCTTCCCCAGATAATCGGCAGGTGGCCGGCCAGCTCGGCGGCCAGTGCCTTGGCCGGGTTGACGAAGGAATCGCTGGCCGGCCGGCAGCGATGGGATATGTCCTCGAGCAGGCGTGCCGTCTCCTCGTAAGTGTTCGGGCCGACGTCGGCCAGCCCGAGCCGCTGCGCGATCCCGACCAGCGGGATGGACAAGCCCCACAGCGTGGAACGCGGCATCCCGGCCGACACCACGGGGATGAACGGCGCTCTCGCCTGCGCGGTCAGGTCGGCCAGCGGTGACCCAGCCGCCCCTACCGCGGCAAGGTGGCAACCGCGGCGCGCCGCCTCGTGCGCGACAGCCAGCGTCTCTTCTGTTGTGCCTGAACACGAGACCGCGACAACCAAGTCCGCCGCGCCGACCCAGCCCGGCAGCTGGTAGTCGTGGACGGTCGCGATCTGACAACCCGAGCCGCACACAGCGGACAAGATGTCGCCGGCGATGCCGGATCCCCCCATTCCCGCCACCACGATCGCCCTCGGCCGGCCGGGCGCGAGGATGGCCCCAAGCTCAGCCTCGGCCGCGGCGCGGGCACCGGCGCGGACCTGTGCGGCCGACGAGGCCACCTGCCGGAGCATCCCGCCAGGATCCGCCGCTTCGAGCAGGTTCTCGTCGTCAAGTACGTTCTCGTCGAGGACAGCCGTCACGTCGTGCCCTTCGTCGGCTCGCAAGCCTCGTCGACGAGCAACACCGGAATGTCATCACGTACCGGATAGGCCACTCATCAGGGGGTTGAGGCGGACCGGACGATGCCGAGAACCTCGTCCCGGACCGCGGCAAGGGTGGCGTCGTCAGCAGCCTCGACATTCAACCGCAGCACTGGTTCGGTGTTCGACGGCCGCAGATTGAACCACCAAGCGGCGGTCATCACCGTCAGGCCGTCTACTTCATCCATCGTGACATCCGGGCGGCCGGAGAACGCGTCGCGGACCCTGGCCGTCACGGCTGCCTGGTCGGCGACCTCGCTGTTGAGCTCCCCGGATGCCCGGTACCTGGAGTACTCCGCGAGCAGCTGCGAGAGCGGCCTTGCTTCGCCCGGCTGGTCACCGAGTGCCGCAAGCACGTGCAGCGCCGCGAGCATACCCGAGTCGGCGAACCAGAAATCGCGGAAGTAGAAGTGACCCGAATGCTCGCCCCCGAACACCGCGCCGGTGCGGGCCATCTCCGCCTTGATGAACGAGTGGCCGACCCTCGTGCGCACGGGCCTGCCGCCATGTTCGGAGACGATCTCGGGGACAGCGCGGGATGTGATCAGATTGTGGATGATCACGGCACCCGGCTCGCGGGCCAGCTCGCGGACGGCGATGAGCGCGGTCAGCACGGAGGGTGGAACGATCTCGCCCCGCTCGTCGACGACGAAGCAGCGGTCGGCGTCCCCGTCGAACGCCAGGCCCAGGTCGGCCTGGTGCTCGGTGACCGCGCGCTGCAGGTCGGTCAAGTTGGCCGGGTCGATCGGGTTTGCCTCGTGGTTCGGGAACGTGCCGTCCAGGTCGAAGTACAGCGGGATGACGTCAAGCGGCAGGCCCTCGAACACCTTGGGCACGGTGTAACCAGCCATGCCGTTGCCCGCGTCGACCGCCACCTTCAGCGGTCTGATCCCCGACAGGTCCACGAGCGTCTTCAGATGGCTGGCGTAGCCGGACAGCAGGTCCTGGCTGGTGATCGTGCCCGTGGATGGCACCGCTCCATCGCGGCGCGGGACGCCGCGAGCCACCATGTCGCGCAGCTCAGTCAGGCCGGTGTCGCGGCCGACCGGCCGGGCGCCGTCACGACACAGCTTGATGCCGTTGTACTTCGGCGGATTGTGGCTCGCGGTGATCATGGCGCCCGGGATGCCCCGGCTTCCGCTCGCGTAGTAGAGCATGTCGGTGGAGCCGAGACCGCCCGCCACAACGTCCGCGCCCTGAGCGGTGGCCCCGCGGGCGAACGCATCCGCAAGGGGAGCAGACGAGGTGCGCATGTCGTGCACGGTCGCGAGTTCGGTGGCGCCGGTGAGCCGGGCGAATGCGGCGCCGACCGCCTCCGCCACGGTCTCGTCAAGCTCGTCGGGCACGACTCCGCGAATGTCATACGCCTTGAAGATCTTCGCGAGCTCGCTCACTGTGGCTCCAGCTCCTGGTGCGCTGCTTCCGGCACGATAGGCCATGTCCTTGCCCGTCAGGCCCGCTCATCGAGCCTACCGGGCATGGGCCGGGCCAGGTGCGGGTGTTCAGCCGCCCGGGTTGCGCGGCGGCGCGGACCGCAGCACGCGCAAGTGCCCCCGGCGGCCTACTTCAATCCCCTGGCCCACAGGCTCATCGGCAGGCTGCGGGCGGGCCGCCTCGCGGACGGCATTCGCCAGCGCCTCCAGGTCGTCGGCCGCTGGCTGGGAGGGCTCAACGGGCAGCCGCACGACCTCCCAGCCGAGTGGCGCCGTCAGCCGCTCGGCGTGTACCGCGCAGAGATCGTAGCAGTGCGGCTCGACATAGGAGGCGAGGGGTCCGAGCACCGCGGTCGAATCACGGTAGACGTACGTGAGCGTGCAGATGGCAGGCTGCTTGCAGGCGGTACGGGAGCAACGACGGGTACTCACGTGCTCACCTCGTTCCCAGTACGCATCCGCCCGCACCGGCCCGGCGGCGTGCGTACGTTTCGTGCTCGCACCGCCCTATTCGCCTGCTTGTGGGAATGACCGTATCCGGCCTGGGGCGGTAACGCCATCACCCCGGGCACTCTTCACGATCGTGTCTTGCGCGCCGCCGGCGTGCCTTGCGCGGCACCGGTGTCGGCCTGCCAGCGGCATTGGCGCGCCAGCGGCATTGGCGCATGGCACGCTCACCCGGATGTCCCGCAGCCGCCCGCGCGGCCTGCACCCTCCCTGATCACGGCGGGCGCGTCGCACGGGATAACCTCGGCGTTGTGCAGACAGCCGATCCGGGCCGCAGGCAGCGCGTGCCTCGCGTCGCGCGTCGGGACCGGCATGGGCGCGGCCTGCGGGGTCCGCTGGCACCGACCGACGTACCGCTGTCGAGGACCCGCGCGGAGCATTTCGACGAGCTCGTGCTCGATGCCGTGAACCGGCTCGAACCCCGCTGGGAAAAGCAGCTTGCGGGGGTGGAGTTCGCCGTCGAAGAGGTTCCGCCGCCGGGCCCGAGCCCGGACGGCGATCCCGTGCCGCTGGCCAGGTCGCAAGTGGCGGCGGGCGGCAAGCCAGCGCGCATCGTCGTGTACCGCCGCCCGGCCCAGGCCCGCGCGGAGGGCGAGGAGGAGCTCGCGGCGCTGGTTTTCGACGTGGTCGTCGAGGAGGTTGCCCGTCTGCTTGGCGTCGACCCGGAGGCTGTCGACCCCGGCTACAGCGACGACGACTAGGGGCGTGTTTCGCCCTAGCTGGCCCGTGAGAACTAGCCGGGCGTTTTGGACGTCCGGCATAGGACACTCCGGACGTCCGGCTCAGAAGCGCGGCTAGGCGGGCGGAAGATTCTTGCTGACCGAGGTCGGCAGCTGGTTGTACGTGGTCATGATGTCGCCGTTCAGCGCGGCCAGTTGGCGGGTCGCCTCGGCGTCGAGCTGGGCAGCCTGGCCCGTAAGGCTGTCGACGCGGTCCTGCCGCGGATCGCTGCCGCTCAGAGCATCTCCAAGCTTGGTGAGAAAGCTTTCGTTTGCTACATCTTGTTTTGCCTGTTGCAGCTGTCCCTTAAGCTTTTGCTTCTGATTGTAGAGATCCTCGATCTGCTTCTTGTACTTGCTGAGAATAGGCGCGTGCTGCTGCAGAGCCGAAGCGACGTTCTGCGCGGCGGTGGCCAGATTTGCCGCCGTTTCATGCAATTGCTTCATCTGACCGAGCGCGTTGCCCGCGGAGCTGCCACCCCAGGCCCCAGCCAGCTTCTGCGCATGCCCCAAGAGGCTGTTCACCTGCTCAGAAAGGGTGTTGCCCGCATTCTGATAGGTGCCGCCCGCCAAGGAAATCCGGCCTGGATCGGTGGGCTGGAGGAGGCTGTGCACCTGCTCGACAGTCATGCCGCTTGTTGAATCGTTGTATATGCCGTTGATCTTGACGTGGTAGGTTTTCCCGTCGGCACTCAGCGGATCGGGTCCGGGATCATTGATAAGCATCTCGCCTCACCTCGCCGACTTGATAACAGGAGGCGTCGCCCCGCCACCGCCGTCGTCCCAGATGCCCGCGTCCTCGGCGAGCCAGGTCTCGCGATCGCGGTCCTTGTCGCCCCGACCACCGCCCGAGCCTGTCATCGGCATGAAGCCGGACCCACCTGCCGCCTCCGCTCCCGCAGCATTCGCGCCGAGCGCGTCGCCGGCGGCGGCCTCCCCCGCTATCGCGTCCTCAGCCGCGGGGCCGCCGATCACGCCAGAGCCGACGCCCGAGTCGGCCAGGGCCTGGTCCTCCATCGCCGTCGCGTCGGCACCGCCGAGCGTGCCGTCCCCCAGCATGCCGACACGGGCGCTGGTCGCAGACTCGGCTGCGCCGGCACCCGGCCCGCCGATAACAGGTCCGCCGACCATGGGCTCACCTGCCACCGGCTCACCCGTGACCGCCTCGCCGGGCACCGGGTCGCCGGGCACCGGGTCGCCGGCTGGCGACCCGCCCACCGGCCTCGGGACCGGCGCGAACATGCCGGTCCCGCCGCCTAGGCCGCCGCCAGCCGGGCCAGAGCCACCCGCGCCGCCCAGGCCGCCACCGGGCAGGCCCGAGCCACCTAGCCCGGGGCCACCTGGGCTGCCGCCGGGCGCGGGGCTGACGCCTGACAGTGTGCCGCCGCCGCCCGGAGACCCGGAGAGCGGCGTGCCGGAACCCGAACCCGCACCCGACCCCAGGCCGCCGGATGAGCCGGGACCAGCCGGGATGGAGCCGCCGCCACCGGACGCCGGGGCAGAGCCAACCCCGGAGCCGACGCCGCTCGCTGCCGCCGTGTTGTTGGCTTCGGCATCTCGGTAGGCCTGCGCGGACTGGTTGATCCGGTCAACCACGGCCTGGTGGGCGGTGATCATGTCACTGGTGAATTCCGAAATCGCGGAGAACGCGTTGCCCGTCGCGTCGCCCAGCCCAGATGCGGCACCCCATTGGCCAGTATCGATAGCCGTCACCAGGCCGTCGCTCTGGATGCTATTCAGCGTCGACTTGACCGCCTGGATGTCACTCTCCATCGCCTTCGCTACCTGACTCAGCACGTCAGGATTTACGGTGAGACCCCCTGACCCACCGGGCCAGCTTGGCTCCGGGGCCGCACCAGAGCCGGACTGAGGGTCGGCGAGCATCGTTAACCACCCGTTCCGTTCGTCAGACCGTTTATGAATTTGTTCCGGACAGTTCCAACCACGCCGCATGCACCGGAGCTGGCCAGATGCCCGCCAGCCGACGTGGAAGGAACCGTCGGGCCTGTGTGGCCTCAGTGACCCCAGAGGCCGCTGAGCCGACGCTCAGTGTTCTGGTAGACCGAGTTCGCGTCACCGATCGTGGCGCCAAGCTGGTTCAGCACGGTTGCCATGTGCTCGGCGGCCTGGTCCCACGTTTGCTTGGCTTCGGCGTATGCGGTCCTTGCCGAGCCGGTCCATTCCGCCAGCGAGCTTTCCAGGTTGCGCTGGAGGTCGCTCAGCGTGCTGGTCAGCGAGTTGAAGACGGCGACGAAGTCCTGCTCGCCCTGGGCCATCCCACCGAAATTGGCGGCTGTGTAATCGCCAGTCACTGCCGTTTCCCTTCCGTCCGCTCAGCGGTGCTCATGTGTTGTTGAGCAGCCCGGCGACCTTGTTTACGGTCTGGGTCTGCTGGGACTCCGTGGCGTTGTACGTGCTGTGCGTGCTCATCATGTTGTCGTGTAGCTGGTTCATCGCGGTGAGTATCTTCCCCAAGTCCGCGTCGAACGACGTGTACACGTTCTGGAATGCCGTGGAGGCCTGACCCTGCCATGCGCCCTGCAGCTCCTGCACGTGGCTCGCGAGCTGCGTCCGCAGCCCGGTCACAACGCCGTAGGCCTCGTCGAGCTGGCCAGCCGCCCGATTGATGGCCTCTCTTTGTACGCTAACCTCGCCCGCCATCCCTCACCTCCGATGTGCGTGCCTGGATGTTGCCTTGGTTGGCGGAT
>WNFX01005093.1_pt1 | contig 13373 bp, 13 predicted proteins | sample 5400111 | NCBI WGS metagenome assembly WNFX01 (sample SAMN13153363, study PRJNA577476) | soil metagenome | isolation source: 40 cm soil or saprolite under grassland replicate 1 | place: USA:California | collected 2016-06-15
GAGGACTCGGAAATCGTTCGCACCAGGCTCGTGGCGATGCTAACCGAAACTCGCGGCGTGGAGGTGGCCGGCGAGGCGGCGAGCGTCGCCGACGCCGTCGCGCGCCTGCCGGGCGGGCGCCCCGACGCCGTGCTCGTCGTCAGCGTCCACCCCGAGGGCAACATGGCGTTGGGCGCGCTGCAAGCCGGGGCGGCAGGCTACGTCAACAAGACGCGGACCGGCGCGGAGCTCGTGGCCGCCATTCGCAAGGTGCATGCGGGCGGGACGTACGTGACGCCGTCGCTCGCCGAGCGGATTGCCGCCGAGCTCACCGCCGGCCACGTCCCTCGTCCCCGCGACGGCTTGTCCGTTCGCGAGCACGAGGTGCTCCGCTTGCTCGGCGCCGGCAAGAGCAACAAGGAGGTCGCCGCGATGGCCGGCGTCAGCCCGAAAACCATCAGCACGTACCGGGCGCGGATCCTCCGCAAACTCCGTCTCCGCACCAACGCCGACCTCGTGCGCTACGCGCTGGAGCACGCCCTCATCGGTTGACGTGTCAGACAGCACCGACAGGTCCGTCACCATCTTCTTACAGCGCGACTCGCGTCTCCGCACGACACCTTAGGGGCGTGAGGCGATCCCGCAGGCTTCGGGTCTTCGTCGTCGAGGACTCGGAAATCGTTCGCACCAGGCTCGTGGCGATGCTAACCGAAACTCGCGGCGTGGAGGTGGCCGGCGAGGCGGCGAGCGTCGCCGACGCCGTCGCGCGCCTGCCGGGCGGGCGCCCCGACGCCGTGCTCGTCGTCCCCGACGGCGATGGCTTCGACGTCATACGCGCCGCGAAGGCGCTGACGCCCGCCCCCGTCGTCGTCGTGCTCACGAGCTACGCCTACCCGCAGCTCCAGGCCCGGGGCCTCGCCGCCGGAGCCGATTGGTTCCTCGACAAGGCCACGGAGTTCCTCCGCGTCCCGGAGATCCTGACGTCATTGCCGCGACTCTCGCAGCAGCGCGTGCGATGACGATCCGCATCCTGCTCGCAGAAGACAATCCCGACGACGCCGAGCTGATCCAGCGCGAGCTGCGGAAATCAGGGGTCGACGTCACGATCCGACGCGTGGACTCCGCCGTGGCGTTCCGCCGGGCGCTGGACGAGGTCGAGCCGGACATCGTACTCACCGACCACTCGATGCCTCAGTTCACCGCGCGCGACGCCCTCCGGATCGCCCTCGAGGCGCGGCCGGCGACGCCCGTGATCGTCGTGACCGGCAGTCTCGATGAGGAAACGGCAGCCGACTACATCAAGGACGGCGCGTCCGACTACGTCCTGAAGACCCATCTCACGCGTCTTCCCGCGGCCCTGGTCGGCGCCCTCGAGCGTCGCCGCGCTCGCGTAGCCACCGAGGCCGCGCACAAGGCGCTGCTCGGCTCGGAAGCCAAGTTCGCCAAAGCGTTCAACGCCAACCCCTCGGGCATGGCGATCACCACGCTCGACGGGCGCGTGGTCGACGTCAACGAGGCCTTCCTGCGCACGCTGGGATACACGCGCGAGGAGGCCATCGGTCGCACGACCGTCGATCTGGGACTGTGGCGCAGCGCCGAGAAGCGCGCGCGCGCCATCCAAGAAGCCCAGAGCCTGGGCCGCGTCCAGACCATCGAGATCGAAGGCCACACGAAGGAGCGCGCGCGCCGCACGCTGCTCTACTCCGCCGAGCTGATCGAGCTCGACGGCACCCCCCACGTGCTCGTGCTCACCACCGACATCACCGAGCGGCGCCAGCTCGAAGAGCAGCTGCGCCAGGCGGTCAAGATGGAAGCCGTGGGCCGCCTCGCCGGCGGCATCGCGCACGACTTCAACAACCTGCTCACCGCGATCATCGGCTCGGCCGATCTGCTGCTCGAGGATCTCGATCCGGCGAGCCCCGCGCGGGATGACGTCACCGAGATCCGGCGGGCCGGTGACCGGGCCGCGCAGCTCACGCGGCAGCTGCTCGCGTTCAGCCGCCGCCAGCCGCTGACGCCCCGCGTGATCGACGTGAACGCGCTCGTGGCGGACATGGACCGGTTGTTGCGCCGTTTGATCGGGGAGGACATCGAGTTGCGGACCGTGCTGACACCCGACCTCGGGGCCGTCCGTGCCGACGCCGGGCAGCTCGAGCAAGTGATCATGAACCTCGCCGTCAACGCGCGTGACGCGATGCCGCGCGGGGGCAAGCTCACGATCGAGACGGCGAACACCGAGCTCGACGAATCGTACGCACGCGAGCACGTGACGGTACGCGCCGGGCCGGCCGTGATGATCGCCGTCAGCGACACCGGGACCGGCATGGACAGTGAGACGCTGGCGCACATCTTCGAACCCTTCTTCACGACCAAGGAGGTCGGCAAGGGGACCGGACTGGGCCTCGCCACTGTGTATGGAATCGTGAAGCAGTCGGGCGGACACGTGTGGGTGTACTCCGAGCCCGGCCGGGGAACGGCGTTCAAGATCTACCTGCCGCGGGTGACCGAGCCGGTCGAGGGCGTCGGGGCCGCCACGGCCCCCACCACGCTCCAGGGTACGGAGACCATCCTGGTCGTCGAGAACGAAGTCCCCGTGCGCGAGCTCGCGCGCCGGATGCTCGAGGCCAGGGGATACACCGTCCTGACCGCCGCCGCGCCCGCCGACGCCCTGGCGTTGGTGGAGCGCCACCCCGAGCCCATTCACCTGGCGGTGACCGACGTCATCCTGCCCGGCATGGACGGCCCCGCGCTGGCGCGGCGTCTCGAGCAGGTCCGGCCCGGCCTGCGGGTACTGTTCGTTTCCGGCTACGCCAACGAGGCGATCGTGCACCACGGCGTACTCGACAAGGGGGTCGCCTACCTGCCCAAGCCCTTCACGGCCGAGGCGCTGGCGCGTAAAGTGAGGGAAGTGATCGACGCGCCGTCCCCCGCTCCGCTCCAACGAAGCAGGCCCGCTTGACCCGATTGCCGTGGAATTGGTCGATCGAACGGAAGCTGCCGTTGTTTGTCAGTGCCTTGCTCGTCGCCGTCGTGCTCGTCATGCTCGGCGCGGCGTACCAGCAGGTGCGCCGCGCCGCATTGTCGTTGGCGACGGAGCGCGTGCAGCGCCTCACCAAGGTCTATGTCGACCTGTTCCAGCGCGAACCCACGACCCGCCGCACCCAAATGGCCACGCTGGCGGCGGACCCGAGGGTCCGCGACTTCGTGACTTCCGGGGGCGGGCGGGGTCGTGATTGGGTCCTTGCCGCCATGCGCCACATCGCCCCCGACACGGCTCGCAACCTGGCGATCGAGGTGTGGGACTCGGCCGGCCGCCGCCTGTACTTGCGTGGGGACTCGGCGCTGCGATCAGACCCGGCGACGACACCACCACCGGACTCCGCAGTCCTGAGCCCCTACCGCCTGCGGCACGACACCCTGATGTACTACGAAGTGCAGGCGGTGGTGCGTGCCGCGACCGAGGGGCGGGTGATCGGCCGGGTCGTGCAGATCCGGCGACTCAATTTGTCGAAGCAGGCGCGCGAGATCCTCACAGGGATCGCGGGCGGCGACGTGTCCCTGCTGATCGGCAATGCCGACGGCGATCCCTGGACCGACCTGGAGCATGTGATCCCGGCGTTGCCGGCCGCGGCGCGCGCCAGTCGCGTACCCATCGCTTACGAACGGGGTGAAACGAAGTTCGGACTCGCCGCGCCGATTGCGGGGACGCCGTGGATGTTCGTGACCGAGCTATCCCGACGACAGCTGCTCGCTCCCTCGCACGCGTATCTCCGCCGCATGGCGGTGATCGCCGCCGTCATCGTGCTCGCCGGCGCGTTCGGAGCGTGGTGGGTGAGCCGGCGCATCACCACTCCCCTGAACCGCCTCACGACGGCGGCGGCGGCGATCGCCAACGGCGACCTCGCCCAGCGCGTGGACGTCCCGGGGACCGACGAGCTGGGCCGGCTGGGACGCTCGTTCAATGCGATGGCGGGCGAGGTGGAGCGGGCCCGGAGCGATCTCGAAGGCCAGGTCGTGGAACGCACCCGCGCGCTGCGCGAGACCAACGCCGAGCTCGAAGCGTTTTCGTATTCGGTGTCGCACGATCTCCGCGCGCCGCTCCGCGCGATTCATGGATTCGCCCGCATCCTGCTCGAGGACCACGGGAAGGAGCTCGAGCCCGAGGCGAAGCGCGTGCTCGGCGTCATCGACGAGAACACGCGTCGCATGGGCCAGCTGATCGACGCTCTGCTCTCGTTCTCTCGCTTGGGACGCAAGGAGCTCGAGACGACGCGCATCGATATGACCGACCTCGTCCGGGTGGTCGCGGAGGAAGTCCGCCGCGCCGCCGGCGAGCGCCCCCTCGACATCACGGTCGGTCCCCTGCCGACGGCCGTGGGCGACCGCGAACTGCTGCGTCAGGCGGTCACAAACCTGCTCGACAATGCCGCGAAATTCACGCTGCATCGGGCTCCCGGGCGCATCGAGGTCGGCCACCGCGCCGACGGCGCCGAGACTGTGTATTATGTGAAAGACAACGGCGCCGGGTTCGACCCGCGATACGCCGGCAAGCTATTCGGCGTGTTCCAGCGGCTGCATCGGGTCGACGAATTCGAAGGCACCGGGGTCGGTTTGGCGATCGTCCAACGCATCGTGCAACGCCACGGCGGGCGCGTCTGGGCCGAGGGCCAACCCGACGCGGGCGCCACGTTCTTCTTCACGCTGCCAGGAGCAGCCGACGCATGACGCAACCGCACGAGGTCGAGATCCTGCTGGTCGAAGACAACCCGAGCGACGCGGAGCTGACGCTGCGGGCGCTCAAGCAGCGGAACCTCGCCAATCAGGTGTTCGTGTGCCACGACGGCGCTGAGGCGCTGGACTTCTTCTTCGGAGACGGATCGCACGCGCTACGGGAGATCGGCGTTGTCCCGAAGGTCATCCTGCTCGACTTGAAGCTCCCCAAGGTCGACGGCCTCGAAGTGTTGCGCCGCCTCAAGGAAGAGGCGCGCACCAAGAGCATTCCGGTCGTCGTGCTCACCTCGTCGCGCGAGGAGCCCGACATCGCGCGGGCCTACCGGCTGGGCGCCAACAGCTACATCGTCAAGCCGGTCGATTTCGAGGCGTTCGCCCGCGCCGTCTCCGATGTCGGCCTGTACTGGCTCCTCCTGAATCACCCGCCCCGCTGACGCGGTGACGGCTTCCGCTCCCGGCTCGCTCCACGTCCTGCTCGTCGAAGACCGCGACGTCGATGCCGAGCTGGTGCAGCGGGAGTTGCAGCGCGCGCAGATCGAGTGCCGGGCACGCCGCGTCGATAGCGACGAGGACTTCCGCCGCGAGCTGCGGGATTTCGCCCCCGACATCGTATTAGCCGACTACTCGATTCCTGGTTTCGGCGGAATGGAGGCCCTGGAGATCCTCCAGCAAGAGGCCCCGCTCGTCCCCCTGATCGTCGTGACGGGCAGTATCGACGAGGAAACGGCGGCCGCATGCATCAAGGCCGGCGCCGCGGACTACGTCCTCAAGGCGCACCTGGTGCGCCTCGGCCCGGCTGTACGCAGCGCCCTGGAGATGCGCAACAGCCGCGCGGAGCGCGCCGCCGCGGAGGCGGCGCTGCGCGCCAACGAGCAGCGGTTTCGCGCCCTCGTTGAGCATAGCTGGGATGCGGTCGCGCTATTCGGCCCTGACGGCGCGATCCTGTACGGCAGCCCCGCCACGACCCGCATTCTTGGCTACGACCTAGCCGAGTTCGTCGGGCGCAACGCGTTGGACCTGATCCACCCCGAAGATCGCGATGGCGTGGCGAGCCGCCTCACGGAAGTGATGGCCAATTCCCGCGGCCGGGTGATCGTCGCGGCGCGCGTCCGTCACAAGGACGGCTCCTGGCGTTACCTCGAGGGTGTGTTGACCAACCTGCTCGACGATCCGAGCGTGGGCGCCATCGTCAACAACTATCGCGACGCGACCGAGCGACGCAGCCTCGAGCAGCAGGTCATTCAAGCGCAGAAGATGGAGGCGGTCGGCCGGCTGGCGGGCGGCGTGGCGCACGACTTCAACAACATCCTTACCGCCATCGGCGGCTACACGGACCTCCTCCTCGCCGACCTGCCGCCCGACGACCCCCGGCGGCAGGACGTGGACGAGATCCACCGCGCCGCCGATCGCGCCGCGGCGCTGACCCAACAACTGCTCGCGTTCAGCCGCCGTCAGGTACTGCAACCCAAGGTCATCGATCTCAACGCCCTGGTGTCGAACGTCGAGAACCTGCTGCGGCGGCTCATCGGAGAAGACGTGCTCCTCGCTACGACGCTTGCCGGCGACGTGGGACGGGTGCGCGCCGACCCCGGCCAGGTCGAGCAGGTGATCGTCAACCTCGCAGTGAACGCGCGCGACGCCATGCCCGCGGGAGGCCGACTGACCATCGAAACCCGCAACGTGGAGCTCGACGCCGCGTATGCGGCCGAACACCAGACGGTCGTGCCGGGGCCATACGCAGTCATTGCCGTGAGCGACAGCGGCACCGGGATGAGCGCAGAGACGCAGTCACACATGTTCGAGCCCTTCTACACGACCAAGGAGGTGGGGAAGGGCACGGGCCTCGGCCTCGCAACGGTCTACGGCATCGTGAAACAAAGCGGCGGCAGTATCTGGGTCTATTCGGAGCTGGGGCACGGCACGACCGTGAAGGTCTACCTGCCCCGCGTGGACGAACCAGCGGAGCCGCTCGCCCCCTCGACTCCTGCCGACGCGGAGAGTCTCCGAGGCACCGAAACGATTCTGCTGGTGGAGGACGAGCCCGCCGTTCGCGCCGTGGCGCGCCAGATCCTCACCCGCCAAGGGTATGCCGTACTCGAAGCCGCGGACGGCCAGACCGCCCTCGCGATGGTCGACGCTGGCGGCCCCCGCGTGGATCTCGTCCTCACGGACGTCGTGATGCCCGGAATGAGCGGCCGGAGCTTGGCGGATCGGCTGGCGAGCCGCTACCCCGGGCTGCGAGTGCTGTACATGTCGGGCTACACCGACGACGCCATCGTCCGCCACGGCATGCTCGAGCCGGGGCTCGCGTACCTCCAAAAGCCCTTCCGGCCGGACGCCCTCGCGCGGAAAGTCCGGGAGGTGTTGAACCGACACACCTGAGATCGTGCCCGAACATCACCCGAAAACATCGATAAATCAAGCATTATCTCGCGAGTGTGCGCTCACTTAACGCAATATGTCATTGAGTAGTATACATTTAAGATGGCGCAAGGCCATGTGTTGCGTTGTAACAACAATCTGACAAGCAACTTACCTCGTTACATACGCCTTGGTATCTCCCCCCCCACTAGATTTGCCCATGCCTTTACCCCCCCTCTTTGGGCATGAGGGAGTCAAAAAGCGGCTGGCTGGCGCCGTCGCCGCCGGCCGGTTGCCGCAAGCCCTCCTGTTTGAGGGTCCTCGCGGCGTCGGCAAGCAACGCCTGGCCTTGTGGTTGGCTCAATGCCTCGTGTGCGAGAAGGGGGACGCGTGCGGCGAATGTCGGGGGTGTCGCCTCGTCGCCACACTGCAGCATCCGGACGTGCATTGGTTCGTCCCGCTGGAGCTGAGCAAGAAGGGCGCGGACGGCGACAAGCAGGTGGATCTGGTGGCTGAAGCGCTGGCCGAGGAGATGGCGGTCCGGCGCGAACAGCCGCTGTACCAGGCGCCAGGAGGCTTGGCGAGTCACGGGATTGCGGCGGTGCGGCTACTGCTGCGACGTATGTCACTGACGCCGGTCGTCGGACGCCGCAAGGTGTTTATCGTCGGTGACGCCGAGCGGTTGATCCCCCAACGGGGGATGGAAGACGCCGCCAATGCGTTGCTGAAGGCGCTCGAGGAGCCGCCGGCCGACACGATCGTCGTGCTGACGACGGCGGATCCAGAGGCGCTGCTACCGACGATCTTGTCCCGCGTTGTGCGTGTGCGTGTCGCACGAAGCGCCGACAGTGTCGTGACAGATTTCGCGCAGCGTGTACTCGGCATCGCTGGCAAAGCTGAACTGGCAGAACGAGTTAGCTCAGCGGAGGGGTGCATTGGCAGGCTCCTTGCCCCAGAGGGGGATTCGGGATCGGCGAGCCGGCGAGCCGGCGAGCTGCTCGACGCGGGCCGCAAGGGCGCAGTGACGCTCTACGCGCTCGCACTGAGTCAGATGCCCTTCCAGGCACGGGGCGGCTTCACCGAGATGCTGGACGCGCTGGCGGGTCGCCTGCGCGCCCAGGCGAAGACTGGCGGCGACACCGAGAAGCTTGTCCAGGCGATCGCTCGAGTGATGGACGCGCGGGAGTTGGCCCACGGCAACGTGAACCCGCAGCTCGTGACGGCCGTATTGGCCGAGGACCTGGCGGGGGCCGAGAGCACATGAAGCTATCGCACGTGGATCAGGCGGGCCGAGCCCGGATGGTGGACGTCGGCGACAAGCCGGTCAGCGTGCGCACGGCGGTGGCCGCCGGAGCGATCCGGATGTCGCGTGACGCGTTCCAGCTGGTGGCCGATCAGACCGTCGCCAAGGGCGACGTCCTGGCGGTGAGCGAAGTGGCCGGAACGCTGGCGGCGAAACGGACGGCGGAGCTGATCCCGCTCTGCCACCCCCTCGGTCTGGACCACGTCGAGGTAGAAGCGAGCCTCGACGCGGGGCTGCCGGGGGTGCGGATCCGGGCGGCGGTGAAGGCGGTGGGTCGGACCGGGGTCGAGATGGAGGCACTGACCGCGGTGTCGGTCGCGCTGCTGACCGTCTACGACATGGTGAAGGCCGCGGACGCGGCAATGGTGATTGCGGACGTGCATGTGGTGGAGAAGAAAAAGGCACCGCTCGACGCTTGAGCGACGCTTGATGACCGCGCCGCAGCTTGGTGCGGGCAGATAGGACTCACAAGAGAGGGGTATGCATACGAAAACTCAACGTCTGATGCTGCGGGGCGGGATGATTCTGGTCGGCGCCCTGCTGGTGAGCACCGTCGGGGGCTGGGCCCGCGGCGCGTCGGCGGATGCCGAGCGCGTCCCGGCCACCGGACCCGAGCTGCTCGGCGAGCTGCGCGAATTACGGCAGCAGCTCGACGCCAAGCAGGGCGAGCTGGATGTCGCCCGGCTGCAGCTCGACCGCGCCAACGCCATCATTCAGTATTCGGCGCACTACCGGATCCCCGCGGACCTCGCGACCGCGATCTACGACGTGGCGTTGAGCGAGGGAATCGACCCGGGGCTGGCCTTCCGGCTGGTCAAGGTCGAGTCGGGCTTCACGCAGCGGGCCAAGAGCCGGGCCGGCGCGGTGGGGTTCACGCAGGTGCTGCCGAGCACGGCCCGGTTGTACGAGCCGGGGCTCACGACCGAGCAGCTGTTCGACCGCGATACGAATCTGCGGATCGGCTTCCGCTATCTGCGGGACCTGCTCGACCGCTATCCGTCCAACATGTCCCTGGCCCTGTTGGCCTACAACCGGGGGCCGGGCAAGGTGGAGGAGCTGTTGGGCGCGGGACGCGACCCGCAGAATGGGTACGCCACCTCGGTCATGAAGGGATTCAGGCACCGGTAGGACTACAGATTGGCAGCCCAGATGCGTGTAGGGGCACGGCAATGCCGTGCCCCTACGTGCGTTTACGTCCCTATTTGCCTGGTATTCTGAGCCATTCGCCAGGCCGAATCACGCTCCCCATGGTCATCCCATTCGCGTTGAGCAGCGCCGTCAGCCCCACGCCGTACTCGCGGGCGATCGAGCTGACCGTCTCGCCGGCCACCACCCGGTGCCGGCCCGCCGCACTGCCTCCGCCCCGCACGCGGCGATAGCGCGGCTCGGGGGGAACGCTCCAGGCCGATGCCGGCACGACGCGCCCGCTCATCGGCACGATGATGCGCTGGCCGATCCGGAGCGCCTTGCTGCTCAGGTGAGGGTTGGCGCCGCGCAGCATCGCGACACTGACGCGATAGCGCTGCGCGATCTCGGAGAGGGTCTGCCCCTGGGAGACATAGTGGTCGACGAAGGTAATCCGCTCGTTGACGGGCAGGTCGGCAAAGCGCTCCGCCACGCGCACCCCTGTACCGCGAGGGACCCGCACCACCACGCTGCGACCGGGTGGGGTGATGCCGCGGACGAAATGCGGGTTCAGCTCGAGCAAGGCCGCGACGGTGGTATCGGCGAGGCGCGCCAGGACGTCGAGTCCCGTCGCATCGGGCACGGTCACCTCATCGAATACGAGGGGCGGGAGCGGCTGAATCTCGGTGAAACCATAGCGCCCGGGCTGCTTGGCGATGAGCGCCGCGGCGATGAGCTTGGGCACGTAGTCGCGGGTTTCGCGTCGCAGGTAGCGGCGATCGGCGATCTGAAAGAACGTTTGATCGCTGACCGAGTCCGGCTCGCCGGGCAGCCGGCGGATGCCGCGCTCGATACGTCCGGCGCCGGCATTGTACGCCGCCGCCGCGAGGTACACGCTGCCCAGGCGCTCCACCAGATCGGCGAGGTGATTGACGGCGGCGTCGGTCGCCTTGAAGGGATCGCGCCGCTCGTCAACCCATGGGTCGATCTGCAGACCGTACATCCGCCCCGTACTCGTCATGAACTGCCACATCCCCACCGCCCGGGCGCGGCTGACTGCCGTATTCGACAGGCCGCTTTCGATGAGCGTGAGATAGACCAGATCCTCGGGAAGGCGCTTGGACCGCAGGCGCTCGCGAATCATCCCCTCGTAGCGTCCCAGCCGCGACAGCCAGATCTCGAACCGGTCGCGTGCGTCCAGCTGGAAGAACTCGAGGTACTCGAGGACGCGGCGATTGGCGGAGAAGGTCGTGACGTCGATGTCGAACACCGCGCCGGCGTCATCGTTGGCGCCGAGGATCGTCTTGGCCTCGTCGCGGCCGAAGAGCCGCTCGGCTTCCCGCTGCACTTCCTCACCGCGCACCGTCGTGTCGGGCCGGGGCGCGGGCGCCGCCGTCGCGGTGGGAGGGGGGGGCGTGGAATTAGGGGAATTAGGGGAGGACTGGGTCTCCTTCCCGTGCAGGCTGTCCAGCGCCGACTGGTCGGCGGCGGAATCGCGCTGCACGGCGGCAAGCGCCGCGCCAACTTGGGCCCCTCCCGGTGCAGTTGTGTCGCCTGGAACACCTGCCGTCGGTACGACCGTGGCCCCGGGGACACTCCGCGACGCGCGCGCGCCGCCGGACGCGCAGCCGGTAAGCAGCAGCGCAGCGCCCAGAATCCAGATCCATCCCGTGCATCTCATCGTCGGTCGCGTCATCGTGTCGCCAGGTAATTCCCGAGTAACCGGTTCGTCGCATTCAGCACAGCAAGCGCCGCGCCGCGGGGTGGATCGCTCTCCGTCAGGCACGAGCCCACCAAGCGCGTCGCCTCCTCCGGCGCGCGCGCTGACAGCGAAACGATCACAACCGTCGCATCGAACGCACGCACCGCCTTCACGCCCAGCAGCTCGAACGTCAGCTTCGTCTCTACCGACCGCTCCAGCGCCTGCACCGCCGCCGCCGCGCAGCAGCGCAGCTCGCCCGTCTGCGACGTCACACCGTCCGAGCCGCCCTCGAAACGCCGCCCATCCGCCCACGCCAGCACGACCTTGGCGCGGCAGCGACCATTCGGGAGCCGTTGGAACCCGAATTCTTCGAATCGGAGCCGTCCTTCACCCACGCGCGCACCTCAATCGAACCGCACTTCGATCTGGTGTTTGAGCCCGGCGTCCTGCGGCGCCTCCACCACGTCCACCTCGAGGCGCGGACGTCCCTGCGCATCGCGCTCGGCCGAAATGACCAGGATCAGCCCACTCTCGAACTCCACCTTGACGTGCCGCACGTCGGACCGAACGGTGAGGTCCCGGACGGTCTCCCCGCGCAGCCGAGCGACGGCGACGACGATGCGCCGCAGGTCCTGCAGGTCGACCGGGCTCACGCGAGACGCTCGGCCAGCACCTGCGACAGCGCGGCGTCGGGAATCCGCTCGGCTTGGATGAACAGCGACGATTTCGACGTAGCCTCCAATGGGTACGGCGTCCAAAACGACTGCCGCCGGCTCGGCTCGGATACGGCCCGGAACGCAAGCACCAGCTGCCACGCCGCCGTGTTCGGGCGCCGCTCCGCCACCGCGTCGACATGCCAAACCTGGTCACCGAGTGCGATCACTCGCCATGGCATAGGTCACCTCGACCTGGGCCGCCCAAAAGGGCTCCCAATATGGGGCTAACTTCAAGTCTGGTCAACATTTGAGCCCCCGCTCAAGAGCCCAAACACTCGTGCATCCTGCAAAGTGTCGACTTCGCGCAGGGGGCGAAGGATAAGCGGGGGCGACGGCCAGGGATGGGAGTTCGAGCGAAGGGGCTTTAGTCGCCTCTCGTTACGTAGGCCCGGAATCGTGCGGCAAGGTCTTTGGTGACGGGACCGGCGAGCCCCGACCCGATGGACCGGCCGTCGAGCTTGGAGATCCCGACGACCTCCGCGGCCGTCCCCGTCAGGAACACCTCGTCGGCGGTGTAGAGATCGTAGCGGTTCAGCGGCAACTCTTCGGTCGCGTAGCCCGCCTCGCGCGCCAGCTCGATCACAGTGTCGCGCGTGACGCCGCGCAGGATCCCGGAGTAGGGCGGCGGCGTGCGCACCACGCCGCGCGTCACCGCGAACAGGTTCATGCCGCTCGCCTCCGCCACGTGCCCGCCCGAGTCCAGCATGATGACCTCGTCCACCGCCGCGGCGATCCCCTCGAGCTTCGCGAGGATGTGCGTGAGGTAATTGAGCGACTTCACGCGGGGGGAGAGGCTCTCCCGATGGTTGATTGGTGTCGCGGCAGTGATGGCAGTCAGGCCCTGCTCGTAGCTGGCGGCGGGCCACAGTCGGATCGTGTCCGTGATGCAGATGACGGATGCCTTGGGACACTTGCGGGGGTCGAGCCCGAGGTCGCCCACCCCGCGTGTCACGACGAGCCGAATGTAGGCTTCCTTGATCCCACTCTTCGTGACGCCTTCCTCGACGACCCGCGCCATCTCAGCCTTGCCGACGGGCACATCGAGCCAGATCGCCTTGGCAGACGCGTACAATCGGTCGATATGCTCGGCTAGCCGGAAGATACGGCCGCCGTACGCGCGGATCCCCTCGAAGACCCCGTCGCCGTACAGGAGGCCGTGGTCGAATACGGAAACGACCGCGGTGCCGCGGTCGTGCCATTTACCGTCGATCCATATGATGGAGGGCATCGGAGGAAATGTGCCTCCGATGCGTTCCCCTGACAACTAGGGGGGTGGGGAAGATGAGGCGGCTGGGGATCGAACCCAGGACCTACGGATTAAAAGTCCGTTGCTCTACCAACTGAGCTACCGCCTCGGTGGCCGAAAGATAGCCAGCGGCATTAAGTTTTGCCCCGCGTATGCCGACGTCCAACCCCATCACGCACGTCTCCGACACCGCCCGCTGGGTCGCCATCT
>WNFX01014718.1_pt1 | contig 13373 bp, 13 predicted proteins | sample 5400111 | NCBI WGS metagenome assembly WNFX01 (sample SAMN13153363, study PRJNA577476) | soil metagenome | isolation source: 40 cm soil or saprolite under grassland replicate 1 | place: USA:California | collected 2016-06-15
TTCACATATTCAACATCTGCAGTCAAAAACCCTTTTTGATTTCTAACATCCTGCACTTCCCGAAGAACATACGATGCGCTGCCAATGACACGGTATGGTGTAAGTAAATTGTATTTGAACTCCGCCGGAGTTGACACTCCTATATCCGACGGCCTCTGTGTCAACGTTCCCTGGAAGGATTCTGTATTCGTTGTAACAGAGGCGTCGTATTTGTCAGTTAATCCATAGTAAGTAGGTGAATGAATGGCCAGGCCTAACCGAACAAAATCAGTAGCCTTGTAAATAACACCAAGCTTTACATTAAATCCGATTCCGCTTGTGGTGAGATTTTCACTGAAGGAAGCAAAATCAAAATTGTTGTTTGGATTATCGGTTGCATCCGTTTCAAGAAAAGTAGCTTCCCGTTTGTAGTAAAGTATCGGAAGAGCCAGTGCACCGCCGATTAAAAATTTATTGTTGTAGTTAGTAGCGCCGGCTATCGTTATCTCTGTTATTCCTCCTTTAGTTTCAATAGTATTTTGCTGCAACAAGCCTCCGGAATTTAAAAGCGGCTGTGCTAATGAGACAAATGTTCTGTTCTCCCTGTTTCCATTCTTCCATCCTGCGGCCGTGTCTATCCAAAAAGTGTTTACCGCTAAACTGGTTCCGAAAGGATAAGCAAAAGCAGCTGTTGAATCAATCACATGATTATTTCTTAATTCCTCCAAAAATTTTTGTGAATAGGAGCTTTGATTATTTAGCCCGCGGTATAAAATATTGCTTCCAAAATTTGCCGTTCGGTTTACGGCAATGCTGAATGCAGACCACTTATTGTTTCTGTCCCTTGCATCAATTACAAATCCTGTCGGTCCAAAATTGAAATAGTTTTTTTTATCTTTTTCAGTTCTTCCCAAATACGTCGATTTATTAGTGAGAAAATTATAACCCGGAGTAAAAACAAAATCCCCGGTCCTGTAAAAACCAAGACCCGCAGGATTTACAAAAGATGCAGATATTTCCCCACCCAATGAACCCATAGCGCCACCAATGGCCTGTTGCCTGGCTGTACCACTCTGTGTATACCAGGAATAGCGAAGCGCATCTGCCGGTTCCTGTGAAAAAGAATAAAGCTCAGACAAAAGAACAGCCATTATGAAAATAACAGATTTCATATCATAGTAATTAAATATGATGAATAGAGATAAGAACGTACAAGTGGTGCGACGATAAATATCGGAATACGGGATGCAAGCGTCGGCATGCGAAGCAACAAAAGTTGAATAGAACTATAAAAGCTGGCTACATAATTATTTTCCACTGTTTGTTGACTCGCAATTCTATTAAAATTTCCTCACAGGCGCAGAGCTTCCACTGCTACCTGATGAACTGGAGCTGCTATTATTGCCTGAGCTCCGGCCCGGATTGCTGTAAGAAGAATTATTACTGCTGTTATTATTAGAAGAAGAACCATTGAAAATATTCCGCAGGAAATTTCCGGCATTGCTGTTCGAATTGTTGTTGTTCGAATTATTTACTCCAACTACCCGCACAGGCCTGTTACTGCCGTTGTTGTAGCTGTTATAATAATTACCATTGTAATTATTTCCCTTCGGATTCGTGTAGTTATTGTTTGTAAGCTGGGCGCTGTTATAAGTGTTCAGGTTGAATATTCTCGGATGATAATAGGTGGTTGTTGATTTAGATGGCATAACCAAATATGAACAATAGGGATTGTAATAATAATGTTATGAACCTTCATACGCAGATACTGGTCATCATAGTATTCATCATTGCCCTGGTAACGGCGGTCATCATTTTCTTTTACATTGACGTATTCGTCTTGCTGGCGGGCAGGTGAATAATAAACATCATCGGGAGTTTGACCGGTTTTGTAAGCCGAGGTACAGCTGCCTAAAACAGCAGTCGATAAAACCAGAAGTAGAATTGAAGATCTCATGGCAACAAGTTTAATCGGTTATATAATTGAAGTTACTACTTTTGTGCGACTTGAAGGGGGCACAAACGATTGAGCAACAAATATTCTGCCATCGTATTGTAAAATTGCGTCATTTAAAGTTAACTAAATGATAAAGGTTGACTGTTGAATTGCATAATATAAAGGATAAAATAAATTTTATTATACCAGCGATATTACTCCGATTGATCTCTGGTTGCGTCGCAATCCTTTCATCACCTGCAACTCCGGTTAAGCGTACCCGAACATAAAAAGCAAATAGAAAAAATGAGCAAAGAAATCACATCAAGAGCCGAAGATTATTCCCAATGGTACAATGATCTTGTTATTAAAGGAAGTCTTGCCGATTATTCCGCTGTGAGAGGTTGTATGGTTATTAAACCATATGGCTATGCACTTTGGGAAAATATGAGAGATCAGTTAGACCGGATGTTCAAAGAAACGGGGCATCAAAATGCATATTTTCCGTTGTTTGTTCCCAAAAGTTTTTTAGAAAAAGAAGAGGGACATGCGGAAGGGTTTGCGAAAGAGTGTGCAGTAGTTACCCATTATCGCTTGAAGGCCGATCCTTCAGCCGGGGGAAAATTAATTGTTGATCCGGAAGCAAAACTGGAAGAAGAATTAATTATTCGACCAACAAGTGAAGCGATCATATGGAACACATATAAAGACTGGATACAATCCTATCGTGATCTTCCTATTCTTATTAATCAATGGTGCAACGTGGTGCGCTGGGAAATGAGAACGCGATTGTTTTTGCGCACAGCAGAATTTTTATGGCAGGAAGGTCATACCGCTCATGCTAACAAAGAAGAAGCAATTGAAGAAACAAAAAAGATGCTGGATGTGTATGCAACATTTGCAGAAGAATATATGGCCTTGCCCGTAATCCGGGGCTTAAAAACAGAAAGCGAAAAGTTTGCCGGAGCTGAAGACACTTATTGCATTGAGGCGCTGATGCAGGACGGTAAAGCATTGCAGGCAGGTACATCCCATTTTCTGGGACAAAATTTCGCCAAAGCATTTGACGTAAAATTCCTAAATAAAGAAAATCAACAGGAATATGTGTGGGCAACCAGCTGGGGGGCGAGCACAAGACTAATTGGTGCATTGGTAATGGCACATAGCGATGATGATGGTTTAATATTGCCTCCAAAAATTGCTCCTGTGCAGGTAGTAATTATTCCTATATCAAGTAAAGATGTGGAGGGACAAAAAAAGATCAATGAAAAAGCTCAGCAATTGATCAAGGAATTGAAAGCTGTAAATGTATCTGTGAAATATGATGACAACGACAATAGCCGCCCGGGATGGAAGTTTGCCGAATATGAAATGAAAGGTGTTCCTGTACGTATAGCATTAGGAGCAAGAGATATTCAAAATAATGTTGCCGAAGTGGTAAGAAGAGACACAAAAGAAAAGCGCAGCATTTCACTGGAGGGGCTTTCAGATTATATTGTAACGCTCTTGGCCGATATTCAAAAGGCCATGTTTAATAAGGCGAAGTCTTATCGTGAGGAACATACAACAAAAGTGAATGACTGGAAAGAGTTCGAAAGAATATTAGATGAAAAAACCGGCTTTATATCTGCTCATTGGGATGGAACGACAGAAACTGAAGAAGCCATCAAAGAAAAAACGAAAGCTACAATCCGCTGTATTCCTTTAAATGCCGAACAAGAAAATGGTAATTGTATTTTAACAGGAAGGCCTTCCAAACAAAGAGTGCTTTTTGCAAGAGCATATTGAATAATTACCAGGGCTGAGCCATATAATTTTTTGAAGAATATTTCAGTAAAATTGTTTGCAGCTTTTTATTGTAAGCAAAACCTTTTATATTTACAACAACCAAAATTAACTGCATAATGGAAAATTCAAATCAGCCTCTCTTTAACTCTAAGTTGCCATTGCCGAATGCCACAGCTGTTCTTGTAATGGGTATTTGTTCAATTGTTTTTAGCTGTTTTTTTGTTGGAGTGGTTCTGGGGATCATTGGCATTGTATTATCAGGCAAGGGCCGGAAAATGTATAAAGACAATCCAAGTTTATATGAAGGATACGGACAATTAAACGCCGGATTTATTATGTCTATTATTGGCACAGCGCTGGGCGCTTTATATGTTATTTATTGGATCATTTGGGTCATAATACTTGGAAGTGCCGCTACTACCATCTGGCATATGCATCAATAAAAAATATTGATCATGCAATTTACAATCAGTTCTTAATAGTTTTCTATGTTACAATGGCTGGAAAAACATATGCTGCCATGTGGATTTAAAGCCATTTTTAATATCGATTGTCCGGCTTGCGGAGCCCAGCGATCTTGCATCCAACTAATACAAGGTAACTTAGCGGCAAGTTTTTCTATTTATCCGCCACTTATTCCTGTTCTTTTATTAGTTAGCCTGGGAATTTTGAAATTATTAAATAAAGAATTTATTCAAACAAGTTTTTTAAAATTTTATTCCTTATTTGTATTACTCATTGTGACATTAAACTATATTATAAAATTCATAAAGTAAATCTCACTTTAATTAATTTATGGATCAGCAAGATCAACAACAGGAATCATTATTTGGTTTAAGTATCGATCCCCATTCAAGAATGCATTTGGCAGAAACGGCGAAGTGGACCCGGTTTCTTGCCATTGCCGGGTTTGTTTTTATTGGCTTAATGATTTTATATGGAATTGTAATGTCGGTGGTTGTCAGTAAAATCACCCCCAGATACTCAAGTGAATTTAAATCCCCTTACTCTTCAACCATTGGGTTCGTTTTGATAATATATACTGTTATTTTTGGCGTGATTTATTTTTTTCCCTGTTTAACTTAATTCAGCCTTTCAAAATTTAAAGATTGCTGCGCGTTATCTCGGCATTCTAACTATCATAGGTCTTGCTCTCTTTGCAATCGTTATTTTAATTGCTTTGACAACAGGCCTCATGTCCGGGCTTAAATGATTCCGTTTCCAAGAACCATTTATTTATTTTACAGATAAATAATTATAGTCTTTCAGAAGAGTATCCAAAAAATCAAACGGAGGCATCGGGGACGTTATTTTTAAATGGCTCTTGATTTTTTCACTGGCCATAGCAGCCAAATTGAAATCGCCCCTTTTTCTTGCAGTATCCAATATACTTTTAATAGCATTGATATCTTTATCACTTAACCTCATAATCTGCGGAAATACAGGAACATAATTATCGGCTACTTCCATAAATATGGTTTCTTCCATGCTGCCTCTTGCCATGGTTCGCACCAGGATAGTATGAGCCAAGATGTCTCCTAACCTTTGATTTTTTTTACTGCTGACAACTAAGATGATGTCGGTTAAGAATAGTATTAATGAAGCCCCAAGAAAAACCAATAATTCCCTGCTTATAAGCACTCTTATTCCAAAAATTTTTTTGCCAATGCTCTGACCGTTCATGGCGACTTCGCAGATCAGGTGATAAGTAAAAATGGGAACAATGATCATCATATATAAACCCCAAAGGTTGTATTGACCATCCTCGCTGAAAATATCATGTGCAGAAATGCTTCGGTTTAAAATTGTGATAGCTATCCTATAGTAAATAATTTGGATCACTACATCAATCACCCAGGCAAAAAGGCGACGATGAAATTCAGGAATCTCAAACTCAAGGTCAATATTAAAAGCGGTAGGTACTTTTATGGCTCCCATGAATCCGGTTGATTAGTTTGATGTTTTTTTTAGTTTATATATAGAATCTGAAATGCTTGCCTGAATGGCAAAATAAAATATTTTCGCCAGTTAGACAGGTAAAATGCAAAATCTGAAATTTTCCAGTATTTTACAAGCTTAAACGTAACCAGTGAGAGAAGCTTTATTTATAAAAAAGCATAAGGAAAAATGGGCGAAAGCGCAACAAACATCACCCGCAGATGCTGATGAAATGGCAAATAATTTTACCGAATTGGTCAATGATCTTGCCTATGCTAAAACGTTTTACCCAACCAGCAAAATAACTCAATTTATTAATGGACAGGCATCAAAAATTTACCTGAGCATTTATAAAAACCGCAAGGAAGAGTCTAACCGAATTGTAGATTTCTGGAAGTACAATCTGCCCTTAACAATTCGCAAATACCACAGAATTATTTTCCTGATGTTCATATCGTTCTGTTTGTTTTTTATGGTGGGTTTTTTTTCAAGTCGACATGACGAAAATTTTGTACGCCAAATGCTTGGCGATTCTTATGTTGACAAAACGATCCAGAATATTGAAGAAGGGAATCCATTTGGGATCTACCAATCCGGTAATTCTTTTTTAAGCTGGATGGGAATCATGATCAATAATATTATAGTTGCCCTCGTTTATTTTTCACAGGGAATTGTCTTTGGTTTTTTTACTGTACGATCTTTGGTAACAGAGTCCGTTCGAATCGGTGCATTTCATTATTTATTTTTTTCAAGAGGGCTTGGCTTACAATGGGCACTTGCGGTGTTGATACATGGTACGCTGGAATTATGGAGTATTATTGTTTCTTGTTCTGCCGGAGTGATATTGGGAATGGGGTTTCTTTTTCCGGGAACACTGAAGCGAATGGAATCTTTAAAAAGAGCTGCCATACTTTTCACTTCAGCTACATTCATAATATGGTATTTCATTGTGTATCCCATACGACTGGAAAGAAAACTATCGGTTCAGTTAATCGAAGAAGTATAGAACATGAAGGTTATGCTTGACAATATTTTTCGAGGGTTTAAAAAGCCACTGTGTCTGTTGGTGTTTTGTTTTCTAATTAACGTAATCCTCGCTCAAAATAATAATCAGCCTGATACTAATATTGTGCTGACGGAGGATTCATCGGTTGCCATAGAACAGCCGGATTCCGGCGTCGAACACTACTTTGAACATAAAACCAATGAGGTTCTTACTGATACTATTCAATCAAGAGAAGTTCCCGCGAATGTTGTTGATTCTTTAAAGAAAGATGACGCATTTTGGTATGCTGATAAGATTTTTAAAAAGAAAGAATTTCAGGAGAAAGATACTAAGAACAGGAATCTGAAACTGCCGTCGCAATGGATGAGTATGACAACGCTTGTGATCATTGTCGTACTGTTCCTGGGCGTGCTAATTTGGTATCTCTTTCAAAATAATATTATCAACAGAAGGGAATCCCCTGCGGGAGCTAAAACAGATGAAGAGACAGACAATGAAAATATTTTTAATATTGATTATCAAAAGGAAATTGACAGCGCCATCAACCTGGCAAATTACCGTCTCGCCATTCGTCTTATGTTTCTGCGATTATTAAAAGATCTTTCTCAAAAAAATGTTATTCAATACAAACAGGAACGAACAAATTTTGATTACTTGTCTCAATTAAGTTCAAGCAGATATTATAGCGATTTCTTCCGGCTTACAAGAAATTATGAATATGCCTGGTATGGAAAGTTTGATGTGAGCCGGGAAACATTTGGAATCATTAAAAATGAGTTTGAAAGTTTTGATCAGAAATTATTTTGAAAAAATTCCTACCATATGTCATTGCCATGGTCATTGTTTTTCTCTTTGTATGGCTGGTATATTCTACAAAAAAAAATAGCCGGGTTTTTGACGATCGGATTAGTTTCAATAAAAGAGATAAGATTCCTTACGGCATGTATGTGGCGTATAACAGTCTTCCCCATATTTTTCCCGAAGCTTCTGTTAGCGTGAACCGAAAAGAACCTGCCCAATGGGATTCATTAAGCAGTTTCTCCGTTAAGCAAACACTTATTATCATTACCCCTGTATTCCGGGCAGATGAGTTTGAAATGAAGAGAATCGTCAATTTTGTGAGGAATGGAAACAGTGCTTTTATAAGTACGGCTATGGTATCTAATGACGTGCAAAATATTCTGCACAGCGCGATTCCGGATGTATTCGATGTAAACGACAATCTTGCTCTTAATGATAATGAAGATTCTTTTTCTGTTTCACTAACCGAACCGCCATTTTCAAAAAAAGATGAATACGGCTGTCCCGGGAAAAGATTTGAATCCTATTTCTCCAAATACGATTCAAATATCTCGACTGTATTTGGGAATGGCATTTATATCTTGCCTGATTTTATACAACTAAAAGCCGGAAAAGGAAGTTTATATTTTCACCTCACACCTCTTGCATTCAGCAATTATTTTTTATTATATGGGAATAATATAAATTATTATAACAAGGTATTGTCACTCTTGCCACGGGATACAAAGAAAGTTGTATGGGATGAATATTTTTTGTATAAGCGATATTCAGGAAGTAATAATAATAACGGGAGCAAGTCTATATTATCTGCACTGATGTCACAACGATCATTCAGAGCTGCTCTATGGCTTCTCATCATTCTTCTCCTTTTATTTATTTTCCAGGAAATGCGTCGTAAGCAGCGTATTATTCCAATCGTATCGAGGCCAAAGAATGATTCAATCGAATTTGTAAAAACCATCGGCCGGCTATATCATGAAAAACGGGACAATAAAAACCTAGGTCATAAGATGGCGGCTTTTTTCCTGGAACATATTCGCAGCAGGTATAAACTTTCCACAATAATTCTTGATGAAGAATTCATCGTATCACTGCAAAGAAAAACAGCTCAGCCGGAAAATAATATCAGGAAGATAATCTCTTTTATAAATAATATTGATGGGGCAGAAACAATAGATGATGAAAAGCTCGCTGAGTTTCATAAAGAACTTGAAGAATTTTATAAAGTCGCCTGATTGGATTATTGAGAAAAGCCAGGAAGTTTTATACTTGCAAATTTTAAATCTATCAATTTCAAAATTAATATAGATGGAAGAACCATTATTTGCGCAACGAACGGACCTCTCTGCTTTAAGCCATGCAGTGATGTTAATTCGCAATGAAATTAAAAAAATTATTGTTGGGCAGGATGAAATGGTAAAGCTGATTATTGCTGCCCTGCTCGCCGATGGACATGTGCTGATCGAAGGGGTGCCTGGGGTGGCAAAAACACTAACTGCAAAATTGGTGGCCCGGTCAATCGATATTGGATTTTCAAGAATCCAATTTACTCCCGATCTGATGCCGTCTGATGTGTTGGGAACGCCTATATTTAATCCGCAACAGGGTAGTTTTGAATTTAAAAAAGGTCCCGTGTTTGGAAATATTGTTTTGATTGATGAAATCAACCGGGCACCCGCAAAGACTCAATCGGCTTTATTTGAGCTTATGGAAGAAAGACAAGCTACCATTGATGGTAAAACTTACGCCATGCCTTCTCCATTTATGGTGTTGGCAACACAGAATCCTATCGAGCATGAAGGCACTTATCGCTTGCCCGAAGCACAGCTTGATCGGTTTCTTTTTAAGATCATCGTGCCCTATCCAACGGAAACGGAAGAAGTAACCATTCTTTCGCAATTTCATCAAATGGGGAATGCGCCTATATTTGAAATGGTGAAACCAGTATTGAGCGGTACACAGATAACTGCGTTGCGTCAACAAATCAGGACCCTCATTATTGAAGAAAAATTATTACAATTCATTGCAAGGTTTATTCAGCAAACAAGAAACCATAAATCTATTTATCTCGGTGCATCACCACGGGCATCACTGGCCGTAATGAATGCTTCTAAAGCGATGGCCGCTATCAATGGCCGGGATTTCGTTACTCCGGAAGATATTCTGGATGTATTCAGTCCCGTATTACGGCACCGCATTATTCTTGCACCGGATAAAGAAATGGAAGGAATTACAGAAGACGAGGTGATAAAACAAATTGTAAATGGAATGGATATTCCGAGATAGGGGGTGATGAGTAATCAATTAATGAACCAATAAATAAATAACCTCGATGTTTTTTAAAGCACTCATAAAATTTTTTGGTCAGTCATTTTACCTCGATAAAATCGTTTATTACATCGCTGGCAGCTCTGTCATTCTATACATATTCAGTTATTTTATACCGGTTTTGTTTGATGTCGCCAGTATTATTTTAGTGTTGCTTGGAACTGCAGTGCTGGTAGATAGCTTTTTGATTTTTGCAAAGCGATATGCCCTTCGTGCCGAAAGAATAACAGCTGATCGGTGGAGCAACGGAGATCATAATAAAGTGGTACTTCATTTTCAAAACAATTATTCTTTCCACATTTCCATAAATATAATTGATGAATTGCCACCACAATTCCAGGAACGAAACTGGCATTTGAAAACACGATTGGAACCCAACAGTGATCAGCAAATTGAATATACAGTAAAACCATTGACGAGAGGCGAATACTCTTATGGCAATATCAATGTATTCGCAAAAGGGCCCTTGCAGTTAGCTAAAAGGAGATTTGTTTTTCCAGCTGCTGAAACAGTAAAAGTGTACCCTTCCTATATCCAGATGCGGCGTTATCATTTGCTGGCAGTGAGCAACCGTCTGCAGGAAGCCGGTATAAAGAGAGTAAGGAAACTTGGACACAGCATGGAGTTTGAACAGATCAAGGAATATGTTCCTGGCGATGATTACCGTACCATAAACTGGAAGGCTACTGCGCGGAAAAAAGATTTGATGGTGAATAATTATACAGATGAACGCAGCCAGCAGATCTATTGCCTGATCAGTAAAGGCCGTACGATGAAGATGCCGTTTGAAGGAATGACTTTACTTGATTATGCTATCAATGCATCATTGGTCTTGAGCAATGTAGCGTTGGTACGACAAGATAAGGCTGGCCTGATCAGTTTTGCCGAAAACCTCGATGCATTTTTACAAGCTGATAAAAAATCTACTCAAATGAATCTTGTGCTGGAAACTTTATATCGCCAAAAAACAAGGTTTCTGGAAGCCGATTTTGAAAAGTTATATTCCGTTATTCGCAGTCGCATTACACATCGCAGCTTACTGGTACTGTTTACAAATTTTGAATCCATGGATAGCTTACAGCGGGAAATGTCTTCATTAAAATTGATTGCCCAATATCACCTGCTTCTCGTTGTATTTTTTGAGAACACTGAATTAAAACAATTAACTGAAAACAGGGCTGAGACGATGGAAGAAATTTATATAAAAACCATTGCAGAAAAATTTGCTTTTGAAAAAAGATTGATGGTAAAAGAACTTCGCAAAAATGGGATTCTTTCCATTCTTACCTCTCCGCAAAATCTTACCATTGATACCATCAATAAATATCTGGAGTTAAAAAATAAACTTTCTATTTAAAATTTCAGGCGTTTACGGGTTCCAAAGTTTCAAAGGTTATTAACCAAACTTGAATAATCTTTGTAAAAAATGTAGAGCAACTTCCGGAACTTACTAAACATTTAGAACTTCTTAAACTTAGATAGTGAACATCTTCGAACAAGGACAGGTCTTGCTCATCAATAAACCACTGTACTGGACATCATTTGATGCCGTGAGAAAGATCCGTAATTTGATTGGTATCAAGAAAGTAGGTCATGCCGGGACTCTTGACCCGCTTGCCACCGGACTACTGATTATTTGTACAGGCAAGTTCACAAAAAAAATAAATGAATATATGGCGCAGGAGAAAGAATATACAGGAACATTTACAATCGGCGCCACTACCCCCACTTATGATCTCGAAAGCAAACCAGAAAATTTTAAGTCAATTGAAAATCTTTCTGAAGAAAAAATAAGGAATGCAATAAAAAAGTTCTTAGGAGAAATCAAACAAGTGCCACCTGCGCATTCGGCTATTAAACTTCAGGGCAAACGAGTGTATGAACTTGCGAGGAAAGGAAAAGAAGTAAATCTTGAACCGCGGAAAATTTTTATACAAGAATTTGAAATCGGTCAAATCGAGTTACCACTGGTTCATTTTCGCGTTGTATGCTCTACCGGCACATATATTCGGAGTCTCGCAAATGATTTTGGAGAACATTTAGCTTGTGGCGCTTATCTCAGTAGCTTATGCCGTATAAGAATCGGTGAATTTAAATTAGAAGATGCGTTAAGTATCGAAGAATTTGAAAACACACTGAAAGTCCCTTGATCATAACTCAGAACGGATAAGTAACTCCAAATTGCAGCACTCCGCCAAGCAAATATTTACCATTCCATTTATAGAAATAATGGTTTTGTGCATCTGCATTAACGGGTTCAGGACTTGGATTATGAACTTTCAAAGCATAGTCAAGGCGTACGAGGAAGAATCCGAGATCGAGCCTTACTCCGGTTCCAACATCTATTCCCAGGTCTTTTAGAAAATTGCTGAAAGTAAATTCACCGCCGGGAAAATCGCGATTTCTATGCATGAACCAAACATTGCCTATATCAGTAAAAAAAGCACTGTTGAATTTAAAACCAAAAAGTTCAAAAAGAAAAAATCGGTATTCGAAATTTGCTTCAAATTGAATATCTCCAAAACGATCAGGAAATTCATCTATGAATTTCAATGTATGTCCCGGCCCAAGTCTCCGCAACCCCCAACCCCGCATGCTGTTAGGTCCGCCGGCACTATATGCCTTAAAAAAAGGAAGATATTCGCTGCGGAAGCCTCCGTTCCCTGTATCAATTTTTATCGGTATTCCCACGCCCGCAAATACTCTGGCCACAAGATTACTCTTTCCTATGCTCATCACCCGTTTGAGCTCTGCATCCGGTTTTATAAACCGGTAAAGATTTTTATTAATAAAGTCTGATCTAATTAAATTGGCTAATAATCCTGCTAATTCAAGATTTGTTTTGAATGTATTCAGATTTTTTTTTGTCCCCCAATTGATAGTGAAACTTCCTATTCCTGAAATAACCAGGCCATCATTAAAGAGGTTTTTTAAGCCCGGGTTATTCTTAAATATATCATCAAGCGCCGGTTTGGAATCTAAAAGGGAATATTCAATATTTGGGATTTTGACCGCGTACAATTTATTTCGTCGCTCTAAAATATAACTCCAGGAAGTATTAAAAGTGGTTAGATTATACAAATTGGTGCGTTGAGTACTGGCTAAATTAAAAGCTAACACAGTGCTGGCCTCGCGAAACCTGTCAGGCAAAAAACTAAAATGTGGAATGATTTTAGGGAAAACAATGTTATACCCTATGCTGGCTTGTCTTGAATTCACAAATGGTTGGCCCGTGCCGATGCTAAATTCAGTTCCATAACGAAGCGTAGTATTTGTTTGAGCTGCAACACGGGCAAAATTTCTGTTTTGCAAACTTATATTTACACCAATACCTAACAAATTTCCCTGCACAAGCGGTGTTGTGTTATTTGTGTTCCTGCTTCCTTCCAGATTTGCTATGAATAAATATTTCCTTGCCGGAACAAGTTTCACATAAAAATCAACTGTGTCTGTTCCCGGCCTTGGTTTTTGATCTACAGTTACCAATCGCCAGGCAACGTTATTATTAAACCGGTCAACTGTTCTTATATATCTCGTTTGACTATAAATTTGTCCATGTCTTAAGTAGATATTTTGAGGAAGAATTTTTGGTTTAAA
>WNFX01004684.1_pt1 | contig 13369 bp, 10 predicted proteins | sample 5400111 | NCBI WGS metagenome assembly WNFX01 (sample SAMN13153363, study PRJNA577476) | soil metagenome | isolation source: 40 cm soil or saprolite under grassland replicate 1 | place: USA:California | collected 2016-06-15
AAGATCCAAGACGTTCACGACCGCTACGAGAAAAAGAAGAAGGCAACCAATTCTTTGGATTTCGATGATCTGCTCGAAAAGACATTGTCGATGTTACAGCAACACGAAGGCATCGCCGCATTTTATCGGCGGCAGTTTCAGTTCATCCTTGTCGATGAATATCAGGACACGAACAAAATCCAGGCTGACCTGGTTGATTTGCTCGCGCTGGATCACAGAAACGTGATGGTGGTGGGCGACGACGCGCAGTCGATCTATTCGTGGCGCGGCGCGAATTTCCAGAACATTCTCGAATTTCCGAAGCGCTATCCGGACGCCCACGTATTCAAGATCGAGATGAATTATCGTAGCGTCCCGGAAATTCTCGAAGTCGCGAACGCGGCGATCGCGGCCAATGTTCAGCAGTTTCGCAAGCACTTGAGCGCAACGCGCGAATCAAACGCTGCGAAGCCGGCGCTGGTCGCGCTCAATGATGGCGCTGAGCAAGCGCAATTCGTCGCGCAACGCATTCTCGAATTGCGCGATGAAAATGTCGATCTGCACCAAATCGCCGTGCTCTATCGCGCGCATTATCACGCCATTGAATTGCAACTGGAACTTTCGCGCCGCGGAATTCCGTATCAAATCACGAGCGGCATTCGATTTTTCGAACAGGCCCACATCAAAGATGTCACGGCGTTTATTCGCTTCGTGGCGAATCCGCGGGACGAGGTCGCATTCAAGCGCATGGTGAAATTGCTCCCAGGCATTGGCAATCGCACTGCGGAAAACCTTTGGCGTGCATGGGAAGACGGCCTGGCTGTAGCCGGCATCGGTGATCCCGGTTCTGAAGCAACGTCAGCGCCAACCGGGCTCACCGACCCCGCTTACAGTGCCGCACCCGGATACAACTTTGGTGAGCGATTTATGGCGATGAACGTGAGCGCGAAATCAAGAAAAGCTTGGGAGCAGCTCGCGCATACGCTCGATGAGATTGCTCCAGGCGGGCAGCCAAACTCGCCATCGGAAATGATCATATCGATTGTCGAGGCGATTTACGATGATTACGCGAAAGTGAATTTCCCGAATTACGAATTGCGACGCGAAGACCTGGACCAGCTCGCCGTGTTCGCCCGCCAATTTAAGGACGTGCACGAATTTCTTTCGCAATTGGCGCTCATCAGCAATGTCGATGCGGAAGCAGCGCCAAACCAGACGAGCGACAAGGAGGCGGTAAACCTTTCCACGGTGCATCAAGCCAAAGGGCTTGAGTTTCACACTGTGTTCGTGATCTGGTTGACGGACGGAATGTTTCCGAGCAGTCGTTCGCTCGACACGCGCGATGCGCTCGAAGAAGAGCGGCGTCTGTTTTATGTCGCCATCACGCGCGCGCGCGACGAACTCTATCTCACCTTTCCGCACATGCGGTTAAGCGGAGGTTACGGCGACGTTTTCCAGCGGCCATCGCGCTTTTTGCAAGAAATTCCGGGCGCACTCGTAGAGGACTGGCAGGTGCGGCGAAGCTGAGTTGCTTTTTGTCATTCCGAGCGGAGTCGAGGAATCTCTTACTTTCAAACTAAGCCAAGATAGCAATGAGAGATGTCTCGACTCCCCTCGACATGACAGGAAACTGCTGGTCGAAGACTGGCAGGTGCAGAGAAAATGACGACGCTCGAATGATGAATGTCGAAGGAAGTCCGAATGTTCAAATGATCGAAAGCGCACGGATGTTTCTCTCGTTATTCGGATTTCATTATCGTTTCGTTATTTGCCTGCCGCGCCGAAGCTGCGCGAAGGCGGGTCATTCGTCATTCGTCATTTCCCTGTGAATCTCTCGCCGGACAAAAAGATCGCAGGAATTCTCGTGCCGCTGTTTGCGTTGCGCGGCGAAGACGATCTTGGAATCGGCGATATCGGTGCTCTGCGGGAGTTTATTGATTGGGCCGCCGGAATTGGATTCAAGCTTGTCCAGCTGCTGCCGATCAATGAGATCGGAGCCGACAACAGCCCTTACAACGGGATCAGCGCGCTGGCGATCGAGCCCACTACGTTACAGCTCGGGCCGAACTCTCCGGCGGACTTAACGGGCGAGGACTTTGATTCCGCGCTGGCAGATGTCGATCCTTCGACTGCGCCGAGGACAAGCCTTGGCCGGCTGCGCCGCGGTGGTGTCAAATATCGCCACGTCAAAAAATTGAAACGGCGTCTGCTTGAGAAAGCATTCGCGAATTTCTCCGATCGCGCCAGCGAAGAACGGCAGTCGGGTTTTCAGAAATTTTGCGAACAAGAGGCGGCATGGCTGCATGATTACGCATTTTTCCGGGTCCTCATGGAGGAGAACGACGACAGCGCGGCATGGAATCGTTGGCCCGTGCAACATCAATCAATCCAAAGAGCGCGGACGTGGCTGCGCGATCTGCCACAGGACCGGCAAGAGGCCATAGCAGATCGCCAGAATTTCTTCTGCTATGTGCAATGGATCGCCCGTCAGCAGTGGCGCGAGATCAAATCATACGCTGAAGAACGCGGCGTTGCGTTGATGGGCGACATTCCTTTTGGCGTCAGCTATCACAGTGCCGACGTTTTCGCGCGGCCAGATGAATTCGTGCCCGACTGGGCCGGCGGCGCGCCTCCCGAGCCGTACTTCAAGGACGACGAGTTCACGCAAAAATGGGGACAAAACTGGGGCATTCCGCTCTATCACTGGGACAGGATGCGCTCGAACAATTTTGAGTGGTGGCGCGAACGTGTGCGCGCAGTCCGATGCATTTTTCATCTCTTTCGCATCGATCACGTGCTCGGATTTTATCGCATTTACGCTTTCCCGTGGCGGCCGCGGAAGAACAAACAATTTCTCCCGCTCGATTGGGACCAGATGCTCCAGCAAACCGGCAGCCGCGCTCCGCATTTCGTACCGCGCGACGACGACACCGCCGAGAACCGCGAGGCGAATAGACGCGAAGGCGAAGAATATCTGCGCGTTGCTCTGGAAGAAGCCGGCGCCACACGCGTGATTGGCGAAGATCTTGGCACTGTGCCGGACTACGTGCGGCCCAATCTGCGGTCACTCGGCGTTGCCGGGTTCAAGATTCCACAATGGGAAGTGCATGATGGCCAAGTCACTCCGGGAGACAAATATGAACGGCTCTCCGTTGCCACTTATACAACACACGATCACAAACCGATTCGGGCTTTATGGGAAGAGGCTTTTGAGCGGCCGACGGCTACGTCTGAACAATCGAGATTCGATTTGGCGAAGATCGCTATTTTCGCCGGCCTCGATCCGAACCTCGATTTTGAAAAAGATTTTTATCCGGCAATCATGGAAGCGCTCTTCAAAGGCAACGCCTGGATTGCCATTGTCATGATCACGGATCTCCTGGCGCGGAAATACCGGTTCAACGTCCCCGGCACGACAGCAAGTTCGAATTGGACACGGCGAATGCAACGGAGCGTGGCACAGCTTCGATCGAGTCGAAAAGTGCAAGCACGAATGTGGTTGATTCACGAACTGCTGGAGAAAACCGGCAGAACTTAGCCACAGATGAACACAGATTTTCACAGATTCGGAATGGTTTCCGATTGGTCACTTTTTCGTACGGCAAAATCTGTGTTTCATCTGTGTCAATCTGTGGCTAAAGAATAAATATGAAGTCGCCGCTTAAAGTCGCTGTCACCGGCGCAGCCGGGCAGATTGGTTACTCGCTTGTGTTTCGCATCGCCTCCGGGGAAATGTTCGGACCCGATCAGCCGCTCACGCTGCATCTGATTGAGATTCCGAATGCGCTCGGTGCGCTCGACGGTGTGGTGATGGAATTGCACGATTGCGCTTTTCCGCTGCTCGAATCGGTTGTGCCGACGGCTGATCTCGATGAAGGATTTCGCGACGTCAACTGGGCATTACTCGTTGGCAGCGTTCCGCGCAAAGCCGGAATGGAGCGCAAGGATTTGTTAGGGATCAACGGCAAAATTTTCATCGGGCAAGGTCAGGCCATCGAAAAAAATGCCGCCGCGGACGTGCGCGTGCTCGTGATAGGAAACCCGTGCAACACGAATTGTCTGATTGCGATGAATAATGCAAAAGAAATTCCGCGCGATCGGTGGTTCGCCATGACGCGGCTGGATGAAAACCGGGCACGCGCCCAGCTCGCGCATAAGGCTGGAGTGGGCATCACAAAAGTCACAAACATGACAATCTGGGGTAATCATTCTGCGACGCAGTATCCGGATTTTTACAACGCAAAGATCGACAATCGACCGGCAAACGAAGTCATCGGCGATGAGAAATGGTTGAAGGAAGAATTTATTTCGAGCGTGCAGCAGCGGGGCGCGGCGGTGATCAAGGCACGTGGTTTATCCTCAGCGGGCTCAGCTGCCAATGCGATTGTCGATACCGTGCGTTTTTTGACGAACGACACGCCGCGCGAGGATTGGCACAGCGTCGCCGTTTGTTCCGACGGGAGTTACGATGTCGAGAAAGATCTGATCTCGTCATTCCCGGTTCGCGTTCGCGGCGGGAACTGGGGAATCGTGCAAAACCTTTCGATCAATGAATTCAGCCGGGACAAGATCGACCGGTCGGTGGCCGAGCTGAAAGAAGAACGCTCCCTAGTGAGCGATTTGCTGCGAAAATAATACAACGGGTGTCATCCCGAGTCGCGCAGACGACGAGGGACCCCGCCCACGAAGCTTATGCCACGCTGAGTAGAAAGCATGCTCCACAACCCTGTGAGAGGTTCCTCGCTTTGCTCGGAATGACACGCGTGTTATTTCAATTTCTCGCCGGTTAATCGCTCGAATGCTTCCACGTATTTCGCCGATGTTTTCGCAATCACGTCTTGCGGCAGCGACGGCGCGGGCGGCGTTTTGTCCCAATCAAGAGTCTCCAGATAATCGCGCACGAATTGTTTGTCGAAGCTCGGCGGACTTTGTCCGAGGACATATTGATCTTTCGGCCAGAACCGAGATGAGTCGGGCGTGAGGCATTCGTCGATCAGGAGCAATTTTCCATCGACAACGCCAAACTCGAATTTCGTGTCCGCGACGATGATCCCGCGTTGCGCGGCGTGATCGCGGCCCTCCGCATAAATTTGCAAACTCAAGTCGCGAACGCGCTCCGCCATTTCGTTGCCCAAAATTTGGCGACACGCGTTCATATCTATGTTGAGATCGTGTCCGGTATCGCTCTTTGTCGCCGGAGTAAAAATCGGCTCCGGCGATTGCGAGGCGAGTTGCAACTTCGGCGGCAGCTTCTCGCCGCAAACACTCTGCGATTCCTGATATTCCTTCCAGCCCGATCCGGCCAGATAACCGCGCACGACACATTCCACCGGCAGCGGCTTTGTTTTGCGCACGATCATCGAGCGCCCGGCGAGCTGATCGCGAAATGGACGTAGTTCCTGCGGGAACGCGTCGAAGTTCGCCGTGACGAAGTGATTATCAATCTTATCGAAGCGTTTGAACCAGAACGCCGAGAGTTGATTCAAGACCGCGCCCTTTTGCGGAATCGGATCGGGCAAAATTACGTCGAACGCCGAAAGCCGATCGGTCGCGACGAAGAGGAGCGTCTCGCCGAGATGAAAGACTTCGCGCACTTTTCCGCTGCGCAATTTTTTTATGCCGGGTAGGTCAATTGAGGATTGAGGAGCGATTTCCATGCGAAAACGCTCAACGCTCAGCGCTCAACTTTCAACGTCGAATAATTGCATTCGTTGAGCGTTGGACGTCGAGCGTTGGACGTTCGACGTTGCGCAATCCATGGCTGGAATTGTCGTTAAACCGCGCGCGCGAATCTTGCACGGCCACGACTGGGTATTCTCCAGTGAAGTGCTGAAGGTTTTCGGGAAACCGGCGGATGGCGATGTCATCTCGCTCAAAGACGGCAAGGATCATTTGATCGGCAGCGCGATTTATAATTCGAAATCGCAAATCGTGGCGCGCCGTTTCTCGCGGCGAAAACAGGACCTTGATCTCGATTTCTTTAAGCGCCGGATTGCGCAAGCGGCGGAATACCGTCTGCGGCGAGATGTGGATCCAAAGCTTTGTCGCGTTGTCTGGAGCGAGAGCGACGGACTCCCAGGGGTAATCATCGATCGGTACGGCGATTATTTTGTTTTGCAAACGCTCACGCTCGCCATGGACATGCGAAAAGATTTGATCGCTAACGCGCTGGAGAATGTTTTTTGTAGGGCGAGCGCTTCGCTTGCGGGAGACACGGTGGAGGCAGGCGAAGCGCCTGCCCTGCAATCTATCATCGAGCGTAATGATGCGCCGGTTCGTCGTGCAGAAGGGCTTGAATTGCACGGCGGCGTTTTGCGCGGAGATACTCCTTCGCCAGTCGAAATCGAAATCGGCGACTTAAAGTTCGAAGTCGATCTTTTGCATGGGCAAAAGACCGGGTTTTATCTCGATCAAAGACAGAACTATGAAATCGTCGCGCAATATGCAGGAAGGCGACGCATGCTCGATTGCTTCGCAAACCAGGGAGCATTCGCATTGGCTTGTGCACGCGCCGGAGCGGCGGAAGTGACGGGTGTGGAAGAAAATTCAGCGAACGTCGCCGCGGCAAAAGGAACTGCGGGGCGAAATGATCTGAAAGTGAAATGGATTGAGCAGGATGTTTTTCAATTCCTGCGCGCCGCCGAGAAAGCGCAGGCGCAATACGATTTGATCGTTCTTGATCCGCCGTCGTTTACCAAGACAAAGGGTGGCCTCCGTGACGCGATGCGCGGTTATCACGAGCTTCACGTTCGCGCCTTTAAATTGCTGTCGCGCGATGGTGTTCTGGCGACTTTTTCATGCTCACATCACGTCAGTGAAAGTGCCTTCGCGCAGATGATCGCCGATGCGCTCGTGGACGCACGGCGCTCAGCTCGCCGGCTTCGCCGTTTTGAGCAGGCGCCCGATCATCCGGTCCTTCCGACCTTGCCGGAATCGGAATATTTCAAAGGCGCACTGCTGGAAATGATGCCGGGACGGTAGGAAATTTTGTAGCGGCGTTCTATGAGCGGCACATTTTTCCCGCTAATTCGAGCGCCGCTCACGAGGCTGCTACAGTGAAAATTTCCTTTTGGAAATATCTGGAATTCTCAAGTCAGCCATTTAATATGGCGCCACAGCAAGATTGGATGGCCCACCACGATTTGTCATGGCAGAGAAAATTCGACCGAGTGAACAGATGCTGGAATTGAGCGAGGACGACGCGCTTTCTACCGAGCAGCTGGACTCGCAAGTTCAAAAAGCGCAGGAACAACTGGTCCAGCTCAAGCGCCAGCAGGAACAAATCGAAAAACAAAAACGCGAGCTCGAAGAACTGAGCCGCCGTCAGGAAGAATTGGAACGCGGCCGTGCGGAAATGACCGACAAGCTCACACGCTCGCTCGTTGTGCTGGAACGCGAAGCGTATAATGCGCAAAAACGGCTTGAGCAGATTCGATCGACCCGGGAAAGTTTCGGCCAGCATCTGGAATTGATCGAGGCCATCGATCCAAGAGGCTGGAACCCGACCGATCTGCACAAGGAACTGAGCCGGGCTCTGAGTACAGTGGAAGACGCGCGCACGGAATTCAGCCAGCAGCGCAGCCGCCTGCAAGTCACTGAAGAAAACGCCGGCGACGTCTCGTTGCCGGAGGTTGGACCGGGCTCTTACGAGCTCAATGACGGCCGCTCTTTTGTCCAGTGGATGCAAATCGGCTTCGCGTTCAGTCTGCCCCTGATCATTCTCGGCCTGATTGCCCTTGCGATTTTCTTCTGGCTGGCCAGCCGGTGATGGCGATGTTTCGTCGTTCGCCTGGATCGGTTACGCCGTTTCGGCAACGGCGTGAGGAGCTGGCCCGCCGGGAAGCAGAGTTGCGCGATGGACTCGAAAAATTGGAGCGCATGATCGCAGACGCGCCTCGGGTCGCCAGGCGGCGGCAAGAGGAGGAGAAGCTGCGTATACGCACGATCGCGCGCGACAGCCGGCTGAATGCGTCGATCGCGCAAGACAAACGTTACAGGAATGACGGCAAGAGCACGTCGCGGCGACGTCCACTTCGCAAAGAGCGACGAGAGGGGCGGTTGCTGTTTCTGGTTCTGGTAATCGCGATTGCTATGGTGGTCATCTGGCTGATGAGCCATCTGCATTTTTGACCCCGAAAGCTTTCGGGGTTGATTGACAACGATGGCGAAACCTTCCGACCTCGATGTCGCGTACGTGGCCAGGCTGGCGCGGCTAAATCTGACCGACGCGGAGACAGAGCTTTTCCAGAAGCAGCTCGGCGATGTGTTGAAGTACGTTGAACAACTAACTGAAGTTGATGTGAGTCATGTGCAACCTGCGGCGCATGCGCTCCCAATTTTCAACGTTTTCCGGGAAGACACCCCGCGCGATTGGTTTACGGCAGAGCAAGCATTGAGCAACGCGCCCCGCCAGGCGAATGGCCTCTTCATCGTCACGAAAGTCGTGGAATGACGGGGACAGATCTGCCGGCGCTGAACATCGCCGATCTCCAATCCCTTTTGCGGCGCCGGGAAGTCTCGGCGCGCGAAGTAATCGATGCTTTGCGAGCGCGCATTGAAGATGTCGATGGAAAAATCGGCGCCTATCTCTCGCTCGATTTTGAAGCTGCGGCAAAGCAAGCCGAAGCAGTGAATGTCGATCTTCCGCTGGGCGGCGTGCCGATCGCGATCAAAGACATCATCAGCATCGCGGGTGAGTCTTGCACCTGCGCGTCAAAGATTTTGCATGGTTATCGGGCGCCTTACGACGCGACCGTCATTGAAAAATTGCGCGTCGCAGGCGCAATTCCGTTTGGCACAACCAATATGGACGAGTTCGCCATGGGTTCATCGACGGAAAATTCCGCCATGAAATTGACGCGCAATCCGTGGGACTTGTCGCGCGTGCCGGGCGGTTCCAGCGGCGGTTCGGCCGCGGCCGTTGCTGCCGATGAGGCTTTCGGGGCACTCGGGACGGAGACTGGTGGATCGATTCGGCAACCAGCCGCGCTCTCGGGTGTTGTCGGTCTGAAACCGACATACGGCCGTGTTTCGCGCTTCGGCGTCGTCGCGTTCGCTTCGTCGCTGGACCAAGTTGGTCCGTTAACAAAAACGGTGCGGGATTCAGCGCTGATTATGAACGCGATCGCCGGGCACGACCCGCAAGAAACTACCTCTTTGGACGATCCGGTGCCTGATTATACCGCACGGCTGGGAAAAGATTTGCGCGGCGTGCGGTTAGGCCTGGCGAAGGAATACATGATCGAAGGGACCGATCCTCAGGTCAAAGCCGCAATCAATGCGGCCGTGAAACATCTGAATTCGTTAGGCGCGGAGATCGTCGATGTCTCCCTGCCGCATACCAATTATGCGGTGGCAGTTTATTACATTCTGGCTACGGCGGAGGCTTCGGCGAACCTGGCGCGCTTTGATGGTGTGCGTTACGGATATCGAGCGGCAAATCCAAAGGATTTGCTCGATCATTATGGCCGAACGCGGGAAGAAGGTTTTGGCCTGGAAGTCAAACGCCGCATTATTCTCGGCACTTATGTTTTGAGCTCCGGTTATTACGACGCTTATTATCTGCGTGCGCAAAAAGTGCGCGAATTAATCCGCCGGGATTTTGCAAAGGCGTTCGAGAAAGTTGATGCATTGATTTCGCCGACATCGCCGGTGCCAGCGTTTAAATTTGGCGAACGTACAGCGGATCCGTTGCAAATGTATCTCGCCGACATTTTCACCAGTCCCGCGAATCTCGCCGGAATTTGCGGAATCAGCGTGCCGTGCGGTTTTGCTGAAGCCGATGGGCAGCGCCTGCCCATCGGCTTGCAGTTGTTAGGCAAAGCGCTGGATGAAGCGAGCATTTTGCAAATCGCGCACGCCTACGAGCAGACCACGGACTGGCATAAAGCGCGCCCGCCGATCGCTGCGATCCGGCAGAACGCGTGAGGGATTCAGCCCTAAAGACAAATTGGGCGGCGCTCAATCGTCGATTAAATAGCCCGACCGGGTTTCGCGCTCTGTTGTCGATCTTCATCGTCACGGCGATCGCCTTGTCGGCCGCGCCGCTCCTGCATTATCTCCGTGGCCGCAGCATCATGGATTACAAACTGTGGTACGACACGGGCAACCACGTGCTCGCCGGTGATGAAATATTTTTCCTGCGCTCCGGAAAGTACGATTTCATGTATCCGCCGTCTTGTGCGCTTTTTCTGGCGAGCGCCAGTTTGCTGGGGCAAGCGGGATTAATTCTTTTGCTGGTCGCGATCAACTCGGCAGCCTGGTTTTCCAGCGCCCGGGTGGCAGCGATTCTCGCCAACGGTCACCGCTTTGTGAACAACGTATTGCTATATCTGATTCCCAGCCTGCTGGTGATCGTTTATATCTGGTCCAGTTATCACCTTGGCCAGCCGAGTCTGGTGTTGCTCGCGCTGATGCTTGGCGCTTTTGCTGCGCTGCGCGCGAAACAGGAAGTCTCCGCCGGGGCGCTGATTGCGCTCGCCGCTGCGATTAAAGCTTTTCCAGTGATCGCGATTATTTATCTAATTTACCGGCGCTACTGGAAAGCGGCACTCAGCGTTGTCGTGACGCTAACGTTCTTACTTCTCATTTTACCGGCGCCGTTTCGCGGATTTGAACGAGCGTGGCGCGACCTCGAGAAGTGGAGCAGCGGAATGTTAAAATACGATGCGGGCGCCGTGGCCCAGCGGCCAATGCGCAGTTATACCTGGAAAAATCAATCTCTTGTTGGTGTCGCCAATCGCCTGCTTCGACACGTGGATGCCGATGCCGCCTCTGCACTGCATACGCCAATCTACGTTAACCTGGCCGACCTTAGATTTCGCATCGTCAATGGGATCATCATCACCGTCGCGCTGGCGTTGGGCATCTTGTTTATTACAGTGATGCCTCAGCGAGGTATGCGCACGGCGGAGAGCGATGCAATCGAATTCGCACTTCTGTTGTTGATAATGCTGATGATCACACCGCTTTCGTTCGGCTATTTCTTTTCCTGGCTCATGCTGCCGTTTGCAGTAATAACGCAACGGGTGCTCGCAGGAAAAGGCTGGGCCCTTCTGTGGTGGAGCGTGCCGGCGGTGGCGATCCTCGCTCTTGCTTTGCCATTCCCGCGTGGCGCGCAGCTCTACGGCAATACATTTTTTGCCACGCTGCTACTTTTTCTCGGGCTCGCGGTCGAGCTATTACGCTGCAAACGACAGAGCCGCCAGGTGCAAGCGGCCGATTAACCACGAAAACTTTCAGGGTCAACTGGCACGTTGGTTATGATTGATCCTGCAGTGTGCTCAGGACGATGCGGTCCGCGGACGAAATGACGAAGCATCGCACGTGACCATCGGAGGAAAAATTGGAGCGCAACGCCGAACGACATCTTCGATTGCCCGCGGACGCGATTACGAAAAGCGATCGGAATTTCACGGACGCGCAGCGTGCGACCGCCATGCACAATCGTTTCGAAAGCAATTTTGAAACCGCTGGCGGGTGGCGCGAGTTCCAGTAACCGCGAACGCGGGATCGCAAAGAAGCCACACATGGAATCGTGCACGCCCGTGAGCGGATAAGCGAGCGCCGCGCCTACTCGCGATACTATCCGCCGCCACAGCGGCCAGCCCGGTGTCGATCCGCCTTTTACATAGCGGCTGCCGACCACCATGTCTGCTGTGCCGGCGAACAACGGGGCCAGCAAATCGTTGATTAGCTCGGGCGGATGACTCAGGTCCGCATCCATCACAAGAAGAATTTCCCCCTGAGCGGCCCGCGCACCCAACATGATCGCGCCCGCTAATCCGAGGTCTGCATCATCTTGCTCGATCAAGCGGATCGGCTGACTTTCCGCAAGAGCGCGCACCATATCGCGTGTGGCGTCAGTGGAATGATCGTCCACGAATAAAATTTCGCGGAAAGGAACAGCGCTTGCGATAATTTGCGAGACGAGCGGCGCGATATTTGCCTCCTCGTTCAGAGAGGGAACGATAATCGAGACGGAGCGGGTTGATGTGCGCATGGTTAAGGCTTCCCGATTGCTTCTATTAAACTCCCAACGTCCAACGCTCAATATCCAACTTCGAAAGCTTTCGCGAGCAAGCTCTCAACGTCCAATCAATTCGCAGTCCGCAATCGAGACAGCCGACGACGGGATTCGAACCCGTGACCTGCGGTTTACGAAACCGCTGCTCTACCAGCTGAGCTACGTCGGCACGCGGCGGAGGCAAAGATTGCATTCTGCGGCGCTGGACACAAGCGCTGTCCAAAGCCCAACCCTGACGTGTTTGGATGCGCGCCCCACGCGTCTCACAGAGACGCGGCTACAGAGGAAGAACGAACGTCTCGCCAATTTCGCGCAGCGCGATGCGTTCGGGAGTTTTACTGAGGGCGGCTTCGAAGCGTTCGATTGGTTCCCGCAATGGCTCGAAACTGAGCCGGAAAGTTTGATGATGGACCGGCATGATAAATCGCGCGCCGGCGGCGTTGGCCATCTCGATCGCCTGCTCCGGCGTGCAATGGTTCCGGATCCATGGGTTGTAAGCTGCGATCGACATGATCGCGAGATCGATGGGCCCGTACTTGCGAAGCTCGGCAAAAGTGCCCGTCAGCGCGGTGTCTCCCGCGAACAAGATGCGCCGTCCATTTCGCTCGATTAGATAGCCATTGTAACCGCGATGAGTGTTGCGCTGCTTCCGTGCGCCCCAGTGTTTCACCTGAAAAGCGGTGATAGTAACGTCTCCGGAGGCAGTCTTGAGAGATTTCCGTTCACCCCAGCGAAGTTCGGTGACGTCGCGGAGCCACGTCCATCCTAACAAGTCTTGTGTGTTCGAAGCAGTGATCACGCTCGTGTTCTGGTTAAAGCGACGGAGCGTTCGCAGATCGAAATGATCAAAGTGCGCATGCGACAGAAGCACGATGTCGATCTTGGGCAGCTCGTGGAATTCGAGGGCAGCCGCGCTCAATCGTTTTGGGCCAACGGTGAATCCCGGTAATCGAATCCCGATGCGAGGGAAAAGTACCGGATCGGTGAGAATCTTGATGCCGAAGAAATTGATAAGCACCGTTGCATGACCGATCCAGGCCGCCGTTACTCGGGCATCATTCCATTTCGAAGGCTCGGGTTTGGCGAAGGCCGGAGTAATCGGGCGCCAACTTTCGATCGTCCATTCGCGCACGAGATGACCAAGCCACCGACGGATACGGGAGCTGCGCAGAGTTGGTTGTTCAGTCGTTTCCACGAAATGCTTCGTACAAAGGAAAGATAGACAACATGCCGGGTATTTCAGGCTCTGTAGAGGGAAGCTGACAGCTTCCCCTACAACATTTCCGGTGTTCGTCACTTCGCACAGCGAAGTGGCTACAGGTAGGCATTTAACCCCTGCCAAATAATCCTTTGAGAGCCTTCCAA
>WNFX01006516.1_pt1 | contig 13365 bp, 16 predicted proteins | sample 5400111 | NCBI WGS metagenome assembly WNFX01 (sample SAMN13153363, study PRJNA577476) | soil metagenome | isolation source: 40 cm soil or saprolite under grassland replicate 1 | place: USA:California | collected 2016-06-15
CGTGGAACGAGCGGCCGATGCGTATCGTCTCGGGCGCGACGCCGTGGAGGCAGCCGTCGAGTTTGAGTCGCAACTAGCCGCGGCGTGAAGCTCGCGCTGGACGAAAACCTCCCGCCCAAAGTAGCGCAGGCCTTAGCTCTCCTGGATTTCCCAGTAACGCATGTCTTGGAGCATCTAGCCCGCGGCACGACGGATGAGGACCTGTTCGCTGAAGCAGCCAAGCGTGATTGGGTGCTCGTGACACGGGATGCCAAAATGTGGCGGAAGCGGGGCCAGCAAGAGGCGCTACGCCAAGCCGGGATCGGCGTGTTCGTACTGGTGAGCTCGGCGGCTCATTCCCCTCTTCTGAGCTGATGGCCCTTCTGCTCAAGCGGATCGACGAAATGGTCGGCCTGGCGGAGCACACGAAGCGCCCCTTCGTTATGCGCGTCCCTGACCGAGGGAAGATCGAGTCGTTCTAGTGACATTGCGGCTCTCATGGCGGCGCCTGTCTGGCGCCTCGCTATATTCCCCGTGTCTCGGTGTGGAGTCTCCCTCATGAAAACCCAGGGTGCCAGTAAGGACGTCGTCTTCCTGTCCGGGGTTCGCACCGGATTCGGAACGTTCGGCGGCTCCCTCAAGGATCTGTCGGCCATCGACCTCGGCGCCCACGCCTCCCGCGCGGCCCTCGAGCGCTCGCGCGTTCCCGCCGCCGACATCGGCCATGTGGTCTTCGGCAACGCCCTTCAAACCTCCGCCGACGCGATCTACCTCGCCCGGCACGTCGGGCTCAAGACGGGCCTGCCGATCGAGGTCCCCGCAGTAACGGTCAACCGGCTGTGTGGCTCGGGCTTCGAGGCGATCACGCAGGGCGCCCAGCTCATCCTACTCGGCGAAACCGACGCGGTGCTGGCCGGCGGCGCCGAGTCTATGAGCCAGGCCCCGCACGTGGTGCGCGGCGCCCGCTGGGGCCTGCGGCTGGGCCCCTCCGCGCCACTCGAAGACCTGCTGTGGGAGTCGCTCAAGGACCCGCAGTGCGGCCTCTCGATGGCGGAGACCGCCGAAGGCCTGGCCGAGAAGTACAAGCTCACCCGCAAGGAAGTGGACGAAGTCGCCCTCGGCTCGCAGCAACGCGCCAAGCAAGCGTGGGACGCCTGCGTCTTCCAGGACGAGGTCGTCGGCATCGCCATAAAGAAGAAGGGCAAGGACGTCGAATTCCGGGCCGACGAGCACATGCGTCCCGAGACGACGCTCGAGGTGCTGCTCGGGCTCAAGCCCTACTTCAAGAAGGACGGCCTGGTGACGGCGGGGAACGCGTCTGGGATCTCGGACGGCGCCGCGGCCACCGTCATCGCGAGCGACGAGTACGCCAAAGCCCACGGCTTGAAACCGCTGGGCCGTCTCGTGGCGTGGGCGGTGGCGGGCGTGGAGCCAAAGTACATGGGGATCGGCCCCGCCCCCGCGGCCCGCAAAGCGCTCCAAAAGGCGCAGATGAAACTCGACCAGATAGATCTCGTCGAAGTGAACGAAGCCTTCGCGCCGCAGTACTTGGCCGTCGAGCGCGAGCTGGGCCTCGACCGCGGCAAGACGAACGTGCACGGTGGAGCGATCGCGATCGGCCACCCGCTCGCGGCCAGCGGCACACGCATCACGATTCACCTGCTGCACGCGCTGCGCCAACAGAAGAAGCGGTTCGGCCTCGGCTCCGCCTGCATCGGCGGTGGGCAGGGCGCCGCGGTGATCGTCGAAGCCTTTCCGGCGTAAAGGAGCGAGGCACCATGGGCCAGTTCGTGTTGCTGGGCATCGGAGCGGTCGTGTTCTACCTCTTCTCGGGATTGCGGGTGCTGCGCGAGTACGAGCGGGGCGTCTACTTCCTGCTGGGCCGGTCGTGGGGCGCACGCGGCCCCGGGCTGATCTTCCTGCCGCCCGTCGTGGCCAAGATGCAAAAGGTGTCGCTGCGGGTGATGGCGATGGACATCCCGCCCCAGGATGTGATCACGCGCGACAACATCTCCATCAAGGTGAACGCGGTCCTCTACATGCGGGTGAAGGACCCGGTCAAGGCCGTCATCGGCGTCGAGAATTACCTCTACGCCACGAGCCAGCTAGCCCAGACGACGCTCCGCTCGGTGCTGGGCGAAACCGAGATGGACGAGCTGCTGATGAGCCGCGAGAAGATCAACGCCATCCTGAAGAACATCATCGATTCCCGCACCGAAGACTGGGGCGTCGAGGTCTCGGCGGTCGAAGTGAAGGACGTGGACCTGCCCCCGGAGATGAAGCGCGCGATGGCGCGGCGAGCGTCGCGCCAAGGTCATCAACGCCGAGGGTGAGCTGCAGGCGTCGGAGAAGCTGGCCCAGGCGGCGCACATCATCGGCAAGGAGCCCGCGGCGATTCAGCTGCGCTATCTCCAGACCGTGAACGAGATCGCGTCGGAGAACAACTCGACGACGATCTTCCCCATCCCAATCGACTTGTTTCGCGGCTTCATGGAGAGGATCGCCCCGGCGCAGCCCGCAGAGCCCGCGCCGCGGGCGCTGGCCGAACAGACTTCCGGTGAGCGACTTCCGGTCCCGACCGACAAGGGGAAAGCCAAGGCTGAATGACCCTGATCGGCCGCGAGGCGCTCGAGCGCATTATCAAGCGCGCCGCGGAGCTGCAGGCCGGCGCCCAGGACGTGGGCGACGGGCTGACGCAGGACGAGGTCCTGGCCCTCGGCAAGGACGTCGGCATCCCGAGTCGCTATCTCCAGCAGGCGATGCTCGAGGAGCGGACGCGCTCGGTAGTGGAGACGCGCCGGGGCTTCTGGCCCTGGCTCACGGGCCCGCGCACCCTCTCGGCAGATCGCGTGGTGCCCGGTGACCGGGCGACGGTCGAGCGGGCGCTGACGCGTTGGATGGAGGACGACGAGTCGCTCCAGGTCAAGCGGCGCTACGCCGACCGCACCAGCTGGGAGCCGAAGGCCGGCGCATTCGCGACGATCCAGCGCGCCCTGGGGGCGAAGGGGCGCCGATTCGCCCTGGCCAGTGCGGAAGAAGTGACGGGACAAACAACGCAGCTCGAACCGGGCTTCTGCCATGTGGGGTTGGTCGCCGACATCCGTCCCAACCGCAATCGGCGGCTGCAGGGGGGCGCGGTCGTCTTCACGCTCGGCGCCCTGTCCACTGCGGCGTTCGCCGTGACGTTCGGCCTCATCGCGCTGGTGCCGGCGCTGGTGCTGATTCCGACGGCGGGACTGGTCGCGCGGCGCCACCGCGTCGAGAACGAGCGAGTGCACGTCGCGATGGAGCAGGTGCTCGACCGGCTCGAGCGCGGCGAGATTCGCGCCGAGCACGCGCTGCCGGCACAGCATCCTCTTGAGCGCATAGCAGACCAAGTGCGCAAGGCCTTTGGAGCGCCATGAGCGAGATCAAGCGCGTTGGAGTGTTGGGATGCGGGCTGATGGGGAGCGGCATCGCGCAGGTGGCGGCGGCCGCCGGCTACGACACGGTCGTCCGCGACGTCTCGAAAGAGCTGCTCGACCGAGGTCGCGCGGGGATCGAAAAGTCGCTCGCCAAGTTCGTGGAGAAGGGCAAGCTCGATGCCGCCGCGCGCGACGCAACGCTCAAGCGCTTGACCTTCACGACGACCGTCGCCGACTTGAAGGGCGTGGACATCGTCATCGAGGCGATTACCGAGGATCTGGGCCTCAAGAACGCCCTCTTCAAGGAGCTGGACGGCCTGTGCGGTCCGGCGACGATCTTTGCGTCGAACACGTCGAGCCTCACGATCGCCGAGATGGCCGCCGCGACGAAGCGCGCCGACCGGTTTGTAGGACTGCATTTCTTCAATCCGGTGCCTTTGATGCAGCTCGTCGAGGTCGTCCGGACGGTGACAACCACCGACGAGACGTTCAAGCGGGCGTTCGCGTTCGCCAAGTCGCTCGGCAAGGAAGCCGTCGCCGCGAAGGACAACTCCGGATTCATCGTGAACCTGCTGCTCGTGCCCTATCTGTTGGATGCCATTCGGGCCGTCGAACGCGGCGTGGGCAGCGTGCCTGACGTCGACAAGGCGATGCAGCTCGGCTGCGGGTATCCCATGGGTCCGCTCACGTTGCTCGACTTCGTGGGGCTCGACACGACGTACCACATCGCCGAGATCATGTTCAAGGAGTACCGCGAGCAGCGCTACGCGCCTCCGCCGCTCCTGAAGCGCATGGTCCTGGCGGGGATGTACGGGAAGAAGGGCGGCAAGGGATTCTACGATTACAGCGCCAACCCACCCACCGTCAACCCACTGGGACTCTGACCTATGCTCGGTTACGACGCACCCCGCTGGCACGCCGCCCTCAACGACTTCCCCGTGGCATTGCTGATCGCGGCGGTGCTCTTCGATTGGGGCGCCGCCCTGTGGAAGCGCGAGTCGCTCAAGTGGGCGGGCATCTGGACGCTGTGGGCGGGCGTGCTCGGCGGGTGGGTCGCCGTCGCGGCCGGCGAGCTGGCCGAAGACGCGATCGATCACGGCGACGCGATCCACGAACTGATGGAGACTCACGAGAAACTCGCCATCATCACGATGAGCCTCTTCACGGCGATCCTGGCGTGGAAGATGTACCGCCGCTTCGCCTTGCCGGCCACGGAGGAGTTGATCACCCGCGTGCTCGGCGGCGTCGGCGTCGCGGGGATCGTGTGGGTGGGGTTCATCGGCGGCAAGATGATGTTCGAGCATGCGGCAGGCATCCCGACCAAGACGATCGAGGCCGAGATCCAGAACCGGGCGGCGGGGCACCAGCACGAGCCGGGCGAGGCGGACGATGAAGACGAGGAGCACGAACACGCGGCGCCGGCGGACACGGCCAAAGCTGTCCCTCACAAGCACTAGATGCGCCCGGCAGCCCTCTTCGTAGTCTTGTGTGCGGCGTGCACGCCAGCCACCACCCGCCCCTCGTTCGTACCATATCCCGACGCGCTGCACGCGATAATCAACGCGCGGCCGGCCCAGGTGACCGACGAGGCGAAGACGTGGCTCGCGGCACAGGGGCCCACCGTGCAGCACGTGAGTCCGATCGACGGGTTTCTCGAAACGGGTTGGTACGACGCGACAGATTCCAGCGCGGCGCCGCTGCGCGTGAAGATCCGGGTGTGGGCGGACCCCGATGTTCCGGGAAAGTCACGCGTGACGGTGGAAGCGGTTTACCGGCCGATCGCGGATCCGTCGCGGACAGAGCGGGACCTAGAGGTCGCGGCGCCGAAGGACTCGGCGGGGCAGCGGTTGGCGCAGCGGCTGCTGAAGGCGCTTAAGGAGAAGCTGGGGGAGACGAAGGAGTAGCCCCCACCCACCCCCGCACCCACTCTTCCATCTGAGGTAGATCCAGCACCGCATCGCGGCACGGCCCGTTGGGCAACTGCATCGTGAGGCCGAGGACCGGGAGCTTGCCGGCGACGTCACGCAGGCCGGTCATCATGTCCCGCTCGCACGCGACGGCGACCACCGCGCGCGGGCGGCGCTCGCGAATCACGCGGCGGGCGAGCTGGCCCCGCGTCGCGACGAACACCGGGACCTCGTAGCGCCCCGCGATCTCGAGCACGCCGTCGAGTGCCTGCTTGGAGAGGCAGCGCGGGATGAGCACCAGCAGCTCCCCCTTCCCTACTTTCCGTCCCCGCCGCACCGCCAGCGTGTTGTAGATGTCGATCGCCGCGTGCTCCACCCAGTCGCGCTTCCCGAACACGCGTGACAGCGCCGACGTGTAGTTCATGAGCCGCAGATAGAGGCCCCGCTCGAGCAGCCGCTCGGGCAGGAGGTTCGTGCCACTATAAAAGGAGAGGACGGCGAGCCCGAACCAGAGCCAGGCGAGGCCGGTCACGGCCGCCACCGCGAGCCACAGCGCTGTGGGCAGCGTCGGGGCCAGCGCGGCGAGGCGCGGAGCCACGATGTAGAGCAGCAGGGCCAGGGCCCCCGCGAGGGCGGCAAGCGTGAGTGCGGCGTAGCGGAAGAAGAGCCCCGGCGGCGCCGAGAAGTCGCCGCCCGAGGGCAGCGGCTTGCCGTTCCACTCGTCCCACTCGTGGCCCAGGCGCCGATCCACCTCGATGTGAATCAGTTGGGCGCGGGGCTGTGCGGGAGGCGCGGATGTGGCGGTCGCCATAGCGCATGGAAGGTAGCCCGGCGAACTTCCTGACACCAGACACCTGACACCTGTTGAGTCCCCCGAACCTCCTCACTGATTCGCGCACCCGCGCCGCCTACGCCGAAGGGGCGGGCATCTACCGCATCATCCCGGCGGCGGTCGCGATTCCCGCGAACACGCCGGAGCTTGCGGCGCTGGTCCGTTGGGCAGGAGAGACCCGCACGCCCCTCGTCCCCCGCGGCGCCGGGAGTGGAATGCCGGGGGGTAACGTGGGCGCCGGCGCGATCGTCGACCTGAGCCGTGGATTCACCGAGCTGACCGTTGATCCCCAGCGGCGCATCGCTCGCGCGGGCGCGTCGGTCACGTGGGCCCAGGTCGCGGACGCCGCTAGACCCTACGGCCTCCGCCTCCCACCCGATCCCTCCTCCGGCGCCTTCGCCACCTCGGGCGGCATGGTCGCCACCAACGCCGCGGGGCCGCGCTCGGTGAGGTACGGCAGTGTACGAAGGTGGGTGGAGGCTCTCGAGGTTGTGGAGGCGAACGGGGAAAAACGCACCGTACGGCGCAGCGGTGGCACCCGGTACCCGGTACCCGATGCCCGATACCTCGAGAGCTTCCCCAAGACCAGAAAGAACTCGAGCGGCTACGCCCTCGACCACTTCGCCGAGTCCGGGGACGAGCTCGACCTCCTGATCGGCTCGGAGGGAACGCTGGCATTCGTGACCGCCGTCCACTGGCGTCTCGACCCCATCCCACCCGATCAGGCGGGTGTCGCTCTCGGGTTCAACGACCTCGATGCCCTCGCCGAGGCCGTTCCGTTTCTCTTGTCTCTGAATCCGTCGGCGGTGGAGTTGCTCGACGCCTCTCTTCTACGTTTCATTCCCGACGCCCCTCTTCACGCCGTTTTGCTGCTAGTTGAGTTCGAGCGCGAGACCTCGGCCGCCGCCCGCGGCGTGGTGGGAGATGCCGTCCGGGGACTGAAACACCACGTGGCGCACGTCGAGACCGCCGTCGACCGCGCCGGGCTCGACAAGTTGTGGCAGGTGCGGCGGCTCGCCTCACCCGCGTTGGCGCGCCTCCCCGCCTCGCAGCGCTCGCTCCAGGTGATCGAGGATGGTTGCGTCCCCCTCGAGCGTCTCGGCGAGTACATCGCCGGGCTGCGCTCGGCAGCCGAGCGGCATGACGTCCCGGTCGCCATCTTCGGCCATGCCGGTGACGGGCATGTGCACGTGAATGCCCTGCCCGACGTCACGCGACCCGGTTGGGAGACCGCCCTAACGCATCTTTTCGACGACGTCATTCAACGTCTTATTCGGCTTGACGGTGTTCCTTCAGGGGAGCACGGCGTCGGCCGCCTCCGCGCCGGCGTGCTCCAGCGCTTCTACGGACCCGCGGTGATAGAGTTGTTCCGGGACCTGAAGCGCGCCTACGACCCGCTCTCGATTCTAAATCCCGGTGTTATTATTCCCGCGGCCGATTGGGCGCCGCTCGCCGCCCTGAAGGTGGGCGAGCACGCCGCCGCGATTCCTGAAGACATTGCGGAACGTTTGCGAGAGGTGGAACGCAACGCCGCGTGGGCGACGCCGAAGCTCGAGCTGGCGCGTGCCTGACACCCGACACCTGACACCCGTCTTGGAGCACCGATCCTCCGTGGAGATCTTCCGCGACCCCAGAGTCACGCTGCTCGCTCGCCCGCAGTTCGTCGAGCCCGAGCACTTGAAGGTGCAATGGAAAGGCGAGGCGACCGATGGCGAGCGGCTCGCCGAGTACGCGGGCCGCCTCTGCTACATGAGCCAGCACAATCCGATCCACCGCACCACCGCCGAGTACCTGGAGAACATCAAGAAGCAGGGACACGGGTCGGTGCTGGAGCACGCGGTGTACGTGCTGCTCGTCGAAGGCATCTCCCGGTCCTGCTCGCACGAGCTGGTCCGGCACCGCGCCGGGTTCGGCTACTCGCAGATCTCGCAGCGCTACGTGGACGAGTCGCACGCGGCGTTCGTGCTGCCGCCCGCGATGCTCGGCGACGCGGCGCTCGAGGCGGCGTGGGAACGTCAGGTGACGGAGGCGCAAGCGGCCTACGTGCGCGCGGTCGAGGGGTTGATGCAGCGCTACGAGTGGGTGACCGACAAGGTGCACCGCCGCAAGCTGGCGCGCGAAGCGGCGCGCAGCGTGCTGCCCAATGCGACCGAAGTGAAGATCGTCGTGTCGGGAAACGCGCGCGCCTGGCGCACGATGCTCGAGCTGCGCTGCGGCGAAGGCGCGGAGCTCGAGATCCGTCGCATGGCGGTCGCGTGTCTGCGCTTGTTGCAACGCGAGGGCGGTTCGCTCTTCTCCGACTTCGAGATCTACGGCGCCGACGACAAACAGGAAGCCGCGCGCGTCGCCTACCACAAGGTTTGACGGAAAAAAAATCCGCACTTCCCTATTGCGCATCTTGTTCGCAGCACATATTCTGATATCAGACAACGCATCGCCGCTTTTCAGACCGCACGACTAGAGCGGCCTTTTTTGTAGGAGGTATCCCGAGACCACATGCGAATCGGTCTCGCGTACAACGAGAAGCCCGAGTCCGCGCCCGCGTCGGATCAGTACGCCGAGTGGGACGACGCATCCACCATCACCGCGGTGGAGCAGGCTCTTGGTCTCTTCGGTAGCGTCATCCGGCTCGAAGCCGACGCGTTCTTCCCCCAGAAACTTTCGCTCGCGCGTCCCGACATCGTCTTCAACATGGCCGAAGGCACGAGCGGGCTCGCGCGCGAGTCTCACGTCCCGGCGATCTGCGAGTACCTGAACGTCCCCTACACCGGGTCGGACCCGCTCACGCTCGCGCTGGCGCTGCACAAAGGGCGGACCAAGGAGATCCTCGCGTACCGCGGCGTACCCACCGCTCCGTTCCGCGTCATCGAGCGGCCCAGTGACCTCGAGCGCATGCCGCTGCCGTTCCCGTTGTTCGTGAAGCCGGTCGCCGAAGGATCTGGTAAGGGTATATTTGTCAATAACTTATGCGACTCGCCCGGGGTGCTCGCGGAGCGCGTCCTCTTCCTCTTAGAGCGCTACGCGCAGCCGGTCCTCGTCGAGACGTATCTCCCCGGCGCGGAATTCACGGTCGCGATCCTCGGCAACGGGGACGAGGTGCGCTGTCTCCCGGTGGTCGGCTTCGACTTCGCCGTGCTCCCCGCCGGCGCCGCGCCGGTCTACGGTTACGAAGCGAAGTGGGTGTGGGACACGCCCGACCGGCCGCTCGACATCTTCCAGTGTCCCGCCGACGTGGCCCCGCACCTCTACCGCGAGATCGAGCAGGTCGCGCTCGACGCGTATCGCGCCATCGGCTGCCGCGACTGGTGCCGCGTGGACGTGCGGGTCGATCGCTTCGGCGTTCCGAACGTGATCGAATTGAACCCACTCCCCGGCATCATCCCCGATCCCGCGATGAACTCCTGCTTCCCCAAGGCGGCGCGGGCGGCGGGGATCGGGTACGACGACCTGATCCACGATATCGTCCAAATCGCCTGGCGTCGCATCAGGGGGCGTGACGTGTCGGTAGGGGCGCAGCATGCTGCGCCCCTGCATGCCCATGCGACGGCGACCGCGTGAAGGTCGTCATCCTATACGACCCCGGGGCGGATGACTGGACGGCCGAGGACGTCGCCGGCGTGATGCTGGCGGTCGACGACATCGCCACCATCTTCGCCGGGCTGGGCCACCAGACGCAGCGGGTGCCGGTGCGGCACGACATGCGCTGGTTCGGAGCGTCCCGGCGCGCCGACCTGGTCTTCAACCTGTGCGAAGGCGTGCTCGGCATCGCCCAGTGGGAGGATCACGTGGTCGCCGCCCTCGAGTTCGCCGGCATCCCCCACACCGGCTGCGGCCTGTGGACCGTGTCGGCGTGCCGGCGCAAAGCCGTGGCGAATACGCTGCTCGCGCACGCCGGGCTGTCGGTGCCGCGCTGGACCATCGCGCACGGCAAGATCGACGACGACTTCCCGCTCCCCGCCATCGTCAAGCCGGCCGCCGAAGACGCGAGCGCCGGGCTCGACAAGCTCTCCGTGGTGACCGACCGCAAGAGTCTTAAGGCCCGCGTTGCCGCGATGACGGAGCAGTTCGACGAGGTGCTGGTGCAGCAGTACATCGCCGGCCGCGAGTTCAACGTCGGGTTCGTGGGCGATCGCGCCCTCCCCGTTGCGGAGATCGATTACACGGGCATGCCGGAGGGGAGCTGGCCGATCCTGACGTACTCCGCCAAGTGGGAGACTGGCTCGCCGGAAGACGTCGGCAGCCGGCCGGTCTGCCCGGCACAGATCTCGCAGCGACTCGCGGACCGGCTCACGCGGGCGGCCGAGACGGCGTGGCGGACGATGCAGGGGACGGGTTACGGCCGCGTCGACCTGCGCGTGGACGACACCGGGCGCCCCTGGGTGCTCGAGGTCAACCCCAACCCGGACCTGACCGACGAAGCGGGGCTGTCGCGCATGGCCAAGGCCGCGGGGTGGGACTATCCGGAGCTGGTGCGCCGCATCGCCGAGGTGGCGCTGCGGGAGGCGCAAGGCGCCAATGCCGCACGTGAGCTGCTCGCTGCGCCCCGTCGGGCGCGCGCAACGCGCCCGACTTGAGCAGCTGACGCGGGCGACGGGCCGCTTCCGCGAGGAAGAGGTCGCCACCGCGATCGAGCTGCTCGAGGAAAGCCTGGCCGGCGACGACGACTATCGCTTCGTCGGGGCGTTCGACGCAGAGCACCTGGTGGGCTACGCGTGCTGGGGACCCACGCCCGGAACCAGCGGCACGCACGACCTGTACTGGATCGTGGTCGACCAGGCGCGGCAGGGCGCCGGTGTGGGGACGCAGCTGTTGGTGGAGATCGAGCACGGACTGAGGGCCAAAGGCCAACGGCTCGTCGTCGTTGAGACCAGCTCGCGCGCCGACTACGCGCCCACGCGGGCTTTTTACGAGCACCGCGGCTACACCAGAGCCGCAACCATCCCGGGGTACTACGCGCCCGGTGACGACCTGGTGGTCTACACCAAGGATCTCACGGATGGAGAGCTGGCAAGAGCTTCTTCGTAAGAAGAGCATCGCCTCCCTCGATGCGCTGGCCGCGCGGTTCGGCCCGGAGCACGTGGGTGAGGTCGACCGCCTGCGGCAGGCGGCCGAGAACTTCGAGTTCCGGATCTCCCCCGCCATGGTGGACCTGATCAAGGCGCCGGGCGACCCGATCTGGCGCCAGTACGTGCCGACCGTGCAGGAGCTCGAGGTGCGCGACGGCATCGTGGACTCGCTCGACGAAGACGCCAACTCCCCCGTCCCCAACATCACGCACCGCTACCCCGACCGGGCCCTCTTTCTCGTCTCTCCCGTCTGCGCATCGTACTGCCGTTTCTGCACCCGGCGCCGCAAGGTAGGCGACCCCGAGAAGATTCCGATGGCCCAGCTCGAGTCGGCGTTCCGCTACCTCGAGGAGCACAAGGAGATCCGCGACGTCATCATGTCGGGGGGCGACCCGCTGCTGCTCTCCGACCGGCGCATCGACGATGTCTGCCGGCGGCTCCGGTCGATCCCGCACCTCGAGGTGCTCCGTATCGGGAGCCGGGTCCCGTGCCACCTCCCCGAGCGGATCACGCCCGAGCTGTGCGCAATTCTCAAGAAGTACCACCCGCTCTACATCAACACGCACTTCAACCACCCCGACGAGCTGACGCCGGCGGCCGTGCAGGCCCTCGCCATGCTGGCCGACGCCGGCATCCCCCTCGGCTGCCAAACCGTGCTCCTGAAGGGCGTGAACGACGACGTCGAGGTCATGAAGGAGCTGATGCAGAAGCTGCTCGTGGCGCGGGTGCGGCCCTACTACATCTACATGTGCGACCAGGTCGCGGGCGCCGAGCACTTCCGGACGTCGATCGAGAAGGGGCTCGAGATCATCAAGGGGCTGCGGGGCTGGACGTCGGGACTGGCGGTGCCGCATTTCGTGATCGACGCGCCCGGCGGCGGCGGCAAGATCCCGCTGCTCCCGGAGTACGTCGTGAAGCTGACTGACAAGGAAGTAGTGCTGCGGAACTACGCGGGCAAGATCTACCGCTACAAGCAGCCGGGGAGGTCCGGGAAGAAGAAGGAGCCGGCGTTCGAGCCGGTGCTGGTGGGCTGACGCAACCGACGCTCGATCTCGTCGTCCAGCTGTACCACGAGCACGCCGCCGCCCTGCGGTCGGTGCGCGCGACCCAGCGAAAGCTGTACGCCCAACGCAGCGACGCCCGCCTGGAGCGCTTCGCCCCCTACCGCTGGGCCGCTGCGGCTCTCCGCCGCGCCGGACTCCCGGCCCACTACAAGCGCCGCTTCAGACCCAAGTTCGACGATATCGAATCGGAGCTCACCTACCTGTTTGTGCGGAGCGTGCGACCCTCCGTCGTGCTCGAGATCGCGCCCTACTACGGGTGGTCCACGACATGGCTGCTGCAGGCCCTGCGCGACAACGGCTCCGGGCGGCTCCACTCCTACGACCTCGTGGACTACAGCCGCTGGACCATACCGGCCGAGCTGGCCCGGGACCGCTGGGTCCTTACCGAGGGGGACGTCCGGGACTACCTGGACCGGCTGCCGCGAGACGTCGGCTACCTGTTCCTGGACGCCGCCCACACCGCGGAGTTCGCCAAGTGGTATCTGAGTGCCCTGTTCCCGCGCCTGGCGCCTGGGACCCTGATCGGCGTGCACGACATCTTCCGGGGGGACCTTGCCGCCATGCCGGAAAGCCCGGTGCTGCTCGAATGGCTCCAGCGCCGCGGGATCCCCTGCCTCACGGCGGCGCCTGGCGCGCCGGGTAGCGTCTACGATCGGATCGTGGCGCTGAAGCGGGACCTCGGGCTGGCCGAGCCGATCCACGACTCCGTCAAGAACCCAATGGCGTTCTTCTGCCTGCCGTAGGTCGCGTAGTTCTCACCCATTCAGCAGGGGTTGACGGCCGGGCGGGGCGTTGCATATTTATAATGTCACGCGCATAGAAATACGACCCTGTTCGAGGCGCCCCTGTTGCCACAACACTGCATTAATCTGACCGTGAATCACCTGCCGGCCTCCATTGGGAGTGCCGGGGCGATATAGCGTGTCGAGACCTGCGACCCGATCCCCCGAGCCCGCTCCCCTGACCGAGCGGGCTTTTCGTTGTCCGCCGGCAGCGGCGCTCGACCCCAACCGCGAGCACGACGCCTGCGGGGTAGGGTTCGTCGCGCACGCCGGCGGCGAGCGCTCGCACGCCGTGCTGGAGATGGCCCTGACGGCCGTCGCACGCCTCGCG
>WNFX01004689.1_pt1 | contig 13362 bp, 11 predicted proteins | sample 5400111 | NCBI WGS metagenome assembly WNFX01 (sample SAMN13153363, study PRJNA577476) | soil metagenome | isolation source: 40 cm soil or saprolite under grassland replicate 1 | place: USA:California | collected 2016-06-15
ACGTGTCCTTTACTGGCTACATGTGCGATTTGCATGCCTAAGTAACCTGCTCCACAGCCAATATCTAAAGCTATGTCTGTTGTATGCACTTCCAAAGCATCTACCAGCAGGCGTGTGCCTTCATCCAATTTACCCTCGGAAAAGGCGGTGGGCAGTAAGTCGGGAAGGTTTGTTAACCTGGCACCCGCCAGGGGCGCCACTACATTTGGTGTATCTGACGTTGCGTTTGCGTGTGGCCTGGCACCCGCAAGGGGTGCCACTACATTTTGGGCATCTGGCGTTGCGTTTGTGTGTGGCAAGCCCTCTTGTGAATGCAGGTCGAGCGAATTGTTCTCCACGTGGGAACAGACAACACGCTGCCCCTTGCTAATGACAAGTGTCTCGAGGTTACCAAAAAAGGAGCGCATGCGCTTCGCCATGGACAACACACCACGATCTTTGGCCCCGACTACATACAGACGCCCTCCAGGTTTCAGTGCGTAGGCAGCTACCTGTAACCCATAAATCATCCAGGCATTGCTCGGCTGATAGAGCATATTCAAGATTGCAGCATCAATAGTCGCAGGCGCTTCACGTAAGGTATACTCATGAAAGGGAACGTGTCTTATTAGCAATCGAGGCCGATAAATCGGCGGTGGGCACGATAAATCGGCCCCTACGAGGTTGTTAATTGGCGATGGGCGCGATAAATCGGCCCCTACGGATGGCGGGATTTTTGTGTTCACGTTCATCATCGGCGATGGGCGCGATAAATCGGCCCCTACAAGTTTGTTAAACTGTTGTAACGAGGCGAGATTATCTTCGGCGAGTATGAGTTCCCCTGTGCTCAGGCGTTGTGCGGCTTCAAGCACGAATGGATCCGCTGCTGAGTTTAAGATTAATACTCGATCATCGATAGCAAGCTGTACCGTTTCATGTAGTAAAGAAGAATGGAGCATAAAGATGGCCCTTTATATTGATAGTGCTTTTCTCAATGATATCATGCTTGTCACGCAAACAGTGCCCCTGGCAGGTATCACTACCAATCCATCGATCTTGTTGGCAGCACGTGAACGCGGGCAAGATGAAAGTCCTAATGCATTACTCGATGCTTTATTGCGTACCACAAATGGCATTATTTTCATGCAACCCGGCGCAAGTGAGGAAGAAGAGATGCATGCTGAAGCGCTTACATACATTCAAGCTGCTCCCAAGCGTGTAATTCCCAAGATTCCCATGACGCACACCGGCATGCGCGTAGCACGCCAACTGAAGCAGCAACAGCATCGACTCGCATTCACAGCAGTCACTTCTGTAGCGCAGGCATACAACGCCGCGATGGTCGGAGCTGATTTCATTATTCCTTATTACGGTCGCCTGGAACGATCGGGTATCGATGCAAGCCTGCGTATCTCTGAGATGGCAAAGTTGCTGCGTGATGCTCATCCAAATACACGCATTCTAGTTGCCAGCATCAAGTCACCTGCCGATGCTGCTACTGCCCTGCTGGCAGGAGCTCATGACCTGACCGTGACACCGCCAGTGTTGATGGAGATGGTTACAGACACACTAACGGAAGATGCTGTCGAACGTTTTACGCAAGACTGGCTAAAGATGAACAAATTGTAATACTGCCCTCATGCTACACAAGGCACAAAATGAAAAAGCGGTCATATTTCTCCTACTCTTTTTCATATGTTTGTCAGTTGAGTATGTTATAGTAACTTTTGTGATAGAAAGAGGGAATACGGGGGTAGTCCTTGAGAATGGTGGAATTGTAGGAGAGAGTGGGGTAGAAGCTAGTTGGTAGTCGAAGAGGAAGAAAATATATCTTAGCAAGCCTATGAAATTTAAGTGGCGGGGGGAAGCCTGAAGGGTACGTTCCTTCAGGCTTTTTTGTTTGTGCGTCTTAGCGCTTAATCTTGTTTTTCTACCTTACCGGCACTGACCAAATTGGCTGCTCCAATCAGAAATTGTAAAAAAGGACTGGAAGCCTCTTTCTACGACGATACAGAGAATGATTGAACTTTCTGTCCAGTGATCAACCTGATGAGCTTGTGATGTTCCTGTGATGCTCTTTTCATTGAATGAGACAGTTTTGTGAGAGAAATGAGAGATATTTCTCTCAGAGAATATTGACAGCAGTGGTGCTGAGAATTACTCTCTCCCATTGCCCTTTCGGTTCAAAGCTTTTGCTTACCGCAGGAGGGAGGGAACACGGACCAAAGTCAGCACACTACAGAGCATAAAGAAAGGATACACCTTGACAATGCACTCAAGAATCACGAGACGACAATTCATAGCGGCTACGGTAGTAGCCGGAGCAGCACTAGCTGTACCCTGGTATTTCGATACCAAGTCAGCATTTGCCTTCTATCAAAGTCAGGGGCTGCGTATGTTCGCCCAGCCCTTGCGCGGTGTTGGCCCAGGAGGGATCCCGGTTGCTTCGGCTGATGCCTTTCCAGCTCCCGTCACGGGGGTTACCCACTACTCTCTCAACATCGCGCAGTTCACAGATAAGCTACATCCTCACCTCGGTCCGACAACGCTGTGGGGCTATAACCCGGTCGTGCCATTGGGCGGAGGAACCCAACCCCAGAAGCACCTCGGCGGCATTTTCGTGGTGCAACGAGGGACGCCGATTCAGGTCACATTCACCAATACCCTGCCACCAAAGCACATCCTGCCGGTCGATACCAGCGCCAACTTCCCTGAAGCGCAGAAGTACCAGAACGCGGTCACTACTCACGTGCATGGTGGGTTCAATACCTGGATCAGCGATGGTGGCCCATTCACCTGGTTTACACCTGATGGCCAGTACGGCCAGAGTGTTCACAGTGCAGCAGGCAACATCTACAAACTCCTCAACCCTGGACTCAAACCAGGCCAAGGGGAGTATTACTACCCCAACCAACAGAGCGCTAGAATGGAATGGTACCATGATCACGCTATGGACCTCACCCGGCTCAATGCTTACGCAGGGATCGCCAGCGCCTATATCATCCGCGACAGCTTCGAGGCAAATCTGCGTAACCTGGGCCTGCCTGACTTCGTAGAGAACGGTGGGCGTGAGATACCCATCGCGATTCAGGACAAGATCTTCGTCGGACCCAACATCGAGGATAAAGATCCTAGCTGGCCCGGCCCCAAGGGAGTAGGCAGCCTGTGGTACCCACACAAATACGAGAAGGATCGTTGGGAATTGGGACCCCATCCATTGGGCCTGCCTCCTAATCCCTCGATTATCCCCGAGATGTTCGGCGACACAATGCTCGCCAACGGCACTGTATTTCCCGAAGCGACCGTCGAAGCACGGCGCTATCGTCTGCGAATTCTCAACGCTTGCCAGGCCCGCTTCCTGAACCTGCAGTTGTATGTGGATGATGGGAGTCCCGACGGCATCACGCTCAACAAAGATGGTGCTCCCACCAACCAGCCTGGACCTGACTTCGTAGTGATAGGGACTGAGGGTGGATTCCTGCCCAGACCGGCGAATGTTCCTTCCAACCAGCCATTCAATTCTGAATCACTCAGAGGTAGTCTCATCACCGCACCTGCTGAACGATGGGATCTCATCGTGGACTTCAGCAAGTTCACAGGGAAGAAAGTCATTTTCTACAACGACGCCCCGGCACCGTTCCCGATGGGCGACCCTGTCAACGACTACTACCCTGGCGCTCCTGGCAATCCCACGCAACCCAAACCAGGCTTCGGTCCGAACACCCGCCAGATTTTGCGATTCAAGGTCGTCCCAGCGACCAGCAAAGATGCCCCTCTACTTATTAACAAAGACACGGATTTGACACCGGATCTGACACCGTTCCTCGTGCCGCCAGGAACGGCTGTCCAAAACGGTGTGCTGCATCTGCCACCGGGTGTGCGTGTCCGGCAGTTGACCCTTAACGAGACCTTTGATGGATATGGTCGCCTGATCCAGGTGCTGGGGACAAACAAGCCGGTGAAAGGCGGCTTCGGACGCGCCTATATGGACCCGGCGACCGAGACGCCAGCGGCGGGCTCAACTGAGGTCTGGCAGATCGCCAACCTGACGGGGGACACTCACCCGATCCACTTCCACCTGGTCAACGTCCAGGTGCTGGGACGCCAACCGTTCAACGAGGACACTTACAATGGCACGCCCAGCTACATCGGTCCTGCGCGTGGTCCGGGCAAGACTGAGCTGGGGTGGAAAGAGACGGTGCGCATGAATCCGGGCGAGGTAACTACTGTGATCATGAAATTCGACCTGCCGACAGTACCGTTCTCTGTTCCTTCCAGCCCACGAACGGGCGGAAATGAATATGTGTGGCACTGTCACATTCTGGAGCACGAAGAGCACGACATGATGCGTCCGCTGGTGGTCATGTAAAAACTATACCCAGGTGTACGTTGGTTCTGTACCATCCACCCACGCAGCGAAAGAGACCTCTATCTTTCGCTGCGTGGGTGGATTTTTAATCAGTTCTGGATGAACGGAAAGCTTGTAGCACTCTCCACGGACGCGCGTCCCGACGTGGGCATTCCTGGTATGCTCGTACAACTAGGTGTTCCACTCCCTTAGGGTTAATCTCTATCTCTTCTCAAGAAAAATGATGCCCATCCATGCTTTATGGATGGGCATCAGATTCAGCAGTTTTGAACTGGAAGGACCGGAAGCCTCATAAATGCACTTGTTGCCCTGGTTGCTGTGGAACAAATTGAGTGCCGTCATTGATGAACACCAGGACCTGATCCTGAATGTGCACAATCATGTCGATTTTGTCATCGCCGTTCACATCTTTGAATACGGCAGTAACAGGTGTTAAATCCTGGCCATTGCCGAACAGTGTTGGACCATTATAGATGCGCGAATGCGTTGTATCTCCTCCCGGCAATTCGATAATCACCACATGGCGGTTGAGGTTGAGAAAGATAAAGTGTGAAGGATTGGTTACGCCATCGTTGTGACCAACTACGGCATCGACCTGATAGGTGCGAGGACGTCCATAGGTCACATCGTCCTGGTGAACCTGCCACCACGAACTTAGCGTGTTCATCATGAGGAACAGCGCTGCCATCAAGAGCATGCCCACAATAATAGCGATCAAAGGAAATCGTTTATCCTGCCTCCAAGATGAGGCAGCACCATGTGACAGCTTGCCGCTGTTTGGATAAGGATTGGCATGAGTGCGCCTTGGATGACTAGATGCACCTTTGGATATGTCTACATCATCAAGCGTATCACGCTGAACTGGCTGATTATATCTACGCACGCTACTATGAGGACGCGTTACATAATACTCCTCGTCTTCTTCAATTTCGTAATCAGATTCCTGGGATAACTTGCTTGCCTGTGCAACCCCCATAGCGTTTACCTCCTCATTAGATAGTCTGTTCTAACATATATTACCCTAGTACAAACGTTCTTGTCAATAGTTTTTGCAGCGAATTACACAAGATAAAGAAAACTCGAAACATCTTCATCTTGATCCACGTGTTATGAATAGCAATTATGATCTCTTGCTCACGTCAAATGTCAGAAAGGATTTTCGTGAAATGTTCGATCAAACATTCCAACTCAAAGCGACCACGAACTCACCTTCCAAATTGATATTCATCGTCGAAGATGATGAGGAGATCGGTAATCTCCTTCTCCAGATTATTGAACAGGAGACCCTCCATAAAGCCATCCACCAAGTCAACGCCCGCAACGCACTCGATGCACTGACGCGAATTATGCCGCATCTCTTACTTCTTGACTATAGTCTGCCTGATATGAACGGCCTTGAACTTTACGACTGGCTTCAATCGTTTGAACATCTAAAATATATTCCCACGATCTTAATGAGCGCACGCAACCCACCATTAGAAGAGATTCACAGGCGTGGTATCCTCTATCTACGCAAGCCGTTTGCGGTGACAGAACTCCTGGCCATCATCAAGAAGTTATTTGCTAGCGGAGAGTATGAGGCATGACATTTGCCAGCTTTTCGCGCTCTTCTATTCAATCATATTATGCGATGACCGTACCTAACCGGCTAGTGGGAGAAACTTGCATTCCTCCTCTTTCTCTGGTATTGTCAAAGAAGATAGCTTCCCGAGAGATGATGGGATTATCCTCTGTAGTGGACTGGCGGATACCTGACCAATCATCCCTGGTGCCGGTCGGTATCGCCTCTGGTCTCTGGAAGAGGATACCAGCACTGAACAAGGAGCATGAGCGAAAAGGAATGGAAAAAGGGCCACAGAGAGAATCGCAATCAGCCTCATTTTAGTACTTAGATTCGTGCAAATATATATGCAGTTCTTTAACTTCCATCAAGCTAATATCTTTGAGTCAACCAAGGCAAATGCTTCCTTAACTCCGGCAATGCCTGATCCACCGCCTCACGACCTGCGGCTACAAACTTGCGCCCTTCAGAAAACTGCCGTAATGAAACTTTGTGTAGTTTTGGACGTATGACAACATCTGCCTCGCGAATACTATGCATGCCGATAGTTGCCATTGCCAGGTCGTAGGTCCGCAGCAATAAATCAATGATGTGTGGTGACCTGGTTGATTTTAGATCTTTGTATGATGACTCTTCTAGCCAGGGTGTTGCGCTCTCCAAAGCAGGAGGTTCCTGCCCGCCCAGTTCTGAGGCGATCAGAATATCGGCTCCCATCTTTCTTACAAGACGTACTGGTACTGGATCATGCATACCCGCGTCCATCAGAATATGATCACCTACCATTACAGGCGGGAAAATCCCAGGCAGGGATACGCTGGCCAATGCTGCTTGCCAGAGTAATCCACGATCCAACACTACACCAGCACGCATTGAAAGATCAACAGCCACAGTTGCAAAAGGTATGAGCAAGTCCTCGAAGCGTAAATCTCCACAATATTCGCGAAGCATGCGCTTCAAGCCCTTGTTGGAGAAAATAGAAGTGCGAGGAAAACTCCACTGAACGATATGACGTTGGATTTCCAGAAAAATCTCCTCGCTTTCAACAGTAGATTTGCCTATGAGATGCATCCCAGGGGCTATAATGCCACTGCTACATGCTGCGATATAATCGAGAGGAATACCATGCTCTAGTAGACGCTCCAGGACTCCTAAATGCGCGAATCCTCTTGCGCCGCCGCCACCAAAAGCAATGCCCACAGTCTGGTGTGAGATGTGCCGCGCTACAAAATCTACAGCTTTCGTCAACTCAGCCGCTCCTGCCATCTGGTGAAGTGTTGCCTGTTGATCCCAACACTGTTCCAGTAAGGCAATGTCAGCAGGCAGGAGACGTGTAATGGTATGGCCCAGGTTAGCAGTATAGCGATCTTGTACGCCGATTGTAGGATGTTCCGGCACATGCGCTACGAAAAAAGATGGAGCTGGCCTGGCGGGGGCAAGCCCCGCCACTACATTTTGAACTGAGTTGGTTGAAACAGGATTGGGTCTGGCGGGGTCAAGCTCCGCCTCTACGTTTTGGATGGAGTTGGCTGAAACAGGATCGAGCCTGGCGGGGGCAAGCCCCGCCACTACATTTTGAACTGAGTTGGCTGAAACAATCACAATTGTCCTCGCGCATTGTTCAGCTATGGCTTGAACCATGTTGAGAGGGGTTGCCTGTGTTGTAACCAGCAAAAGATAATCGTAGTATCCTGCAAGATCAATCAGGGTTGTTGTAAACGCACTGGCATCAAGCGCATACATCTGCTCAGATGTGGTAGCAAAGGCCGCAAAAGCAGGATAGTATTGACCTTCAGTTGTTCTAGTCGGGACACGGTGAGCCTGGAGCAGACTGTGATTTTGTTCACAATCTAGCAGCGCCGGACGTAGCTGGTTAGTCAGTGTCGCAAAATGGGGACCAATTGCCTGATCCTGTCCGCAAGACTCAAGCATTAGTACACGTTTGCGGCTGCGCGTTGCCAGCGCATCTGCGATGTGTACGATTAGAGACCGCTCTAAAAGAACTTCTGAATTATCCACAAGGGAAAACCAGATTTTTTCAGCAGCAACGTGTGAGAGAATTTTCCGGTTCGTCCGTGCCAGGCGCCGTGAGAGGATAGAATTGATATTTTGCAATAGGGTAGGACAAGTCTTGATCAGTGTGAGAAAATCTGCCTCTAGAAGCGCCCAAACAGTAATGTCCTCATCGGTGCGCACCGTTGCTGAGGGAGGCTCACCAGTAATGAGCGACATCTCTCCAAAGCATTCTCCTGGCCCCAATTGGGCAATTCTTGCGCCATTGCCAGAATCTTCTTGCAAGAAGACACTTACCGTGCCTGAGGCAATGATGTATAACAGTCCATGCCATACGCCGCTTTCGAGAATACATGTGCCGCTTTCATAGGTAGCAGGCTGTAGCCGCGCGAGTATATTTGCTGTTTCGTCTGGCTGTAAGTTGCGAAACAGCGCACTCGCTTCAATGAGTTTGTCAGGCTCTAGATATTGCATGAGGTGATTGTATCGGCAATTTGTTCTGCTGTCCATAGGTAAATTAACATTCTGGCTTCATCGGTAAAAGAACATGTACTGCCAACGTGGAGGCAGTTGCAATTACCGCTTTCTTGCAACTATGTTGGAATAACCTCGTTAAGAGGAGAACAAATGACCGAAAGGCGGTTGGTTATTACGAGTTAGCTAGAGAGGATTTTTGATGAATATCAATGAACAACTTGAAAAAATATTAGCAAATTTAGGAGTTGAGATGGAATACGCAGAGCATGAGCAGCAAGATGAAAACTCCGTTCCTGATGTTTCCATTTTTCAGTCTTCACGCGATCACTATGGAGTCTTCTACCGTCTGGACATTATTGACCAGATGCCGCAACTGCGTATTATGATGCCAGTGGAGAATGGAGCTTTGAAGGTGGAGATGTACCTGGTACTCCTGAGCATGAACACACCGCTTCACACCTGGTTTAAAGGAATTTCCTCCTATCACGGGAGCCTGGTGTTTGAACGGGGACGTGAGGGTACTTTACAGCATCTCCTCTACGCAGTGGCCGAGATGATGAAACAGCTCTTCTGGTCAGGTGATCTCTACAGCATGGTTTTCCCACCAGAAATCGATGTACGGCGCGTGATTTAGGGTTGAAGTATGATAGCAAGCAAATCCCTGTAAAATCGATTGCTTCCCATGGTACTCTCTTTACTTTGAATTATTTACGACCTGTGGTAAACTTTGTGATGAAAAAGCGGAAGAAAGAAGATATGCCATGACCGATAATTTAGAAACTGCAGGGCTGGAAGCACTCAAGCACTTAGGATTTAAATACGCAGCACGCGAACGAGCATTACCGAAATCACGTACTGCTATCCGTTATTGCGCCAATTGTATTCGTGCCACTCATCGTCAGGAATATGAGGTTGCTGCAGAACTCCTTGGGCAGGCAGCAACGCTTCTTGCAGAAATGGCTGATGATTTGCAAGGTCATCAGGATATATTTTATGCCGGGTTTGTGCAAGATGCTCAGAAAGAATATGCTGAAGCTGCAACGTTTATGGCTCTTACTCAAAATCGCCCTTTGCCCCTAGCTCCTGATCTCTCTATCGGCTGGGCACCCTATCTCAATGGACTGGGAGAAGCAGTTGGTGAGTTGAGACGTTATATATTGGATCAATTGCGACGCGGCAATTTCGACAACTGCGAAATATATTTGCGTTATATGGATGATATCTATGCACTCCTGATCACTATCGACTTCCCCGATGCTATAACCGGAGGACTGCGACGCACGACAGATACAACTCGAGGCATTTTGGAGAAGACACGTGGTGATTTAACGATTGCAGTCAGGCAGGCACAATTGGAACGTGCCATGCTTACCTTGCAGCAAAATTTACAGAATAAGTGAGTAACTTCATGCAAAGCAAGGATAAGCCAGATAGTAATTCCGATTCTCTGTCCGATTCAGCGAAAACAAATGAGACGATTTCTCCGCAAATGGTCACCGCCGATTCGGTCCAATCGGGGAAAGTTCCAGTAGTACAGTCTAGTATGCAACAAACGGTGAGCGAGCTTCAGCCCAAATTCTCTACGTACTCTGTTGCTACCACACGCTCTGCCATACAGCCTCTACCGCTTGTCGAGCAGCCCTCGGAGAGTGAACGAGGGCTGGGCGAATGGTTATCGATCTGGTGGGAAGGCATACGCCCCGCCTATTTAGCGCTCTCATTACTGCCAGTAGTACTTGGGAGTGTAGCAGCCTGGACACAAAGTATCTCTCCGAAAACTTCACGCGGAAACTTCCATCCCACCAGGTTTGCTATAACCCTCGTCGCTGTGCTACTGCTTCAGATTGGTGCGCATCTGATCAATGATTATTATGATTATCTCAAGGGCATTGATACGAACAACTCGCTGGGGCCTGGCGGACTCATACAACAAGGATTAATCAAACCTGTACGGGTGCTTGCTCTTGGACTGATAGGATTGGGACTGGGTACCCTGCTAGGGGCTTTCGTTGCAGTTACGGGGGGTTGGCTAGTCATTGTGTTTGGCTTGATGGGAGCACTCGCCGCATATTTCTACAGTGGGATACCTAAAGGGCTTTCTTCGCTGGCACTAGGGGAACTTGTATGTTTTTTCATTTTTGGTCCTTTGTTAACGATTGGCTCTTATATGGTGCAAACTGGCCATCTGGATCGCATAGTATATATCTATAGTATCTCGCTCGGATTACTGGCAACGGCTTTCATTCACTTGAATAATATGCGCGATATTGAAAGCGATGCTCCCGCTAGAAAACTCACGCTGGCGTCTTTATTAGGATTACGCATAAGTCGTACCCTGTATGTGATTCTCGTAGTAGGAGCCTATGCGCCAATAGTGGCACTGGGATTGCCGAGACATGCGCCACACGTTCTGCTCATTGTCCTCTGGACTCTTCCTACGCTGGTGATAGCGATCACCTCTGTCATAAGGACTACCAGCCCTGCGAGTCTGCATACAGCAATGTTGGCAACTCTGAAACTTGAAACATTCTTTACCATCTTACTTATAGTGGCGCTAATTGTGATTGCATTTCTTCCTGTTTTGCCACACCTCCCGTGGTTAGCTTTGCCATTTTAAGCAATGCGGCGAAACTTTTGCTGTAGAGATTCCTTCTTGACAGGATCTCCCTCCTTGTGCTATTCTTTTCACGGGGAACTTAATGAACGTTCTGTAAATTGCAAAGGGAAGAAAACGCATGACGCAGCCCATGAAGCACCAACGAGTTGGCCCTGCTTCCCCCCTCGACCAGGCCACATGGCAGCAGATCCTCACCGCCGCGAAGGACCTATTTCTTGCGAAGGGCTACAGAGGCGTCTCCATGAAAGAGATTGCCGACGCGGTGCAGGTGATGCCCTCGGCTTTGTACTACCATTTCCCCAAGGGCAAGGAAGATCTGTTCACGAAGATGATCCAGACCTTGTTTGTGGACGAAGGGGTCGCAGGGATCGACCAGACCCTTGGAACCATGAGTGGTCTCCGAGAGCGTTTGAACGCACTCACCGCCTCGCTGCTGATGCTTCCCATTGATGAGCAGTTTATGATGCTGCTACGAGATGCCAGGGAGCATATCAAGGATCCGGAAAACCAGCGGATCATCTTGTCCCTGCGAGACAGGATCAAGCAGCAGGTTATGGGCGTCTTTCAAGCGGCACGAGATGCCGGAGAGATTCGCACGGATATTCCGATCACAGTGTTGGTCAGCCTCTACATGGGGATGCTGAGGGAGTCGAAGAACCTCCAGGAGTCACGTCAGGCATCACAGCTAGTCGCCGTGCTGCTTGACGGCATTGCTTCTCCAGAACAGCGGCACCAGCACTAACGCTTTTTCGGAGGCAATTTAGTAAACAGTTAGGGAGCTTTCGCTGGCGGGTTTCGTCGAGGATTTTCACCAACCCTGCCAGACCTCGGCAGCGCGGCACACTTCCCGAGCCGTGGAGGCAGGCGTGTTTATTCCCTGGTCGCGCGGCGAGAGCGAGCATACAGTGAGAAGAGTAAGAAAGGAAAGGCTTCACACGATGAACAGATGGATGGTATTCCGCCCTGACAAGAGGCACGCCCATGGAGGTGATCATGACCCTCTCTCCTGATCCCTCGCAGACAGAACTGGCGGCGGATAACGCGCCAAGCCGCACTCCGGCGATCGAAACCCATGGCTTGAGCAAGCACTTCGGGCAGCGCAAAGCCGTCGATGGCCTCACCATTAGCATCCCTGCCGGGACCATTGCTGGCTTTGTTGGCCCCAATGGTGCCGGCAAGACGACCACTATTCGCCTGCTGTTGGGGTTGGTGCGACCAAGTGCTGGCAGCGCCACGATTCTGGGCCAACCGCTGACCCATCCGCGATCGTACCTTCCACGTGTTGGGGCGCTCGTCGAAGCTCCTGCTTTCTATCCCAGCCTGAGCGGGCGGACGAATCTGGAGGTGCTCGCTCGCCTTGGGGGTTACCCCCGCTCCCGCGTGAGTCAGCTGCTCGAACTGGTCGAGTTGAGCGACCGGGCAAAAGACCCGGTGAGAAAGTATTCGCAAGGGATGAAGCAACGGCTCGGGGTGGCCATGGCCCTGCTCCCTGATCCTGTCCTGCTGATTCTCGACGAACCGGCTAATGGCCTCGACCCACTTGGCATCATCCAGATTCGCGATCTGCTGCGGCGCTTGCGCGAGCAGGGCAAGACCATCTTCCTCAGTAGCCATCTGCTGGGGGAGTTGGAGCAGGTCACAGATTGGCTGGTGATGCTCCATCAAGGAAAGGCCCTGTTCAGCGGTCCCGCCCGCGAGCTCCTTGATCGTCGCGGCGAGCTGATGGTCGAAGCCGAGGAGGCGACCCAGCTCGATCTGGTGGCCAGGATCGCCAGGGAAGCGGGCTACACAGTCACGCCAGACAACGGCTCTCTGCGGATTAACTGTCCCCTGGACTTTTCCTCCGAACTGAACCGACTGGCCAGGGAGGCTGGCGCTACCCGCATAGTCATCCGCGCGAAAGAGGCAAGCCTCGAAGAGCGCTTCCTGGCTCTATTGAAAGGAGAGCACTAATGGTGCGTGCGTTTCGAAGCGAGTTGCTCAAGTTCCGCCGCTGGAGCGTCCTGGCAGGTTCGGGAGTGATGATCGTCGCCACCGCTTTTATCGCCTACCTGACCTTCCATCAGATCACATCCGGCGCCACTGGACGGGAGCTCACTCCCCTCATTCAGGCGTTCCCGACGCCGCAGGGACTAATCACCGTCGTGGGCCAGGCGCGGTCATTGATCATTGTGATCGCGCTCATCATGGTCACCTCGAACATCGCTGCGGAATGGTCCCAGGGAACCCTGCGCAACCTGCTGGTGCGCGAGCCGAGACGGCTGCGCCTGCTTTCAGGCAAGATGCTTGCGCTGCTGCTCTTCGTGACCATTTCCGCAGCGCTGACCCTGGCAGTTAGTGCCGCGCTTA
>WNFX01006065.1_pt1 | contig 13359 bp, 8 predicted proteins | sample 5400111 | NCBI WGS metagenome assembly WNFX01 (sample SAMN13153363, study PRJNA577476) | soil metagenome | isolation source: 40 cm soil or saprolite under grassland replicate 1 | place: USA:California | collected 2016-06-15
TTGCAGCGGGTTTCGTGCTCCGGAGGCGTCTGCGCGCCAGTTCTCTGACGGACTCGAACCGTCGACCCCCTCCTTAGCATGGAACGTCGCACGCAACTGGTCGCAACCCCCGGCAAGGGTTTTCGCGACGGGGCTCCATAAAGGCTTCATGCCGAGAGCCGGGAGGTGCGGCAGCCGTAGGGGGTGGCCGTGGTCGCGCTCGCTGGTGGTCGGTTTGCTCGTGACCGTTGTTAGTGGCGGCGTGTATCGCCGAGCGCTAGTCGGTCTGGACGCTGCGAAGCGGTTCGGGGTCGTCGGCCGCGGTTGCGCCCAGGAGCGCGAGCGCCTGGGCGCTGGCGCTGCCAGGTGCGGCTTGGTAGACGACCAACGTCTGGCCGTCCGTGTCGAGGATCTGCAACTTTTGAAAGGTCAGCTCGAGAGGGCCGACCAAGGGGTGGTCGATCCGAGTCGTGCCGCTGCGCTTCTGCCGAACGTCGTGTCGCGCCCAGAGTCGGCGAAAGCGCTCGCTTCGGACTGAGAGCTCGCCGACGAGCTCGTTGAGGCGGGGATCGTCGACGTCGGGGCCGACCAGCGCCCGCAGGTCCGCGACGGTGCTCTCGGTGAGGTACTCCCAGTCACCGTGCATGTCACGGACGCGCGTGTCGAGAAAGGCAGAACGGACGAGGTTGTTGCCCTCCGCGACGTAGGGGGCGAGCGCGGTCGCGAGGGGGTTCGCGGCGAGCACGTCCATGTATCGGCCTTGCACGTAGGCGGCGGTCTGGCTCCAGGACGCGATCAGCTGCAGGATGCCCGTGGGCACCTTCGCCAGCCGTGCGGTCTTGCGGCGTCGGCGGGTCGGGGGGTTCGCGAGGCGATGGAGATGGGCAGTGGCGTCGTCGTCGAGCTGCAGAGCTCGGGCGAGCGCGTCGAGGACTTGCGGGGAGGGATGTTGGTCGCGTCCCTGCTCGAGGCGCACGTAGTAGTCGCTGCTCACGCCGGCGAGCATTGCCACCTCCTCGCGGCGCAGCCCGGCGACGCGCCGTCGGCGGCCGAGGTCGGAGATGCCGACGTCTTCAGGCCGGACGAGCTCGCGCCGGGCGCGCAGGTACTCGCCGATGAGGTTCTCGTCCGGCATTGACACAACGATACGCCCGGCGGTCGCGTCGATCCTGGCCCTGCGGGTCCTAGGGACACCCGGTCTCTTGTGGAGCTCCCGCGCCGTGGCGACACTCGATGCATGACTCCCGAACTCCCGGCTCCAGCCCTCGTTCGTGACGCCTACCAAGGAGCACACCGTGGCCACTCTGCTGCAAGACCTCGCGACCCTGGCCTTCCGTCGTAGGCGAACCTTCCTCGCCGCCTGGCTGCTGGTCATCGTGGCCACGCTCGGCTGCTACGCCGTTTTCGGCTCGACGATCAACAGCCAGTTCACGATTCCCGGCTCGTCCTCCCAGAACGCGCTCAACCAGCTACAGAAGACGCTGCCGCCGGCGGCCGGTACGAGCGCGCAGATCGTGTTCGAGTCACCAGCCGGGACCAGGATCACCGACTCGAAGTACCACTCGGCCGTCGAGGCCACGCTCGAACAGGCTAAGCACGCGCCACAGGTGGCCGCCGTGGTCGACCCGTTCATCACGAGGGCGATCTCCCGGGACGGCCGTACCGCGCTCGCCACCGTGGAGTACACGGTCACCCGCCCGCACCTCGACTCCGACAGTCTCCCCGCGCTGGTCACCGCTTCGAAGAGCGCGCACCAAGCAGGCCTGATCGCACAGGTCGGTGGCAGCGCCTACGGCTCGGACACAACGAAACCCGGCCCGTCGACGGCCGCCGGCATCGTGATCGCGTTCGTGATCCTGTTCATCACGTTCGGCTCGTTGCTGGCCGCCGGCCTGCCGCTCCTGACGGCGTTGGGCGGCCTCGCGGTCGGCGTGACCGGCGTCTATCTCGTCTCGAACATTGCCACCGTTTCGTCCACGGCACCGAGCCTGGCGCTGATGATCGGCCTCGCCGTCGGCATCGACTACTCCGTGTTCATCCTCTCCCGTTACCGATCCGAGCTGGCTGTCGGTCGAGCACCCCGCCACGCGATCGGAGTGGCGCTCGGCACCGCCGGAAACGCCGTGGTGTTCGCCGGCGTCACGGTGTTCATCGCACTCGCCGGCCTCACCGTCGTCGGCATTCCCTTCCTCACCGTGATGGGCCTCTCCGCCGCCGCCGCCGTCGCCGTCGCCGTCCTGGTCGCCCTCACCCTGCTTCCCGCGGTCGCCGGATTCGCCGGCCACCGCTTGATCCCCGGACCCGACTCTCGCGCCGCCCGCCGCGAACGCCCCGGCGCCGCCGCCGTGATGGGCGAACGCTGGGCCCGCTTCGTCACCCGGCACCCGCTCCGCACCGTCGCCATCGGCGTTACCGCCCTGCTTGCGCTGGCGATCCCGGCATTGAGCCTGCGCCTGGCGCTCGCTGACAACTCCAGCGCCGCGACCAACACCACCCAGCGCCAGGCCTACGAGCTCATCTCGTCCGAGTTCGGTCCCGGCTTCAACGGCCCGCTGACGCTGCTCGTTCAAACCCACTCCGGCACGAACCCGAAGACAGCCGCCGGTGCTGTCGCCAGCACCGTGAAGACGCTGCCCGACGTGCTGACGGTGACCCCGCCGAAACTCGGCAACGACGGCAGGACCGCCGTCGTGTCGGTCATCCCCCGTAGCGGCCCGCACGACAGTGCAACCACCAACCTCGTCGAGACGATCCGCGCCGAAGCGCCGGCGATGGCCGCGACCGACCGAGGACCCGTCTCGGTGACCGGTCCGACCGCAGTCGGCATCGACGTCTCCAACCGACTCAGCTCGTCGCTCCTGCTGTTCGCCGCCCTCGTCGTCGGGCTCTCGCTCGTCCTCCTGTTGATCAAGTTCCGGTCGATCGTCGTCCCGATCAAGGCCGCGATCGGCTTCCTCCTGTCGATCGGAGCCTCGCTCGGCGCCGTCGTCGCCGTCTTCCAGTGGGGCTGGGGCCATACCCTCGTCGGAGCCGCCTCGACCGGGCCGGTCATCAGCTTCCTGCCGATCATCCTGATCGCCGTGCTCTTCGGGCTGGCCATGGACTACGAGGTCTTCATGGTCTCCCGTATCCGCGAGGCCTATCTCGAGACCAACGACCCGTCGGCCGCGGTCATCCGCGGCGGTCGACAGGCCACCCGAATCGTCACCGCCGCAGCGCTGATCATGTTCTCGGTCTTCGCGAGCTTCGTCGGAACTCACGACGCCACCCTCAAGACCATCGCCTTCGGTCTCGGTGTCGGTGTCCTCGTCGACGCCTTCGTCGTGCGAATGACCCTCGTCCCGGCCGCGCTCGCGCTGCTCGGCCACAAGTCGTGGTGGCTACCACGCCGACTCGACAGAGCCGGTGAATTGGGTCGTTCGCCTCTTCTTCGGACGACTGGCGGCATAGCGTCGGCCCCGAAAGCGATCAAAAGGGGAGCCCGATGAGTCTCAGGACGTCTCCAGCCGTCTCAGTGCGTTCGGGACGGCTACGAGCCGTGGTCCGAAGACGGCACGGAACTCGTTTACCCGAGCGGGTTTTGGCTGAACGGAGCGGCGCCGGAGTCGAACCGACCGAGCGTGGGGCTGCCACGCCGCACCGGTTTTGAAGACTACTGCTAGAAGTGGCCGTTTGCAGGTGGTTCTTGCTCTGGTAGGGGCCTGCGCGCCGGTCCGTGCGCCGGTCCGTGCGCCGGTCAACGAACGATCGCCTACGTTGAGTTTTCGGGCCTCCCCGGAGCGGCTCAGCGAACGGGTCGCTCGTCGCGGTCGCTGGGCGCCTGCGCGTTAGTGTCGAAAAGCCCTGACTCGTATGCGAGCACCACGGCCTGAACGCGGTCGCGGAGGTCGAGCTTCTGGAGTATGTGCGTGATGTGTGTCTTGACGGTCGTGTCGCTGATGTAGAGCTCTCCGCCGATCTCGGCGTTCGAGAGGCCGCGGGCGATCAAGCGAAACACGTCGAGCTCGCGCTCTGTCAGCTCGTCGAGCTGTTTTGGAGGCGCGGGTTGTGGAATGCGAGTGAACTGTCTTATGACCCGTTTCGTGATGGCGGGGGAGAGAAGCGCCTCTCCGTCGGCGACCGTGCGGACAGCTGCAAGGAGTTGTTCGGGCGGGTCGTCTTTGAGCACGAAACCGCTGGCGCCCGCGCGGAGGGCCTCGTAGACGTATTCATCGAGGTCGAACGTCGTCAGGATCAGAATGCGCGCGGCGCTGTCGGCGGCGAGGATTCGCCGCGTCGCTTGGAGCCCGTCGAGCTCGGGCATGCGGATATCCATCAGGACGACGGTTGGATCGAAGCGTGCCGCCTTGTCGACCGCCTCGAGTCCGTTGCTCGCCTCGGCTACCACCTCGATGTCGTCCTCGCCGGAGAGCAGCATCCGGAAGCCGGCGCGGACCATTGATTGGTCGTCGGCGACGAGCACGCGGATGGTCATCGTCGGCCGGCGCTGAGCGGGAGGCGCGTGCTGAGGATGAAGCCGCGACCGTTGGCGGTGCCGGCGCTCATCTGGCCGCCGTAGATCTTGACGCGTTCGCGGACGCCTACGAGTCCGTGGCCGAGGCCGTCGCTCGTCGAGCTGCCCCCGCCGTTGTCGCGTACCTCAACTTGCAGCTCGTCGGACCGGTACCGGACGGTCACATCGGCGTTGCTGGCACGCGCATGCTTGAGTGCGTTGGTCAGGCCTTCCTGGACGATCCGATAGGCGGACAGGTCGATTCCCCGTGGGAGCGCGACGGGCTCGCCATCGACATGCAACTGGACGGGCAGGCCGGCGCGTCCGATCTCTTCCAGCAGTTCTTCGAGGCCGTCGAGGCCAGGCTGCGGGGTGAGCTCGGCTTCGTCTCCGTCGCCGCGCATCGCGGCGAGGAGGCCGCGCATCTCGGCAAGCGCTGTGCGCCCGGCCTGCTCGACATTTCTGAGCGCGTCGCTGTCCTCAGCCAGTGTCTCGGGGAGCTTGTGCCTGACGGCGCCGACCTGGAGCACCATTACGCTCACGGCGTGGGCGACGATGTCGTGCAGCTCGCGCGCGATCCGCACACGCTCCTCGGCCACTGCGATCCGCGCCGCCGCGTCGCGTTCCCGCTCGGCCTGGGCCGCACGTACTTCCGCCGCCTCAGCCTGCTCGACCCGCTCGCGCAGCGCAAAGCCCGCCACCCAGGCGATCGTGAACTCGAGCGGGATGAAGATGAGCATCGCGGCTGTGTGTCCGGGGATCTTGTAGACGACGGTCGCCGGCCCGCCGATCACGAGGGCCAAACCGATGCCTGCCTGCACGGGGTCGCGCAGGTTTCCGAGCAGGAACGCGGCTACCAGCCCAACCACGAAGATGCTGATCGCGAACGGGATCAGCCGCCAATCGACGAACGCGATCCCGGCCGCGAGCAGCCAGTGCGCCGCCGGCGCGAAGGGAAAGCGCCGACGCGCGACGATCGGGAGCACCAGGATCGCGATCGCCGGAAGGACGAACCACAGCGTCGTGCGCGGGGCGTCCGGTGAGTGGCGCCCGACCAGCACTTCGAGCATCGCGGCGATCAGCAGGAGCGCGATCAGCAGGTCGACCACGTACGTGCGCGAGAGGTATCGGATCCGGCCCACGCGTTGAAGGTACTCCAGGATCGCGCCCGCCGCCTCCTACCTGGGTAGGACGCCGGATCAGCGGCTGGTAGGAGCCTGATCGCGACTTCGCGACGATGACCCCCGGCGACCGGGCTCCTAGCGTCGAGCTACCGGACTCGACGGAAAGGACAAGCGATGGAAGCCCCGAGAACAAAACCGTTCGGACCAGCGCGAATCATCGCGCTCACGCTCATCTCCCTCACGACACTCGGCCTCGCCTATCTCCACTTCAGCGGCGGCAACGACGCGGTCTCCGTGCCCTCCGGGGCACACGCTGGCCAGCTGAAGCTCCACTCCTGCCACTACGCGACCGAGAACGGCAGCTATCGCGCCGACTGCGGCACGCTCGTGGTTCCGGAGAGCCGGTACAAGGCGCACTCTCGGCTGATCGCGCTCCCGGTGACTCGGATCCGCGCGCGCTCTGCGAACCCGGGCGTTCCGATCTTCCGCCTCGAAGGCGGCCCTGGGCTCACGAACATGGAGTTCAGCAAGGCAAGCAGGTTCGCGAGCCGGGGTGACGTCGTCCTCGTCGGCTACCGCGGCGTCGACGGGTCTACCCGGCTCGACTGTCCGGAGGTCGAGGCGGCGCTCAAGCACTCGACCGACTTCCTCGCCAAGAAGTCCTTTCGCGCTTACGGCGACGGCCTCCGCTCCTGCGCGCACCGTCTGACCGAAGACGGCGTCGATCTCGCTGGTTTCGGACTCGCCCAGCAGGTCGACGACCTCGAGGCCGCGCGCATCGCTCTCGGCTACAAGCGCATCGACCTTCTGAGCGAGAGCGCGGGGACACGCACGGCGATGATCTATTCCTGGCGCTACCCGAACAGCATTCACCGGTCGGTGATGATCGGGGTGAACCCGCCCGGCAACTTCCTCTGGGATGCGAAGACGACCGACGAGCAGATCCGGAAGTACTCCGCTTTGTGCGCTGAGGACGACTCATGCCGGAAGCGGAGCGACAACCTCGCCGCGTCGGTCAGCCAGGCGCTCGCCGACATTCCCGACCACTGGTTCTTCCTGCCGATCAAGAAGGGCAATGTGGGGGTCGCCTCCTTCTACGGACTGATGGAATCGAGCTCGGAGGCGGCCCCTCTCTCGGCACCGATCACGCTGAGTACCTTGCTGTCCGCGAATCACGGCGACGCCAGCGGGTTCTGGCTCCAGTCATTGCTCGCCGACTTCGCCTTCCCGACCTCATTCATCTGGGGCCAGATGGCGGCCGCCAGCCGCGCCGATGCCGACACGGCGAAGCGCTACTTCTCGTCGGGTGACCACCGCGGCGAGTCCATCCTCGGCGACCCGGGCACCCGCTTCATGTGGGGCGGCGGCGAGCTGGCAGACGCGTGGCCGGCCAACGCGAGCGAGAACGAATACAACCGCGTGCGAACGTCCAAGGTGAGCACGCTGCTGATCGGCGGGGCGCTTGACGTCGCGACGCCGCCGCAGATCGCGACCAGGGAGCTCCTCCCGTTCCTCCCGAACGGCCACCAGGTCGTGCTGGCCGGGATCGGGCACACGACCTCCTTCTGGACGGAGCAGCGGGAAGCCGGCAGCCACCTGATCAACACCTTCTTCGACAGCGGCAGGGTCGACAAGTCGCTCTACACGCCGACGAGCGTCGACTTCACGCCCGACGTGACGCAGACGGCGCTTGGCAAAGGCATCGCCGGAGCGATGGTCGGCCTTGCCCTCCTCACCGTCCTCTCGCTGCTGTTGATGGCTTGGCGAGTGCACAAGCGAGGATACTTCGGACGCAAGGCCGGCGCGACGCTGCGGTCGCTCTACCCGATCGTGCTGGGCCTGGGCGGCTGGTTCCTCGGCGTTCTGATCGTGATCACGACGATGCCCGGAACACCGCTCGACGACGAGCTGCTCGCGGCTTTCTCCGTCGGGGTGCCGGTCGGGCTGTGTATCTACTTCGCCTGGGTGAACCGCGGCTGGGCCGCCCAAACGAAGGTCACGGGATTCGCGGTAGCGGTAGGTGGCGCTCTCGTCGGTGCCTGGCTGGGATTCCACGCCAGCGAGGGGCTCCTGGCGCTCATCACCGCGATCGCCGGAGCGACGGTCGGTGGAAATCTGACCCTGCTCGGGCTCGACATCGCCTGGGATCGGCAGGTGCGTGAGCGCTTCGCCGCGAACGCTAGAGAGACGTTGGAGGTCCCTCGAGGAGTTGAGGCAGACGCAGCGGGCGGACCCGGACGCGCGTCTCTCTGACGCAACGTCTGCTCCGCGCACTCTCGACTTGTCAAGTCCTGCGGGCTCAGGTTCGCAGGACTTGACGTTTTCAAGGCGCTTCAGACAGCACGGACTCGCGCGACGGCCTCCTACCTGAGTAGGAGGCCGAGTCATCGGCTGGTACGAGCTCCGTTCCGACCTTGCTCCGACGACCGCTGCACGGCGCGCTCGTAGCGTCGTTGGTGTTGTCGACCGAAGGAGGAATGAGCATGTCTCGCGGTAGCCAGAACTCCAACCTCGCGGCCCGCACCGGCCGCTGGAGCGCCGCTCACTGGAAGACCGCCACGTTCGGCTGGCTTGCACTCGTGCTGGTCGCGTTCGCCGTTGGCAGCCAGGTCGGCACGAAGCAGGTCGATCCGAACACGGCCGGCACCGGCGAGTCGGGCCGCATGGACCGGATCCTCGATGCCGGGTTCAAATTGCCCGCGGATGAGAGCGTCCTGATCCAGAGCCGCTCCGTTCGAGCGGGCGCGCCTGCTTTCGACTCCGCGGTCGAGGATGTCGTGGCGCGCGTTTCGAAGCAGGCGGCCGTTCAGAACGTCCGCTCGCCGCTCGACCCGGCCAACGCAGGTCAGATCGCAAAGGGCAGGCGTGCCGCGCTCGTCGAGTTCGAGATCCGAGGCGACAAGAACAAGGCGGGCGACAAGCTCGGCCCGGTCCTCAAAAGCGTCGCCGACGCGCAACGTGCCCACCCGGGCTTCTTCGTCGGAGAGTTCGGCGGTGCGAGCGCGGCGAAGGCGGTCGACACAGCATTCGCGGACGACCTCAAGAGCGCGGGCGTGTTCTCGATCCCGCTCACGCTGATCATCCTCGTGGTCGCGTTCGGCGCGCTCGTGGCCGCGGGCATCCCCCTGCTGCTGGCGCTCACGGCCATCTTCGCGACGTTCGGGCTGGTCGCGCTGCCCAGTCACCTGCTCCCGCTCGCACAAGAGGCTCCCGCGGTCGTCCTGCTGGTCGGACTCGCGGTCGGCGTCGATTACTCGTTGTTCTACCTCCGACGCGAGCGTGAGGAGCGTGCCGCGGGCCGGAGCGAGCGTGCCGCGCTCGAGGCCGCCGCTGCCACCTCGGGCCGCTCGGTCCTGATCTCCGGCCTGACGGTGATGGTGGCGATGGCCGGGTTGTTCCTGACGGGCGATGCCACGTTCGCGTCCTTCGGGTACGCGACGATGATCGTTGTTGCTGTCGCGATGGTCGGTTCGCTGACGGTTCTCCCCGCGCTGCTCTCGAAGCTCGGCGACCGGGTCGACGTGCTGCACGTCCCGCTCGTCGGCCGGCTCCGCCGTGACAAGGGCGAGGGCCGCGTCTGGGGAGCGATCGTCGACCGCGTCCTGCGGCGGCCGCTGCTCTCTGCGGTGCTCGCCGGGGGACTGCTCGTGGCGCTTGCCGCGCCGGCGCTTCAGCTGCACATGGCGACGCCGGGCCCGGAAACGTTCCCGAAGTCGCTCGCCGTGGTGAAGACCTACAACCGCATGCAGCAGGCGTTCCCGGGCAAGGCGCTGCCGGCGAACGTCGTCCTGAAGGCGCCCGACGTCAATGCGTCGGCCGTCCGCCAGGCGATCAAGCGACTCGAGCGTCGAGCGCTCGCCAGCGGCCGAGCACGCGAACCGATCACGATCGACAAGAACGGCGACGGCACGATTGCGAACATTACGGTCCCGATCGAAGGGAGGGGAACCGACGCTGCGTCCAATGCCTCCCTTGCGATTCTCCGAGAAAAGATCGTTCCGGAGACGGTCGGGGCGCTCCCGAACACCGAGACCGGTGTCACCGGGCTCACAGCGGAATGGAAGGACTCGCAGGACCAGCTGAAGTCGAAGCTGCCGCTGGTGGTTGCGTTCGTCCTCCTGTTCGCGTTCGGCCTGATGCTGGTCGCGTTCCGCTCGATCGTGGTCGCGATCAAGGCGATCGTGCTCAATCTCCTCTCGGTCGCCGCCGCCTACGGCGTGCTCGTGCTCGTCTTCCAGCACGGCGTCGGCAAGGGACTGCTCGGCTTCAGCTCGACCGCGGGCATCTCGCCCGTCGTGCCATTGCTGCTGTTCGTGATCCTGTTCGGGCTCTCGATGGACTACCACGTCTTCATCGTCAGCCGGATCCGGGAGACGTTCGATCATGGCGCGAGCATGGACGAGGCGATCGCGCAAGGGATCAAGTCCACCGCCGGAGTTGTCACGAGCGCCGCGATCGTCATGGTCGCCGTCTTCTCGATCTTCGCGACCCTCTCGATGCTGTTCTTCAAGCAGTTCGGCGTCGGGCTCGCGGCGGCGATCCTGATCGACGCCACCCTCGTTCGAGCGGTGCTCCTGCCTGCGACCATGAAGCTGCTGGGCGAGCGGAACTGGTACCTCCCCGGCTGGCTCCAGTGGCTCCCGCGCCTCGAGCCCGAGGAGCCGTCGACTGTCCCGGCGAAGCCGACTCCCGCTTCGTAGTCCCTGCACGGACCCCGGCCGCGGATCGACGCGGCCGGGGTTCCAATTCGCGGCTCGGCAATCCTGGCGCTCGACCGCCCAGTCGGCTACGGAGCGGCGCCGGAGTCGAACCGACCTAGCGTGGGGCTGCCACGCCTCACCGATTTTGAAGACTTCCAGCGTAACCAGCTGCTTGCAGGGGAAAATCTGCGCGCGAAGGCCGTGCGCGCCAGTCTGGGCGCCGGTCCTCGATTCCGTCTAGGCCGCGCCTACGCAGCTCCGACGAGTCGGTAAGGGCCCGAGCGGCGACCGACCGAGCTAGAGGGCGGACGAGGCTTTCTCTCGCAGCTCAGCGAGCAGCTCGCGCGCCTTCGCAGCCGCGACGATGTTGCCCTTCTGCTCATAGAGATGAAGGGCTTCCGCGATCCGCGGGGCGGCTTCATCGGGCTTCTCGGCCAGATCGAGTACTTCGGCGAGATCGAGCAGGGCATCGCCTCGCAGATTCAGCCAATCGGTCTCTGCGATGATCGCGACCGCCTCCCTCGCCAAGCGCAGTGCTTTGTCAACGTCGCCGTCTCGGGCGAGCACCTTGGCACGGGCCGAACGCCACAAGGCCTGCGTAGCCCGGTCGTCCTCTGACCCTGCCTCAACGGCGATCTCGATGAACGGCCCGGCTTCCTTGTAGCGAGCTTGAGCACAGAGAGCGTGCGCAAGGAGCGCCGCGCGGGTCGAGAGGAAGCCCTTCTCGCCGAGCTGCTCGAGAATCTCGCAAGCACGACGTAGCTCGACCTCGGCGGCTTCGGGATCCCCCGCGAGCATCTCGATGTCGAAGCGCTCCTGCGACGTGCCCGCAGCCACGATCGCGAGCCCGAGATCTTCGATGATCTCCTTCCCCCGGTGGAAAAGCTCCCGTGCCTCCAAGAAGCGGCCGCACATTGCCAGCAGCGGCCCCTGCTCGAGAAGCGCCAGGGCTTCGACCTGCCGGGTAGGCGAGCCTTCGAGGATCTCCTGGCAGCGCTGGAGCCCATCCTCGACCGGTGTCGGTCCCACCCAGATGCCGATGAGTAGCCACGACAGAGCTTGCCCCTCCTCGCGCGGGCTTTCGGCGCGACGGGCGTGCTCGATCGCGTGCCGCCAGGCCTCCTCCGCAGCGGCGGTCGTGCCCTGCCAGAAGCGCGTGAGCGCGGCGAGGTTCCAGGCGCGGGCGAGACCCAATTCGTCTCCGAACCGGGCGAGGGACTCAACTGCCTGCGCGGCGACAGCGGCGGCCTGTTCCTGGCTGCCGCCCATCCATTGCCGGCCGCGCGCGCCGCCTCGACCGTCTCCCCGAGGATGGAATCGGCCTGTGACAGGTCGCCGACCTCGGTCAGGGCGGTGGCCAAGTCGGGCACGAGCTCCAAGCGAGTGGGGTCTTCCTTCCGCAGCAGCTGGCCAGCCCGGCCGAGCAAGTTGACTGCCCCGGGCATATCGCCACGCGCGAATGCCCGCGATCCTGCTGCCTGTAGCCGTTTGGACGCCCGCTCTCCGAGTGTTCGCGCGTCTGCATCGGCGGGACCAAGCTCGATGCGGTAGCGATGGGCCTGTCCGAGGTGGTAGCCGAGGATCTCGTCCAGCTCAACCAGGTCGGGAGCCCTCTGTTCCAGCCAGGTTGCGAAGCGCTCGTGGAGCTCGGCGCGGGTGGCCTTCGGCAGCGACTCGTAGGCTGCGTCGCGGATCAAGAGGTGGCGGAAGCGGAACCCGTCCTCGCCCGCGAACTGCGGCCTGTCCTGCCTGATCAATTCCTTGCGAACGAGCGCGGCCAAGCGTGGGGTCACCTGGGTCTTTTCGGGTGCGAGTGCCTGCACGGCGCCGCGGTGGAAAATCTCGCCCTCGATCGCGCCTCGTTCGAGCACGTTGCGCTCTGCCGTCTCGAGCTGATCCAAGCGTGCAGCCAGCAGCGCCTGCAGAGACGGCGGGACGACCACATCGCCCTCCACCGAGCCGGCCATCATCAGCATCTCCTCGATGAAGAGCGGATTGCCGCCGGCCGCATGTGCGATCTTTGCGCGCAATTCCCCCGAAATGCGCTCGGGAATCAACTCCTCGACGTCTTCCTTGCCCAAGGGCTCGAGCCGAAGCGTGACCGGCCACCCGGAGCGGCCGTCGGTGAGCTCCGGTCGCGCGATGCAGAGCAGCAGGATCGGTGCGCCCGAGGCCAGGAGCGCGACGTGCTCGATCAGGTCGAGGAACGTCTCCTCGCCCCACTGGATATCGTCGAAGACGACCAGGAGCGGCCGCTCTGCCGAAGCGTGCTCCACGGTCTTGCGGACGGCCCAGGCGATCTCCTCCGCGGATGTCGTTGCCTTCGTCTCACCTAGCAGCGACTGAATTGCCGCGGCGGCGGCCGCATCAGGAGGCAGTACGGCGAGCTGCTTCAGCACCTCCACGACCGGCCAGTACGTGATCCCCTCGCCGTATGGGAGGCAGCGGCCGCGCAGGACCGTCGCTTCGAGACCGTGCAGGAACTCGGCGACGAGGCGCGACTTGCCGACGCCGGCATCGCCGACGACCGTCAGCAGCTCGCAGCGCTGCTCGGCCTGCACACGCCTCCAGGCTTCTCTGACGATCGCAAGCTCGCGTTCGCGTCCGACGAACAGCGCCTCGTGTCGTCGCTCCGGCGCGTCGCGCACGCCCAGGAGCCGGTAGGCGGGAACCGGCTCGGCCTTGCCCTTCAGCTCGAGCGGGTCGACGGGCTCGACCTCGACCGCGTCGTGGACGAGCGCGAGTGTCGGCTCGCCGAGCAGCACCTCGCCCGGCTGTGCGGCCTGCTCCAGCCGGGCGGCCACGTTGACCGCGTCGCCGGTGGCCAATCGCTCCTCCGTGCCCGTCACCACCTCACCCGTCATGACGCCGATCCGACCCTCCACGCCCAGCTCCGGCAGCGCAGCGCGCATTTCGACTGCGGCGCGCACAGCGCGCAACGCGTCGTCCTCGTGCACGACCGGTATCCCGAACACCGCCATCACCGCGTCGCCGATGAACTTCTCAACCGTGCCGCCGTGCCGCTCGACGATCGCTTTCATCCCGTCGAAGTAGCGTGCCAGCA
>WNFX01005420.1_pt1 | contig 13352 bp, 16 predicted proteins | sample 5400111 | NCBI WGS metagenome assembly WNFX01 (sample SAMN13153363, study PRJNA577476) | soil metagenome | isolation source: 40 cm soil or saprolite under grassland replicate 1 | place: USA:California | collected 2016-06-15
ATGCTTGGGTATTCTTCCACGCCCCAAAACTGCCACTTCTCCGAGCTCCAACTTGAGTCACAGATGACCATGGGCTTTCCGCCCACTTTCTTCATCGTCTCTTCCATCTGGGCAAAGATTGCATCCCGCTGCTCTTTGGAGAGTTGGTACCAAGCTTCCTTCATCCGTGCATAAAACATTTTGTAAACAGGTCCTGCCATCGTAATCCTCCTTATTAAACAAAGATGGACATTCTATAATTACTATACAAGGTTTGATAGGCAAATACAAGCGAAATTTTATGAAGAGAGTTGCATACCTCCTGCAGCTTTCCGCGCGTATAATCTGAATAGATTGATATTTTTATAAGTCGATGGAGATAAACATGGAAAATTATATTTGCGCAACCTGTGGCGTTCAATATGGAGAAACATACTCGCCGCCTGAGCATTGCCTTATCTGTGAAGACGAACGACAATATATCGGGCACAAGGGGCAACGCTGGACGACCCTATCCGAGATGCAAAAGAGCTATCACAATCGAATTGAAGAGGTTGACCCGAGTATTACAGGGATTGGCACAGTGCCAAGCTTTGCCATTGGTCCTCGCGCGCTTCTGGTCCAAACGCCGAATGGAAATGTGCTATGGGACTGCGTTAGCTTGATCGATAATGCCACCATAGAAACCATCCGTTCACATGGGGGCATCAGTGCAATTGCTGTTTCGCATCCGCATCTCGTTGGGTCACTGGTGGATTTGAGTCACGCCTTCGATCATGCTCCTATCTACTGGCACGCTGACAATCGCGAGTGGGTCATGCGACCTGATCCTGCCTTTGTATTTTGGGAGGGGGAGACTTGTCAATTATGGGAAGGAATCACCTTGGTCCGCTGTGGTGGTCATTTTCCCGGCTCAGATGTACTGCATTGGGCAGCAGGCGCAGAGGGACGCGGCGCGCTCTTAACTGGAGACACCATTCAAGTCGCGCAGGACCGGCGATTTGTTAGCTTCATGTACAGTTATCCCAACATGATTCCCCTGAATGCGAAAGCAGTCGAACGTATCGTTCAGGCTGTTGAGCCACTTAATTTTGATCGGATCTACGGCGGCTGGTGGGATTCGATCATCCATACCCATGCCAAAGCCGCGGTGAAACGTTCCGCCGAAAGATATATCAAGGCGATCAGCGAATAGCCACCAAAGTGTGCTTCATTATCAATAACAACCTCATCATGTTGACGTTCTAAAAAGTGAGCATATTGTATTGGAATGCAAAGTCAGGAGACTTTGCACCTTGCACCGAAGTCAGGCCCCACAGGGGTGCTGCGCACACCTGCCCTGCACCTGTCCCTGACGGGAAGGTGTCAGGGAGCGGGCGGTGCCAGGGAAGACTTCGGATTCTGCGTTGTTTGGAGCGCTAAAATGATTCGAAAATTAAAATCAGGCAAGTATCGCCTATACTCGATGAAGAAAGACCCTAAAACAGGCAAGCGTAAAAACCTTGGCACATTCGACACGCGTGAAGCTGCGCAAAAGCATGAGCGTGAGGTCGAGTCTTTTAAGCACAAGAAGTAAAGTTATATTTTCGTGTGGCGGCTCAATAAATTTCCTCTTTCAAATAACACGGTCAGGCCACCACGAATGACTTCCTGAGTCCCTGCGTCCAGTGGAGTAGCAGCCCAATCAGGGGTAGTAATGCCATATTCCACTTCAACTCCGTTTTGATACCAGACGCGCAGTGAAGTCAATTTTCCATAATCTTCGGTTTGATGCTTGTCAACAACGCCGAAGATTTCTGTCCATTGAATATCCTCAACATATTTTGGGAGTTGGTCAGTTAAGATTACCAGGTCAATATCGGAATCGTCTCTCGCCGCGCCTCGAGCATACGATCCAACGAGAGCAATCCCTTGCACATCACGTTGGGCAGATGCCCAAGCAATAAAAGAATCCAGAAAATTACGAATGTGTTCGATATTTTTCATTTGCTTATCCTAATATAATAAATTTTTTCACCAGCGCTAGAATAAATCAAGTATCATCGTTCAAAAACCCAAAGGACACAGCACATGGAATCAATTCTCCTCATCATTCTAATCGGTATGATTGGCGGCGTAGCAGTGGGACTGCAAAGCCCAATGGCGAGCATGATCAGTCAGCGACTGGGAATCTTCGAAAGCGTATTCATCGTTCACATTGGTGGAGCACTGATTGCGCTGATTCCAATTTTGATTTATGGCGGCGGGAAATTAAGTCAGTGGCGAAGCGTCCCTTGGTATGTGCTTGGCGCAGGGATTTTTGGTCTGATTGTGATTGGTGCGGTCAGTTACATGATCCCGCGCGTCGGGGTCGCGGCAGCCATCACAACAATTGTTGCGGGTCAGCTTTTAGTGGGAACCATTCTCGATCACTTTGGGTTGCTCGGAGCGATAGGGCGGTCAATGGACGCGACACGCGCGCTTGGGTTGGCCGTCGTTTTGGCAGGAGTGTGGCTGACAGTAAAGTAGGTGTTTTTTTAAGAGTTTCTATACGCTATTGCTGAATAGAACTCATGCAAGAACCTCGAAGGTGTTTTTGCCAACAATTGCGGCTCACTAAACCCCACGCGTGGAGCGAGTGCAAGATATGTTTCAAAAGACAACGGATACGGTACCCACATGTTACCCGAGTCCACGTTGTATTCGACAAGAAGCAAAGCGCCATTGAGTTTCAAAAATGAACGCACATGTCGCAAAATTTTCTCCTTATCTTTGAAATAATGCAGCGAATTTGCCATCACAATGCCATCAAGAGGAGGCAGGGAAAGCGCGCCCGTGAAGTCGGCCTGCACAGGATGAACGTTCTGTGAAGTGCTGAATTTCACTCGATGTGCCTTTTCCAAATCGTTGAAGCCTCTTCGATCTTTATCCACTGCATAGATATTCGCGTGGGGACCAACCAATTCGCGCAGGGCAAGCGTGAAGGCGCCCGATCCCGCGCCGAAATCTGCCCAGACGCCGCCTGAAGATACGTTTGCCGGTTTCAATAAGTTAACATGATCAGTATGATCCATGGCGGGATGTTATCACAAAAGCAATGGAACCTCTTGCCTATTTGCATCTCCAAATGCGGCTGGAAGGCAAAGGCTTCGTCAATGATTATTTGATAAGGCCGATTGAAATTGCAGTCAGTATTTGAAGAAATCTCTATCAATCAAACATAGAGGAATAAGAAGACACACCCCGAGTTCTTCAGGGTGTGTCTTTATTGTTTCAAGGCATTGTGATCATCGAACGATCACTGCGTCTAAAGAACCGCGGTAAATTGTTGAGCTGGTCACTTTGAAAACCAATTTGAGGGTGTGGTTCCCTAGAACGAGCTGACCAGGATAATCCCAGCGTTTCTGATAAGTGGTTGTAGATAGCTTTTGGTCGAGCGTGGCTACCAAAGCTCCATCCACGTAAACATCAAACTTGCTAAAGGTCACACCACCTTTATAGAGTATGCTGAATGATTGTCCCGTGAAAGGAAACGTGACAGTCGTGCCATTCTGCGTCGTTTCTTTGTAGGAACCGTCATAGGCATTGGTAGTAGAAACACTCTGCCAGCCGGCCGAATAGACAAAGGCAGTATTTTTGTCATCAAATGTTTGCGCTGAAGTCGAAGGAACGGGCGTGCTTGCTAATGTTGGAGTTATTGCTGGAGCGATCGTTGAAACAATCGTCGGAGCTATCGTTGGAGCAATCAATGTAGGCGTAGGGCTTGGCAAGACAATTTTCGTTGGTGTAGCTGTAGGCGCTATTACTGGAGCAGAGCCAATCAGCGCCGACAATGCGTTTAGGGAACTAGTGCCCCACTTTTGCATTGGTTTGATGTGAGTATTTTCGGCAATTTCATTCCAACTGATGAAGCCCCAGCCATCCGGATTGGAATTGGAGTTGCCATTCCATAACGAGCGAATCGTATCGCCGTTTCGACGCGGAATGCAGGCAGTTCCTCCCGTAAGAAGCGTTGAGTTGAAGCCAGGATTCAGTGGAGCATACCAACGCTTGCCCGCTGCATGAACCTTATCACCCATTTCTTTGATTTGATCAAAAGAGGCTGGGTTTCCATACGGGTCCTGGCTCGACCAGTAATATGTGATGGCATCAAACATGGCGATACGCGTCGTTGTCAATGTGGTACGGGTTTCATCACCAACCAGGAATATACGATCGCGAACCGCACTGCTTATCTTTAGTACGTCTGCATCGCTATATTTGCGTGAACCGGTGAAAGTGATGACTGGTTTTCCGTCGATTCTCTCCCAGGCTGTCTCATTCTGGAACTCCTTATACAGGAAGTTCAGATCATTAATAATGTAATCAGCAGATGGCATAGAGGCAGCCTTGTAACTGACCCAGTTTCTGAAGCCTCCCACCCGAACTGAAGCAGCAAATGCTTCAGACAGCCTGCGTGTATAACTAAGACTTGTGCGTGTCTGTGAGGTTGTACCATCACCAACCCAGTTCAACCAGAAGCCGGTGATTCCTGCGTTCTTGGCTGTCCGAATGTCACCTTCAATGACACCAGCATCGTCTTGGCTAAATAATGCCGTTGGAACATCAAGCAGTTGATTGCCTGCATAATTTGAGACTGCATTACAACCATCGGCATCAGTGGTAGCAGGCAATGGGAGCGGAGAGGCAGTGTAAGGATAGTTTGTTCCCAGTTTATCTTTCCAATGTTGTGTACTCCACCACAAATAGTAATAAGCGTAGACTGGCTTGCCTGACGTAGCGCCTGATACGTCAGACTGACTTGACCTCGCTTGTACTTTGGTAAACCCTCCCAATGTTAGAGCAAATGTGATAATGATCCCCATGATCTTGTAAGTAGCTTTGTTCATGGTATCTCCTTATTAGTGTCACTTCTTAGAAAGCTTTTAGACACACATGTCAGACACGTGTGCGACACTCTATAAAAATCAAAACTGCCTGACATGCGAGGCAGTTTTATCGAATACTTTCGACAACCTTGCAAATGACAGTAGTGAAGCAGCTTTGACCCGTAGCTTTGCTTCCCCGGCTTTCGTCGGTTTGGCTTGTGTACCTTTCGATGCTAAGTTTGCTTGGGCAAATACAAGATCACTTGCACCAGCGGGCGCATTATAGGTTATGCTTAGTAAGAGGTGGGAATAGGACTGGGGTACCGAATCCCCAGACATTATTGTAAGCCTGGCAATTTGAAAAATTATTCCTTATGCCTCCTGCCACATTAGTACTAAGGAACTTCACATTTGAAACAATGTAATTCATTTGCAATAATTTTCTTCTGCGTATTTCTTGATCTGTTGAAATCAAATTGAATTTGCTGTGCACTTTCTGCCGCTTGATTCGTAGTGATTTCTGCTTTGCTAACACGTGTCCAACGTGTGTGCGGCACTTTGTAACCGGCGTATAATCGATGAGTAGAAAGGATTATTGTTATGATGAATAATCGTCAGCTTGCAGAAGCGTTTACGATGATCGCTGATTTATCTGAGATCAAGGGCGAGAACGTCTATAAAACTCTCGCGTATCGCAAAGCCGCCGATAGCTTATTGAGTCTCGGACGCGAGGCTTCTGAATATTGGAAAGAGGGAAAACTCGAAGATATTCCCGGTGTGGGAAAAGCCATTTCCGAAAAAATTGATGAACTATTGAGCACTGGAAAATTAAAATTCCTCGAAAAGCTCAAGAAAGAAGTCCCGCCGGGTTTGGTGGAATGGCTGCCCATCCCAGGTTTGGGACCAAAACGAGCGGCGATGATCTGGAAAGCGTTGAACATCACGACTTTCGCGGAACTCGAAGCGGCCGCCAAAGAAGGAAAATTACGCGAACTTCCAGGTATGGGCGCAAAATCTGAAGCAGCCATCCTAGAGGGGATTGCATCGCTTTCAAGAAGGTCAGTAAGGATTCCCCTCGGTCGTGCGTATCCGCTTGCACAGGCATTGATCGGCGAACTCAAAAAGGTGAAGGGAGTCGTCGATGCGCAACCCGGGGGAAGTCTAAGAAGGATGCGTGACACGGTCGGCGATCTCGATATTCTTGTGGCATCCAAAGATCCCTCTGCAGTGATGGATACATTTGTCAAACTGCCGCGCATCCATCGTGTGCTGGGGAAGGGCCCAACCAAGGCCAGTATCGAATTCAACGACGGTTTGCGTGTACAGTTGTGGGTGCATCCGCCTCAAGAGTTCGGTACAGCGTTAGTATATGCAACTGGCTCGAAAGAACATAACATCCGTTTGCGCGAAATGGCACTCGCGAAGGATTTATCGTTATCAGATCATTCATTTAAAAACATTATGGATGGGAGTGAAATCTTTTGCGCAACAGAAGAAGAAGTTTATAAGATGCTCGGGTTGGTATGGATGCCGCCCGAATTGCGTGAAGATCGGGGTGAGATACAAGCCGCCAAAGCAAATAAACTTCCGAAGTTAATTCAGAAAAAAGATATCAAGGCTGACCTGCAAATGCATTCTACGTGGAGCGATGGAAAATTATCTATGTTGGAGATGGCGCGCGCCTCAGCTAAGCGCGGAATGAAAGTCATTGCGTTTACTGATCATTCGGTCAGTCTGGGCGTTACGGGTGGCTTGAGCATGGAGGATCACAAGAAACAAGCCGCGGAGATCAAGAAAATTCAAAAGCAACTTGGCGATAGTATTTTGGTTTTACACGCTAGTGAAGTGGAGATCAAAGCGGATGGTACGCTTGACTATCCCGATGAATTTTTGGCAAGCCTTGATTTGGTCGTGGCTTCATTGCACACAGGGCTGCGACAGCCGCGTGAGAAGGTGACACAGCGTGTGATCAACGCCATTCACAATCCGCATGTGGACATCATCGGTCACCCCACGGGACGTTTGATCCAGGAACGTGAAGGTGCAGATTTGGACATGGAAGCGGTGCTACAAGCCGCAGCGGAATCCGGTGTGGCGATGGAGATCAACGCCCATCCCGCCCGTCTCGATCTGGACGATGTGCATGCTCGCCGCGCAAAAGAGTTGGGCATCCCCCTCGCCATTAACACCGACTCGCACTCCGAAGAAGATCTCGATAATCTCTTCTACGGAGTAGCAACCGCACGACGCGCGTGGCTTGAGCCAAAAGATGTAATTAATACTTGGAGCAAAGATAAATTATTGAAGTGGTTGAAGAAGAGAGGAAAGTAATATCCTTGCGAACATTCTAAATCTTTCCAAGGGTTTATCAGCCCGCATCAGTTAATGCTGATACGGGCTTGATGTGTGCTTATGGAAGAAAAACGTGCAAAGCGTCTCTTCAAACACATATGATCTGATTTGGAGTTGGCAATCTCCTTCCTCAAGAAATATCATCTCTGGTGCGGGTCTTTTATCACCAGTCTGCCGTTCTATCCGCAGGATATCTTCGGATTCCGATCTTCGAACATTCCAGAGGGATTATTTTTCCAGATCCAAATATAAATAGTGTATAAACCCAAGCTTCGATTAAGATGGAAGTCGTGACCCAATACCTGCGGTAATTCGCTATGTGTGGCATCCCACTCGGCAGCTGGCACAACGTACTCGACGGCGCTAAGTTGCAATTTTCCACTAAAATCCGGAGTATAGACCATCACCTCAGGTTGAAGCAGATCCACTGTTGTGTCAAACAGACTAGTGTTGATATAGTGAGAATTCATTGCGCCGATACCGGTATTGTTGAAGCAATAATCAAGAGCGGGAATGAGGATATAGCCCGCCTCTTGCGCCATTTCAGGCCTGTAGAACTGCGCCGTCTTATAGCGTAAGTCTGCAAGATCGTTCTGTACGGCCGCTCGCACGCCTATTCCTGCAAACATACTGGGTACCCCAATCATCAACAAAACGATCAAGAGTCTAAATTTCATTTTGTCTCCTTGCCAAATCTCATCTGCAGAAAGGTTCTTGTGAATGCGATCCACTGCCAGCTTTTTGGCTTGCGCGACCTGTACCTGTAGAGCGCTGCATACTCTCGTTTCTTATATTGAGAACCCGCATCGGGGATTGTCTCGATGCGGGTCTGATGTGTGCTTGTGGGAGGAGAAACGTGGAAAGCGTCTCGTCAAGCACGCACGTTCCGATTGAGAGCGTTGCAATCCGCTATCTGAGGAAATTAAGCAATATCAAAATGACAATGGCAGTTACGGCTGGCATGACACGTAGTGCTAAACGCATCACCCGCTTCGATGTCAGCCGATTCAATTTCGCCTCTTTGAGCATGTGGCGGGTTGCTAGTTCTCGCGAAATCTCGCGCTGGTGTTCTTGGGCTCGGGTTTGGTAGTAAAAATACTTGTCCATTACATACTCCTTTCCTATGTTCTGACCTTATCTTACGACTCGGCGCGATCAAATTCATCGGTGGCACCACCTATATTGGGGAAATCCTGTACCTATTTTGAGAGAGGGGGTTTGGGGAAAGGCAATTCCAACTTTTAAGAGAGCAGGTTATCTTTCATTGCCAGCGCGACAGCTTCATTGCGCGATCCTACTCCCATCTTTTGCAAAATGGAAGCAGTATGGTGTTCAACTGTGCGGGCTGAAAGGCTGAGTTGTTTGGCAATCGCATTATTACTCAAGCCTTTGGCAAGGCAAGCAAGGACTTCCATTTCGCGGGATGTGAGACCAAAAGGATTCTCGCGCGTAGTGGGTCTAGGTCCGCGCGGGATGCCGCGTACACCCTCAGTGCGCATCTTTTGTCTGAGCTTTTCCATAATTGGGCGCGCGCCGAGCCGCTCGAAAATTTCTAATGCTGTGAGTTGCGCGGTTTCGTCACCATCCATCAACGCCATTGCCTGTTCATAGGGACAGCCATACTTTTCCCATAACGCGGCTGCGGCACTCCAATTTCCCGCCATTTGCATCACATATGGTTCGGCAGCATTCGGTGGAGGTTGAGCAATGGCGCCAGCACGCCACATCCAGTAAGATAAATAGCCGATTTGCTTGGGGAGATTTCGTTCACAGGCAATTTGAAACATCGATTCTGCTTCCGCGCGGCACTGTGTCAGATCCTCCTTTAGCCAGGCCGCCTCAGCCAGCAGACCTGCGACAAGAAATGCAGTCTCGAATAGAGGAGAGTCGCGTTTAAGCAGCACTGCCGTGGTAAGCTCTTTTGTTGAGAGGGACCCATCGCGCCGCACCTGTAGCCACAAACGAGCGCGTGTTACATCTTCTATAGGTGTACGCCATGTATTCTCTGCCGCTAGAATATCTTTCTCTGCTTCTGCCCATTTCCCTTGCTCAATATAATACAGCGCACGATTGCCCAGCGCCACCGTACGCCAGTAATCAAGATCGTATTGGGCACAGTAGGCAAGCGCTTCATCAAAATAACGCGTGGCAGTTTTGTAATCGCGAAAATATGATAGTCCAACGCCAAGGTCTATGAATGCTCGCGCCGCGTGAGAATGAAAGCCATGAGCCAGCGATAGTTGCAGGCTGCGTTCCAACTTTGTCTGTCCTTCAGCCTGTTTACCATGTTTCATCTCCACCATGCCGATATTAGTGAGGCCGTGAGCCAGGGTTTCGAGATCTCTCAGTCGTTCAGCCAGTTCAATGGCGCGCGAACCCCAATAGATAGTTTCGTCAAACTGATCGGCATATAAATGCAATCTCGATTTAAGACTATACGTCATAGCCAGTTCCTTCGCAGGCGGAAGCACTTCCAACAGGGTGATAGCTTCATCTAAATCGTGTTCTGCTTCGAGCTTCTGGCTAAGCGTGAAGGCTATCTCTGAGAGCCGTCGGAATGCGCGTCCTTCTCTTTCGCGCTTCCCAAGTTCTCGCCAGAGTCTTAATGCCTCCTCTTGTGCTCGTTTTGCTTCGGTTGTATTTTCAATCAGGTCACACTCATCAGAATAACTATCGAGCAATTCGGCGCGCTTTTCGGCGGGGAGCATACCGGCATATCGCAATGCCGTTTTGTAATGTGCTGCAGCTTCACGATGAGCGCCCAACTCACTTGCCCACCATGCCGCGAGAGGCGCATATTCAAGCACAGCCTGAGGGTCATTGAGCGCTTCGGCATGATAGGCAAGCCTTGCCAGGTTTTCACGCGTCACAAGTGATTCTTTGAGGGTGCTCAGGATCGTACGATGCAATGCAAGTTTTCTTTGTGGGAAAATCGATTCAAGAATAGTCTGCCGCGCCAGTTCATGACGAAAGACATAATAGTTGCCCTGCGATTGCAACATCCCTTTTGCAATACACTCCTCCACATTCACAGACTCTGCGCCTAGGATATTCGACAAGAGCCACGGCTCTACCCGTGACCCGATGACTGCTGCGGCTTCCAACACACTCCGTGCGGCAACTGAGAACCGCGCGGCGCGCGCCAGTACAGCATCGCGCACTGTAGGCGGAATACCGCTCTCAACAGCAAGAACCTCCGTTACAAAGAATGGATTCCCATTCGTCAGATGATGAAGTCGAAGCGCATCAACATGCTTATTCTTCGCCAAATTCTGAACCGCATCTTTGGAAAGCGGTGAAACAGAAATACGATGGAGAGCATGTGAAGAAGCAAGGTCACCTAGCAGAAGCTGCAAGGGATGATCAACACCAATCTCATCATCTCGATAAGTAAGTATGATCAATGATGTTGTTTGCCGGATGCGACGCCCCAAATACTTGAGCAGGTCGAGTGTGGCTTCGTCTGCCCAGTGAACATCCTCTATGAGGAGAATGGTTCCTAGCTCCTTTAGTTCACGCAGACAAGCCGAGAAAATTGCCTGCCGATTAGATTCTGATTCGAGGAGAGTTTGCAGGTTTCCCTTCGTCTGAAGCGCAATATCATGAAGTGGGCCCAGTGGCCGCGGTGTAAATAGCGAGTCACACGCGCCAGTTAATATCCGCCATAATTTTTTATTTCTGTTGATGAAATGCTCGACGAGCGATGTCTTGCCTATCCCTGCCTCGCCATAGACTAGCGCGACGCATCCCTGTCCAGTCTTCGCCTGTATAAGAGCAGACTCTAAAGCTTGTAATTGAGATCCGCGTTCGAGTAATTCCATGGATATCTACCACTAAAATTGTGGATGACCGCCGTATAATAGTATTATCAGATCGAGAGGCTGTAGTTAGTAGTATATAGCAAATTCACCCTGAATTCAACAGTTTTCTTTCCCACAGACTTGTTTAGAAATAGGCTGAGCAAAAGAAAGCGAGATAAAAACTGATGTTAAATCCTTTCGGACAACAAGATTTCGGATCCTATGTCGACTTAGAAAAACGAATGCTTCAACGCGTCCAATCAGTGAATATCAACGATCAGATTCTCGAAGTTATAAGAAAAGCTTTTGAAGCAGAAAAAATTGTATTGAGCCGTCCCGAGAGAAAACGTTTGTTTTCACAGATCGTGAAATTGATATCGGAAGATTTGACCAAGAAACTTGAGGATGATTCTATCTCTGTTTAATGCTTTGACTCTTCATTACTCATGACCGCACTCGGATCTCTTTTATTTCTTATTGTCGCGCCCGGGATGGTTGCAGGCTATATTCCCCTTGTTCTACTACGAGGGGGATCACGAATCGAGACGGGTTTCTTTTCCTATCTTGCATTCCCGCTCTGGTTGATTGGTTCGATCATCCTGTTGTGGTGTTTCTGGGATTTCACCTTCAAAGGACGTGGCACACCCGCGCCGATTGACCCGCCGAAGGAATTGGTTGCAACAGGCTTCTATCGTTACGTCCGTAACCCAATGTATGTAGGTGTGTTGGCAATACTCATTGGTCATTTTCTGTGGTTCGGATATTGGAATCTGTTGATTTATGCGATTGTCGTCTTCATTGGTTTTCATACCTTCGTGGCTTACTACGAAGAACCAACCTTGCAAAGAAAATTTGGCGCGTCGTATGAAGACTATTTGAAGAGAGTCCCGCGCTGGATTCCAAGATTCAAATAAAGTTAAATCTACTGATGACTGCTTATAAATCCCTGCTCTACCTCATCATCGAAGCCGGTTTGTTCGCTCTCTATATTCCTCTGGTATTTCTCCGCAGCGGACCGCGGATAGAAACTGGCGTTGTTTCCTTCCTAGCGATTCCGCTATGGTTGATAGGCAGCCTAATAGTTTTGTGGTGTTTCTGGGATTTCACCTTCAAGGGACGGGGCACACCCGTTCCCATGGATCCACCAAAGGAATTGGTCGTCACAGGGTTCTATCATTACGTTCGAAATCCGATCTACGTAGGCGTTTTGTTGATTTTCTTGGGACACTTTTTATGGTTTGGATATTGGTCATTATTGATTTACAGTATGCTTGCGTTTATCGGAGTTCACCTTTTCATTGTCTTGTACGAAGAACCAACTGAAAAGAAAATTTGGTGCGGCATACGAAGATTATTTGAAGAAAGTCCCGCGCTGGATTCCAAGATTCAGATAAGGTTAAGCCTATTGCTCACGCCGCCGTCCCCGGCGGCGATACCTCGTACAAATCCAGCGCCGACGCTTCGCGCGGCGCTGAGAGCATTGTTTGAGATAAGATATTTTTGACCACATAGAATTCTGCCTTTAAAATTCTTCCCTGAAAGGACATCTCAATATGAATTTGGTCGGTGAACTTGCCGCGCTTGCGACATCCTTCTTCTTCGCCATGACTGCATTGATATTTACGTCAACGGGACGCTTGGTTGGTTCACAGGTAACGAACCTCGCGCTGGTTGTGGCTCAGTCTTTCTGGGATTATCGGTCTATCTCTGGGTGATGCGTTCCTTTTTCAATCTCTGATCTCAGTGGGACCGCGTCTTGGGAGTTTATTGTTGAGCCTCGCACCGATTTTTGGCTCGATCATTGCCTGGATATTCTTCGGCGAAGTCCTCACAGCTTTACAAATCACTGGTATCGTCCTTGCCCTGGCAGGGATTGCCTGGGTAGTTACCTCACATAAAGAACCACCGGATACGCCGCATGGGCATACTAGACGCGGCATAATCTTCGGTGTCCTGGCAGGGCTAGGTCAAGCGGTGGGACTTGTGCTCTCGAAGCAAGGAATGTTTGGAGAATTTTCACCCTTCCAAGCGAATGTAATTCGCATGCTGGCTGCTGTTATTTTTACCTTGGCATGGACTGCCTATGATCGCAAAGTAAGCGCCACGTTTATAGCCCTGCGCGAGAAACCGCAAGTGCTCGGTCTGCTCGCGCTCGGTGCATTAGTAGGACCCGTGCTAGGTGTTTCTTCATCACTGCTCGCAGTCCAACATGCTGAGATTGGTGTGGCAAGCACTCTCATGGCACTCCCACCCGTGATCATATTGCCAATCAGTTACTTTGTATTCAAGGAAAAGATCGGCTGGCAAGCAATTCTTGGGACAGTGCTTGCGATCGCTGGGGTCGCAATTCTATTCCTTGCATAATCATGTAAGA
>WNFX01007598.1_pt1 | contig 13349 bp, 15 predicted proteins | sample 5400111 | NCBI WGS metagenome assembly WNFX01 (sample SAMN13153363, study PRJNA577476) | soil metagenome | isolation source: 40 cm soil or saprolite under grassland replicate 1 | place: USA:California | collected 2016-06-15
GTTCCTGCCTCTACAGAACAAGCGGGCATTGATCTTGGTGGTTCCATGGTTCGTCGTCTCCGTATTCGGAGGAAACCCGAACTTCTCAGTATTCTTCTTCCAGTACAACTTCCTGATAGTCCCAGTTCTAATCATCGGGATGATATACGGTCTCGAAAGACTCCAGCACACTCAGACTCCAATCCCAAATCTGGCAACGCGTCTGCGAATGACGCCACTCTACAAGAAGCTCCCAGTTCTTCTACTCCTCGTTTCTCTACTCTTTACTCCGTTCTACCCGGTTCTCTCCCCGTACTTGTACCCCGGCCCACACATTGCCCAATACTACGTACTGCCATCAAATAGCACACTGTTGGGGCAGCTCATCAGCATGATACCCAACAACGCCAGCCTGCTAGCCTCCGACTACATCTTCGCCCACGTAGTCAGTGGAATCAATAGCTACCCTCTGCTGTATGTCAATAATTTTACGGCCGGGAGAATTGAACCGATAATTCATCTCCCGAACAACTTCACCCCAGATTACATAGCCATCGTCCCAACCGACTACAACGCTACGGTCAATGTTATCAAAGGATTTCCCAACTCCTACGGTCTGCTCGGAGCCGTCGTTGCCCAATATCCAGCCTTGGTCGGCTTCGGTTCTTTCGACAATCAGAAGGTCGAGATTCTGCTTTACCAATATGGTTACCGAGGAACGCCGAAATTCTTTCTCCCGAATCCCAACTCATACTACTAGTAATGAGTTGACCACGATTCCTCTACCAAGAGGGCCAAATAATTTGACCATTTCGCGCAGCCGCCTTTCGGGGAAAACAAAATGGCTTCTAGAGAAAATGTCTCCATCATAATCCCCACCGCGCACCGGCCGGAAGCCCTTGCGGAGTGTCTCGAATCTATACAGCGCTACGCTGCCGAAGGCGAGATAATAGTAATCGGTGAGAAGGGCGACGATCGCACACAACGACTCATGGAGAGTTTTCCTTCCGTGAGATACTTGGAGATCGAAGAGTCCTCTACAGTAGTTGCGCGGAACTTGGGCATTGCAAACGCCTCGCATGAGATACTAGTTTTCGTTGACGATGATGTGGTGGTCGAGAGCGGATGGCTGGAGAACCTCCTTCAGCACTACAACGATGATTCGATTGCGGGGGTTGGAGGCAGAGTGAAGATTGAAGGTCTGGAGAGACAGATGTCGAGCTACAGAACAGGGGCAATCGAAGACGGCTTCGTCATCGGCAACTGGAATACGGAGGCAACTCAAGCATTTGAGGTTCAACACTTGCCCGGATGCAACATGTCTTTCAGGCGGGTTCCGGTGTTGAGAGTCGGCGGGTTTGACGATTTCTTCAGCCCCTTCAACTTCCGAGAGGAGACAGACTTGTGCCTCAGGGTCAGGAGACTCGGGTACAGACTGATCTTCGAGCCGAAGGCGAGTCTCATTCACAAAGCTCTGGGTCGAAGAGGGGTAGGGCCGCGATGGATATTTTCCTATGTGCGCAATACCTTCTACCTCTATCTCAAGTATGAACTCAAAGACGGTGCCTCGATGGTGAGGTTCTTCCATCACCTAATCTTCCCGCCTAAAGACTATACGGTCTCGACTGTCGTGAGGGTAACTATCACTCCAGTCACTTCAATCGTTGCAACTAGCGGAATAATTGCAGGAGTCCTAGGATATATCGGGCACCGAGGAAACGGAGAAGTGGTTTCCTAACGTGCACTCTGTTTGGGGCATAGAGTCGAGGAAGGCGCCTCTGCCCAGAATGATCTGATTGGTCCAAGAAATTGAAAGGGAACAGATTATTATTTCCACCTATCTTAGACCTCAAGTACACGCTTATCGCGTTGCAACGGCTTGCGAAATATCCGTCCGCCTACACGAGCTTGTTCGGTGGAGCGGACGCACTGAACAGACTCTTGGTCGACATATACGCCAGGAACCCCGTCCGACTCGTACATACTCACGGTTTCGATGTTTGCCTGGACCCAAGCGATATGGGAGTTTCGCCATCCATCGGCGTACTAGGCTGGCACGAAATGAAGACAACCGAACTCTTCATCAAGCTGGTCGGACCAGGCTCGACGGTTGTAGATATCGGAGCAAACATTGGGTTTTTCACGCTGCTAGCCGCCAAGCTTGTCGGGAACAAGGGGGCAGTACTCTCGTTTGAGCCCGAACCGACCAGCTTCTCATTACTAACTAAGTCGGTCGAGAGGAACAATTTCGACAACGTTAGGCTATATCAGGAATGCATCTCCAATGTAGATGGTCAGCAAATTCTTCATCTCTCAGTGACTCATAACAAAGGTCTACATTCGATCACGAGAGACCTCGGAGGCCCCAGCATTCTCGTACCGTCTGCCAGACTGGACACTCTAGCGAACACACTTGACATACGCACGATTGATCTCCTGAAGATTGATGCGGAAGGAGCAGAGCCTGAAGTGCTTGAAGGAGCAGAACGCCTTCTTTCCGAGTCAAGGATCAGAAACATAATCATGGAATGGGAGCATCCGGAAAGCTGGGCGCACCGCAATGACATTCTGGAGATGATCTTTTCGAGATTTGACATTTACGAATTTGTTCGATCCTTGCCTTTTGTTCCTGGAAGAAAATTGGCGTCATACTCAGCTAGTCTCTTCGAAAATAGCGTCGGTACAAACCTGTACCTAAGGCGGCGCCGTCAGACCTCATAGCAATGATATTGGCGATGTCAAAGAGGGAAGTTCCTTCGTGAGAGTTGTGCTTCAGGGTTCATTAGGTGTCTACGGGGTCGAGACGTTTGTCAACCGTTTGTCGTTTCATTTGAGGAGGATCGGCTTTGATGTTGCGACTCTAGCACCCTTCGGCAGGGTACTTTTCCGCGCTGGCAAATCAAAATTGATACTTCAAGGAGGCTCTCGAAATGACGTAGACTGGCGGCGGGCTTTTTCTGACTCAAACATTGTTCACTTGAACTATGCGCTTGTCAGTCTTCCTCTCCTCCTTCGTACACCCTGCGCACTGCCTCCAATCGTGTACACGGTTCACGGACTGCCTCAACCTGAATTGGAGTCACAGCCCATGTACAAGATCGGATACATATTCGAGAAGGCTAGTCTGGGACACATCGCTGACAGAGTTACCAAGGTTGTCGCGATCTCCAACTACCTTAGAGACCTTCTCAAGAATATCTATGGCATTGACGCTGTCGTGATACGGAATGGCGTCGACACGGACATCTTTTACCCTCTGACCCTGAACGAGCGAGAAAGAATCAGGTCCAACTTACACATCCCGCTTGGTAAACGGATAATCCTCTTTGTAGGGAGACTCCATCCTTACAAGGACCCAATGACACTAGTCCGATGCATTCCTACCGTCGTCAAGAAGGATCCAAAGGCGTACTTCGTAATGGTAGGAGATGGGCCACTGAAACACGCCGTGTGCTCTGAGCTCACGCAATTGGGACTCGAGAAACGTGTTAGGCTTATCCCTCGTCTTCCTTTCTCCAAGCTACTCGAATGGTTCCAAGTCTCGGACATCTTCGTTTCGACCTCTCCCGGGGAGATGCTAGGCTTCACGGTGCTCGAAGCGATGTCTTCGGGGATCCCGGTAGTGGCATCTATTTCAGGAGGCCCGGCAGAGGTACTAGGACCAAGCGGCACATTCTTCAAACCAAGAGATCATCAGAATCTAGCTGAGAGAATCCTCAGTGTCCTCGGCGACGAGAGGTCGGCAGACGAGAATGGTCGAAAGGCTAGGGAGATCGTCCTTCGAGACTTCAAGTGGCAAGACGTAGCAAACCGGTATGCCGATCTGTACAGAAGTGTGGCCAAAACGGGTTAGCCAGCATGCTCGGATAGTTCAGAGCTTTGCGCGTTCGGCAGACTAGAGGCCATTGTAGAGCGGAAGACGTCTACGAACTGAAGCACCGAACTGATCAGGGAGGGTGGTTTCCCATTATAGTAAATTGGGACAGGGACTTCTCTTACTCTCAACTTAGTCTTCAGGGCCCGCTTTATGATTTCGGTGCTTGCCCCCATCCCTGTTCTAGTCGGGCAAGTAACTGCTATTGCTTTGCGGTTGTAAGCTCGAAAACCACTCTGCAGATCTGTAAATCGGTATCGACCTTGCGGATCAAAGAGATGATTGATCAGTTTTATCGCGATCTTTCGATGAGGCGGAGTAAAATCAAGTCTGGGAGAGAGGAACCTCGAGCCGATTACCACGTCCGCCTCTCCTTTGAGGATGGGTTCAGTGAGGGCAGGTATGAACCGTGAATCGTGTTGGCCATCAGAGTCGACGGTCACGAATGCGTCGGCTGGAATATCACGTGCCCGCTTGAATAAGGTTCTCAAAGCTGCCCCGTAACCTGCATTCCTTTTGTGCCTGATGACCTCTGCCCCCGATTCGAGTGAGAATCGGCTTGTAGAATCCGTAGATCCATCGTCGCAAACTATCACTCTGTTTGTGAACCTGAGCGTCTCGCGGATCACATCGGGAATGGAGTCTTCTTCATTATGCGCTGGCACCAAGGCAACAATCTGGGGAGTCGACAAGCTTTCGGACTGGTTGAGGCTTCTCGTAGCCTTCACACTCTCTCAGAGTTTCCCGGGGGTAATAATTCCTGCAATCAGGCCAATCGTGTACGGTATGTGGAGAGCGAGGAACGCTGCTAGTCCTAGGAAGAATGACACTGGAGAGCGCTGTCTCACGGCGACCATTATGGAAAAGCCTGAGATGGTAGCAAAATATGCTCCTCCGAGTAGCATAGCAACAAGTCTTGATCCAGCAAACCCTAGGACAAACCAACCGAACAGCATCGCCGTGAAAACGATTAGGTATATGAGCGCAGCTAAGCCGACACCCGTCATCAATTTCCAGTTGTACCTCACAGCTCTGCCTCTGCCTACCCCGTAGTTCCACATTTTCGCGGCAAATTCTCTAAGAGAACCATATTTCGGAGTGTGAAACGCTCCTAAATCGCCAAATGACAACAGCTTGTATCCTGCCGACCGTAAGCGCAGGCAATACTCTGAGTCTTCACAGTATGGGAGTCTTTCGTTGAAGGAGCCGACTTGTCGAATGATGTAAGACCAGAAAACCGCACCGCTCAACGATAGGCTCTTCGCATATCGGGGTCTGCCTTCTCGATGCGAAGGTGTAGCCCCACCACGACCTAACGCTGTCGATTCAACGTCAGAAATCGCTGATGAAGTCTCTGTTCTGACAGGAGGCACTTGAACAAACGGTCCACCCACGGCTGCGACATTAGAATCATTTGCGTTTTGGAGATAGTTAATTGCCCGCCGAAGCCATTGTTCGTCCAGATAACAGTCACCGTCAACAAAGGCAATTGCCTTTCCATGCGCCAAACGTAAGCCCGCGTTCCTCGCCGCGGCAGCGCTTTCTCTACTAGTAGTCAAGTAAATGGGTCGGCTCGCAGGAAGTAGGGCCTTAACTATCTCAGAAGTACGATCAGTGGATTTTGAATCAACGAAGATGATTTCAAAATTGTCATAGTCCTGTCCCAAGATAGAGGACATGCATTTGCCAATGGTTCTCTCTTCGTCTTTCGCAATGACGACAACGGATACCTGTGGGGAAGGTTCTACCGACGGCACCGGGCTTACCACCATCAGCAGCAGAGAATCCATTCTGAGGATCTAGTATAAGGAATCTTCAAGATTTGGAAAAGACCACATAGTCGAGCGAAGCATATCTGGCGGTAGTTGGCGAGTTGTCAAGCTTGACGGTTAGGGTGTGAACGCCTTGGGAGAGAGCGATCCCGGGAAAGTATCGAATGTCAGGACTGCTAGTGTTGTTATATGCAATACTTCCAATCGGAATGCCATCTACCGCGATTGTGAAGTTGTTCCCACTTCCGTCCCAGTAACGGAGTCCGAGAGTGAAGGTGCCCGCTAGCTCAATCCTCATCGCAAATGACGCTTGAACAATTGGCGGCACAGAGTCGTAAACTTCGTACGCGTAGTTGCTCCTCGCCCAGGGGGCTTGGATGCCACCCCAGGCTCCAGAATGAGTTCCGAATGTAATGTACAGCGGCAAGGTTACATTCGCGAGAGATGCGAGGCTCGTAGGGTCATCTATGAAAACTCCAGGGGAGACTTCTGTAAATAGCGTCGAGGTGTACGTTGGCAGCGGGAATGGACGGTAGAATTCTCCCATCAGGACTATTGGATGCTGGAGGAGTGTAGTTGTATTGTTTATTCCTGCGTTTCTTATGTTTTGCATGAATTCTCCGGAGACCGTTCGTGACACCAAATCTGAGAATGGTGTTTCTTCTAGTTGAACCAAGTAATCGGTCAATCCGAGATATGATAGATGGGGGCCCACTTCAGCGGACACCCAGTTGTCATGAAGTTGCGCAAGACCTCCCGCGAACTCGTCAACATCGTTAAACATGAAAATCGGGGTGTTCGAAAACTTCGTGTTTGTATTGACCCACTCTAGCTGCCGGTACTCTGCTGTGGTCAGGAAGACCTTCTCACTCGGAGCAGCCAAGATGCTCGCAACGGGCCACGACGATGCTAGAATCACGAATACACCGACCATCGCCCCAATTCTGACGTAGTGCCAGGGAAATCTCAAAGTCTTCAAAGTCAGTATAATCTGACTCATTCGGTGTATTCCCAGTCCCGCTAGGAGGGGAGTTGGAATCAGGATGATCGCGCGCTGGGCGAAGATGACGGTCTGAGGGCTAATGTATTGAGACATCCCAACAACTAATGAGGCGACTCCCCAGACCGCGGCGAAAATCTCCACCCATGATCGCGGTCGGATGGTCGACCATACAAGTCCGGCTATCGTAAATGGCAGGAGGATACCCAGAGCTATTAGCCAAGATTCGATTGGTTGGGGAGTGCTAAATTCGAGCGATCCTCCACTTGAGACCAGTACTTGAAGGACGTGCGCTGCGTAGAAGAATGCGGCTGGCACATTAACCGCTGTCGCGGCGACCGCCAGCTTGAACGGGTACGGTCTCAGTTTCGTTAAGCTCGAGACGAAGGTAACGGAAACAAGGAACAGAGTAGATTCGATGTGAGTAAATGAGGCAATGCCAATGAGTGCGAGCCCAAGTAGGCAGTGAGGGTCTCGTATCGATTTAGTCCGTGAAAGCAGTATAAGGGCGCTGAGGAAGAGGGGAAGCGCCAGTAGGTTGGCGTGGAGGTCCGCTTGAAGTCGGTACACCGCATACCAGCCGGGAGTCGTCAGGGCAACAAATGTCGCAGCCCGAGTGTCGAGATGCTCACGAACCAGTTTGGCCAGTAGATAGACAATAGACCCGGAAAGAATAATCGGCAAAAATGTCTCCATAACCCCTCCGGGGATTCCCATCCAGAGAAAGGCTCCTTCGAGCAGTTGGTATAGGAAGTCGTAAGAGCCCTGTAATGATAAGAGAGCACCCGGTCCTTGGGTTGCCGCGATCAGCGCTTGGCCCATGTAGTGAGGAGTATCCCAGCCAATTGGCAGCCCGTCGTGCCCTTGTAGGACGTAGTAGAGACCGATGCCAAAAACGATGAAGGCTGTTGAGCCTATTAGTGCGACGCGAAGCCTCGTCTCTTCACGACTTGATCCGTCGATTCGTGCGTTTTTCGAGCGGACAGAATCAATATTTTCCAGCGTTCCCGACCCTCGGCAGTCCGCCTGCCCGATGCTGGACTGTAGCGACTGCTAAATTGGTTTCCGACCAGACCATCCTTTCCAACCCTTGCTCGAGACTGGTCAGGGGGTCGAATCCAAGCTGCCTCCTCGCCCTGCCAATGTCGGCTTGGCTGTGTCTAATGTCTCCAAGCCTAGCTGGCGCGTAAACTGGTCTGAACTCTTCGTCGCCGAGGATCCCTTGAAGGACGCGCACCAACTGGTTTATTGTGGTAGCTCGTCCAGAGCCGAGATTGTAAGTTCCATCTGAACAATTCGGAGTCCGAATAATCCTTGCTATGATCTCAACCACGTCGTCGACGTAGATGAAGTCCCTCGATTGCTCACCGTCTCCGTAGATGATTGGTGCCTGCTGCCTTTTCAGCCGGTCGATGAACTGTGTGATTACTCCTCCATAATCGCTGTTGTACTGGTTCGCTCCATAGACATTGAAGGCACGGAGACAAACTGTTTGTAGATTGTGTTTTTCTCTGAAGAGTTGGCAGTAAGCCTCCGATGCGATCTTGCTCTCTGCATACGGAGAGGTTGCCGAAAACTGATGCTCTTCAGTCACGGGAATGAACCTGGGTTCGCCGTAGACCGCGCAGGAGGAGGCGTAGACCAATTTCGGGACATTATATTCGTTGCAGGCCTGTAAGACATTGAGGGTGCCCTCGACGTTGACATCGCGAGTCTCAGCTGGCTTTCTGATCGAGTAAGGAACACTGGCGATGGCTGCTAGATGCACTACGCGGTCGCAGTCCTTGACGCAGCCTCTTACGTTTTCTCGGTCTCGAATGTCACCATTAACAAAACGCAGACGATCCTCGGTAATGAGATTATCAAGATTTTCTTTCCTTCCCGTTGAGAGATTGTCAAGAACGGTAACTTTCTCCCCTTCTCGAACCAGCCTCTTAACGAGGTGGCTTCCTATGAAGCCCGCTCCGCCTGTTACTAGTACCCTCATTGCTCCTTGTTTCCTGAGGTGTAACTAATGCAGGCCACTATTGAAACCGGTTCGAGCCCTTTGGCCACCGGTATAATTCGTTTGTCTAGCAGATAGACGGGAGAAAGTAAAGAAGCTGCCGTGTCAGAGTTCGCCACGCATTCTCCAAGGAAAGCACCTTCTGAGGGTGTTCCCAATGATTGGTCATAGTTGGCCTGCGTCATGTTCCGGGGCAGATGGCCCCACAATCTCCGGGTATAATTTTCAACCAGTACCATATGGAACTCCTGTAAAGGACCTGCAGCCGCAGGCTTGGGCCGACAACCGTGTTGTTCTACGACTGACAGAAGAAGATATCTCCGAACAGGTTTAGAGACCCAAGATATGAGCATTGCTGGTCTTGGTTTGAGGGTTCGATTTCTTCTTGGCAGAGAGGGCTCCGCAGGATTGCTGTGGTTCCAGGTATTAACCGCCCCAGCGGGAGGGATGTTTTGGGTCCGGTCTCGAACCCACGAGAAGCCGAGTTTCTCATCGAGTATTCCAAAAGTTCAAGAAGAACGCTCGGCATGAGTTTAGGAGGAATCCCAAAGGCGACGAGCTTGTTCGTCACGCTTTTTCGGAATGAATTCGGGTTTGAAGATGCAATGGCGGATCAAGCCTTACGTTGAGATCTTAATAGGAGATCCCCGAAGCGAGATTCTTGATGATGATGTCCTATGTCGAAGATTGACCGCTCTCTCGTTTCAGAACTGGCATCGAGGATGAGGTGCCAGTCGTATCGGTTGGAGTCGTCTTTCTTATCATATTGATAAGGTGCTGTTCGACGTGGGGCTCCAGAATCGTGCTGGAACCTGGCTCTTCTGGAACCGAATGTTCCGTCATGATCAGATGTTCCAGCTCCCTGTGCGTCCGTCGGAGCTTCAGGTACAGGCCCATGGCTACGGCGCTGAAGATTCCCACGCTACTCAGAGCGACTATCGCGAAGCCGCTTCCTTGTAAGGACGCATTGACGTAAGCCTGGAAGTAGAAATCGTTCTGATAATTCTCATAGATCCAGAGCCCAAGATAGGCGATGACGAACGACTGTAAAAGTAACAGGACTTTCACAGGACCAGGAATATGACTTCTCGGAGTCTCGATATGCTCGCTCGTGCGCTATCACCCGAATCAGAAGATCTCTGCTTCTAATCCAGCTCATCTATCTATCCAGTTCGATAAGGGCGGTTTGTGCCCTCGGGATTAGGATGACAGTATCCAGGTCCGAACCCGTATGGAGTTGCAGAGGCGCCTCTACTCTGACTGATCATCTTCATCGCTCCTCTGCTGGGCTATTCCACGCCTAACGCTTGACGCTCCAGGGATTGAGGCTCTTTGTCTTGGCACCGTTGTTGAGGCGCCTGTGGCTTTCTCGCTTCTCGAAGATGAAACCTGCGGCTTCTTGACGGTTCTCTTCGTCGATCCTCGCCTTGTTGACAGCTCCTCGTCCTTCACTCCCTCTCTCTTCCTGACGTTCCTCATCGTGAAATAGAGGAGAGTGGCAACCGTGGCCGAGGCTATCCCAAACCCCGAGAGGTTGAGCAGAGGAAGCGTCGACACTCGTGGTTGGCCTGGCTCGTCTATTTCCAAGGTACCATCTGAAGCCCTGGAGAACTCCGAGCACCAGTATTCCGCTGAGAAGAATATGCCCGAGGGTGATTATAGTCAGTGCTCTTCTTGAGAAAGCGAACTCTGCCAGAGGAATGCTCCTATCACCGGCGAAGAGCAAGGTGAGCGTAACCAGGGCGAAGAGAGGGATTGCAAGTAGCAGGCCGTCCCGCGTGGGCTTCAGAACTAGTTTGTAATCGCCGTTCCGATACGCGTACAAGAGGACTAGCCCGAACGCTCCAATTTCGAGCGCCGTGTCAGCTAGGCTGGGAATTCCAAGGTTCAGTCCGACATCCGAGTTGGGGTAGAAGGGGTAGAGTAGCGGGATTGTTCCAACCAGGAAATCGCCGAGCAAGTGTGAGAGGATTCCGATAGAGAATGCGAAGCCTAGTCTTCCGAAGAAGTAGGTCAGTACTAGAACAATCGGGATGATCACTATCAGAGAATGGGTGTAGGTGTGATGTACCAGATAGGGTTGGAAGTAGATGTCAAAGTCGGGGAGGATTCCTGAGAGGAGCGCGAGATAGGCGGGGAGGTTGACGTTGAGCTTCCGCCCGGTCGCCTTCGAGAACAGGTAGCTCCAGCAGCTGTGGCCAAGCAGAAACATTGAGTCTCAAAGTCCTCGTGTCAGATTACGACTCTGGGCAGGTCGGACTCTTAGAAATGATTGATGCTGAGGATTGAAAGATGCAGAGGAACCTCCGAGGAGGCGGGGATGGTGAGATCTCTGAGGCTCCTACTGAACTGTCAGGGTTATCGAGACACTATTCGCCAGTGTTCCGCTGACGCCAAGAACTACTATAGCGTAGACCCCCCGCAAAGTCGTACCTGTAGTACTGATAGTTAGGACTGCGTTTCCTGTTCCCCCTGATAGCAACGTGACTCGGTTTGGATTGAGAGCGAGAGTGGGACTGGAACCGCTGCTAGGCGAGATAGACGTAGACAGGTTTACCGTCCCGGCAAAGCCTCCGATGCTTGTCAACGTGATTGTACTGCTCGTGGCTGAACCGCGGGTCACGTTCAAGGAAGATGGAGTAGCGGAGGTCGAAAAGTCTGGAGAGGGAGGAGGGACCACCCTCAGAATACTCGTAACATTATGGCTGAGCCTTCCACTAGTCCCACCGATAGTAATAGTGTACGTGTTCAGCGGTGCTGATGCTGGAACTGACACTGTCATCGTCGAGGCTCCTGCGCCGGTAATGAGAGATAAGGAACTGGGGTTCAACGCGATCGTAACGTTCGTAATGCCTGGAGAGAGCGAATAGTTCAGGTTGACACTGCCGGCGAAACTGTTCAGACTTGTAAGTGAGACTGTGAAGGCTGCTAGGCTGCCCTGCGACGTCGTCATTGAGACGGGATTTGTCCCGAGCGTAAAGTCTGGAACAGTAGATTGCCCTATCCCTGCGACTTCGCTGAATATGGTCGAGGCGTAGAATCCGACACCGGCTCCGAGGAGGAGCATGATGAGGAGGGACCATGCTGGCAATGGTCTCTTCAGTTTAGGAGCGAGCTGGACCCGTCCTGAGCCGTGGCGTGCGACTCTGCGGAAGGGTCGCGCGAAAGCCGCGATAAACGGCCAGAGGGCAAACGGTTTCCGGAGACTCTTCAAGACGCGGACGAGTCGTATCCTAAATGTCCTCGGAAATATCCGTGAAAAGTCCATAGACAAGGCTCCGAGTCTCGGGATTGACCGGAGTGTCTTTGGGGCTTCTGTACCCAAGAGTGTCTGGCGGAGGAACTAGGATTGAATGGGTGAAATCATCTCGATACTGCTTGAAAAAGTTGAGCGTTAGCTTATAGCGACAATCGATGTGCCCTCAAAGACTAGTCGTCGGTGGAAGATTACAAGGGACTCGATCAGATCTATTGTTAGAGATGTGAGAATTGGCCATCACCGACCTGATCTTCAACACTATCGTCAATCTTCTCAACCAGACCGGCTATCTGGGGATATTTCTCTTGATGGTGATGGAGAGCGCGACGCTGCCGGTTCCCAGCGAAGTAGTCCTGCCTCTAGGAGGGTATCTTGTATCTCAGGGCAGGCTCGAATTCTGGTCTACGGTGGCAGTTGCGACGATTGGTAGCGTGGTGGGAACAATGGTGGACTATGGTATCGGCTACTATCTCGGAAGACCAGCAGTCCTACGGTACGGCCGGATTGTGAGGTTCAGCGAGAAACGTCTGCAGACAACTGAGAAATGGTTCGCGACACATGGTAAAAGCGTTGTTCTACTCGCACGATTCGTGCCGCTGCTCAGGACTCTGATCGCGTTTCCCGCAGGAATTGTGAGGATGGACGTGAAACGCTTCCTCGCCTATTCAGCGATTGGAATCCTAGTCTGGGACATCGCATTAGTCTATCTCGGGGTCTTGGCGGGCCAGAACAGCACTGCGATTGCCAACACTCTCCAGGCATACTTCCTCCCACTAGGAGTCGCGGCTCTCGTCATAGCTGGGATTCTGGTCTATCGCGAACTCCGAACCCAGCACGATTGACCGGAAACCGGGATCCGTGTCGCGAGGATTGCGCGATCAGAAAATTCTAGATTTTGCGGTTTCGCAGGACTTAGCATGGAAATGAGGTCGTAGACGGCTGGCTTATCCTTTGTTGACCTGTTAGGATGAACATGATCATGAGCAAGTTTCCGATTCCAAGCCATTTCCAAGGCACTCTGCAGGGGACAATCAGGCTTCTCCACCCTGATCGCCTCGCGGCCCATGAAGAATGGAGACTCTGGTACTGGTTTTGAATGGTCAGGGCCGAAGCTTTGACCGGAATGGTCTGGGGGGTTTATCGGGAGCCCTGACTTCCGAACGCGGTGCTGGCCTGAGCGATCCTCAGCAGGGCTTCAGGTGTTCTCGACTTTAGCTGGTACAAGTAGGAGGTCACGCCCTTCGCGACAAATCGTTTGATGAATTCTGTTCTCTGAAGATCTCCCTGCCGGTACCGGTAGTCGTTGTATACTGATTCTAGTACCGCCCAGTCCTCTTCCTGCATCTTGACCATTTTGGAGTAAGGCTCCCAGACCTTGCTAGCTTTATCTGCCATATTCTATCGATTACTCCTGTTACGAGTACGAAGCAAGAGCTTGGCATTACGGGATGAAAAGATAC